>Ga0207060_10438_pt1 | contig 10986 bp, 7 predicted proteins | sample Alteio_BWMinCont_30_FD_153270 | JGI IMG/M metagenome (GOLD analysis project Ga0207060, IMG submission 153270) | Enriched cells from forest soil in Barre Woods Harvard Forest LTER site, Petersham, Massachusetts, United States -... | ecosystem: Environmental > Terrestrial > Soil > Temperate forest >...
GATACTGAAGTTGTTATCGATAACAAACGTGTATTAATGTTTGGTTCCAATTCTTATTTAGGGTTAACAAACCATCCTAAAATTAAAGAAGCCTCGAAAAAAGCAATTGACAAGTATGGCACAGGCTGCGCCGGGTCGAGGTTTTTGAATGGAACACTTGATATACATATTGAATTAGAGAACAGGCTGGCGAGGTATGTTGGTAAAGAGGCCGCCGTTTTATTTAGCACAGGCTTCCAGGTTAACCTCGGCGTTTTGTCAAGCATAACCGGGCGTAATGATTATTTGATTTTAGATGAATACGACCATGCTTCACTTATCGACGGAAGCAGGCTCTCGTTTTCAAAAGTTATTAAATATGCCCATAATGATATGGAAGACCTTCAGCGCAAACTGAGCATTTTGCCGGAAGAAGCCGTCAAATTGATAGCTGTAGATGGCATATTCAGCATGGAAGGTGACTTTGTTAAGCTGCCGGAAATTGTACAGATAGCTGATGACTTTGGCGCTAATATTATGGTCGACGATGCCCATAGCCTGGGAGTGATTGGCCACAACGGCGCAGGTACCGCCTCGCATTTTGGGCTTACCAGCGAGGTTGACCTCATTATGGGTACGTTCAGCAAATCACTGGCATCGCTGGGCGGGTTTATAGCCAGCGATTCAGCAACTATTGATTATTTGAAACACCGTGCCCGCGCATTGATGTTCAGCGCAAGTATGACCCCGGGTTCTGTAGCCAGCGTAATTGCAGCGCTTGATATTATCGAATCGGAACCTGAACGCATAACCAAGCTTTGGGACAACACGCATTATGCAATGAAACTTTTATTAGAAGAAGGTTTCGACCTTGGCCCTACCGAAAGCCCGATTTTGCCCATATACGTACGCGATAATCATAAAACTTTCCTGGTTACCAAACAGCTGCAGGACGATGGCATATTTGTTAACCCTGTTGTTTCGCCCGCTGTGCCATCCGACTCGTCGCTGCTGCGGTTTTCATTAATGGCTACCCATACATTTGATCAGATTGATGAAGCAGTTGAAAAACTCGCCAAGGCTTTTAAAGAAGTAGGTGTAAGCGCCTCCATAAAAGAAAAAATATAAACCGGCCTGTGCATCGCGCATAAGCATCTGATTTGGCATAAACTGATAATTACAGGCGAAAAACTTGCTTGTATTTTAGTTTTTGCAAAAAATAAACTACCAGGACGCATATCAACCTTTGATGAAAAAGATAATACCGGTTATTTCAAAAAAACAACTTACATCGTTTATTGATTTTCCCCATGATCTTTACAAAGATGACCCAAACTATGTCCCCGAATTATTTATCGCCCAAAAGGACCTGTTAACAACCCACCCTTTTCATAAACACAACTCACTGCAGGCATTTTTAGCTTATGATGGTGATAAGATCGTCGGCCGTATTGCCGCTATATTAAATAACAGTCATAATGATTTTAATAAAGTTAACGATGGCTTTTGGGGATTTTTTGATTGCATAAACGACCAGGAAACTGCCAACCTTCTTTTCAATACGGCTGCGCAATGGCTAAAAGATAAAGGGGTGGATCAGAAATTTATCGGGCCCGTTAATTTTTCAACCAACGAAGCCTGCGGTTTGCTGATAGAAGGGTTTGATAGCCCTCCGTTTTTAATGATGACCTATAACGCGCCTTATTATGTGCAGCTTATTGAAAAGGCGGGGTTTTTAAAACAGATCGACCTGATAGCCTGGCATTGGGACGGCCAGGGTTATGATGACAGATCGGTAAGGTTATTAGAGGCTTTAAAGGAGCGCTTGAAACGCAATAATATCATCATCCGCAGCGTAAACCTGAGGAATTTTAAACAAGAAGCAGCTAACCTGCGTGCAGTTTATAATTCCGCATGGGACAAAAACAGCGGTTTTGTGCCTTTAACCGACGAGGAATTTGATTACCTGGCGAAGGATCTTAAACTGATACTGGACACAGATTTTGCTCTGGTTGCAGAACAGGATGGAAAAATTGTTGGGTTTGGCTTAGCCCTGCCAAATTTTAACGAGGTATTGCAAAAAGTAAAAAGGGGCCGCTTACTGCCAACTGGTATTTTTAAAATTTTGCTTAACCGGAAAAAAGTACAAAGCATACGCATTTACGCCCTGGGTATTATTGACGGCTACCGCAAAATGGGTATCGAGGCTTGCTTATATGGCACTATAATAAGAGAATACAAGCGCAAAGGTTTTAAACATGCCGAAGCCGGCTGGACTTTGGAGAATAACACCCTCATAAACGAAGCCATTATAGCCATTAAAGGTGATCCTTATAAAAAATACAGGATTTACGAAAAAGCGATATGAGAGAACGGGTTTTAATAACCGGCGCGAGCGGATTTATAGGATACCATCTTATTGAAGAAGCGTTGCAGCATAACCTTGATGTTTATGCCACAGTAAGGAAAAGCAGCCAAACAGAGCACTTGAAACATTTTAACATTAAGTATACCTGCCCCGACTTTACCGATCTCAACTCCCTCAAACAAGAATTAAAAGAAAATAAGTACGATTATATAATTCACGCCGCTGGTATTACAACAGCGAGATCCCAAAAAGAATACGATCATGTAAACGCGGATTATACCCACAATTTAGCTTTGGCAGTACTTGAAAGCGGGATAAAACTGAAAAAGATGGTGCTGATAAGTAGTTTAGCTGCGTTAGGCCCCTTAAATACCTTAACCGGCATCATAACCGAAGAGACAGAACCACACCCGATCACCGCCTATGGTAAAAGTAAGTTAATGGCTGAACAAAATTTAAAGGAATTTTCGTCGTTAAATTATTGTATTTTAAGGCCGACAGGGGTTTACGGGCCGAGAGACCGTGATATTTTTATTTTTTTTAAACAGGTAGCTAAAGGTATCGAACCTTATATTGGCAAAGTTGAGCAAAAGTTTAGTTTTTTATATGTCACCGACCTTGCAAAAGTGGCCATTAAAGCTCTTTTCGGGGTTAATCACAAAACCTACAACTTATCCGACGGTAATTTTTATAACCGGTACGAATTAGCGGCGAGTATTAAAGAAACTTTAAATTTAAAGACCGTTAAATTTCATTTGCCTGTAAACTTTGTGAAATTAATCGCCAGGGTATCCGAAAAATATAGTTCTTTGAGCGATAAAGCTGCGGTATTAAACGTTGAAAAAGTTGATGAGCTGATGGCCGTTAACTGGTGGTGTGCTATTGACAATGCAAAGGCCGACTTGGGTTTTTACCCCGAATATAACCTGCAAGCCGGCGTAACCGAAACCATTAAATGGTATAAAGCAAATAAATGGCTTTAGTTAAATTAAATTTTATAACACAATAATAAATAATTATGAGGACCAATATTAAACCTGCCGATGGTAAACTCGGTATTTTAATCCCGGGTTTAGGCGCTGTTGCCACCACCCTTATTGCAGGTGTTGAGGCTGTAAAAAAAGGCCTGTCGCAGCCAATAGGTTCGCTTACGCAAATGGGGAGCATCCGTTTGGGTAAAAGAACCGAAAACCGCTATCCGAAAGTTAAGGACTTTGTTCCGCTGGCTAATTTAAATGATATTGTTTTTGGCGGATGGGACGTGTACTCGGATAATGTTTATGAAGCGGCCATGAAAGCCAAAGTGCTGGAGCCGGGTTTATTAAATGCCGTAAAAGCCGAGCTGGAAGTAGTTGTACCCATGAAAGCAGCTTTTGACCAAAACTACGCTAAAAACCTTATAGCAACCAATATTAAAACCGGGACGAGGTACGAACTGGCCCAGGCGGTGATGAATGATATTTTGACCTTTAAAGAAAAGCATAATTGCGACAGGATAGTATTGGTTTGGTGCGGGTCGACTGAAATATATTACGAAGCATCGGACATCCATCAAAGCCTCGAAAAATTTGAACAGGCTTTGATAGACGATGACAAACGCATATCGCCAAGTATGATCTATGCTTATTCGGCGTTAAAATTAGGTATACCCTTTGCAAACGGCGCCCCTAATTTAACGGTGGATATACCGGCTATGATTGAACTGGCCAAACTAACCGAAACCCCTATTGCCGGCAAAGATTTTAAAACCGGTCAAACTTTAATGAAAACTATATTGGCGCCGGGCTTAGCCGCCCGCTCGCTTGGTGTAAGGGGATGGTTTTCGACAAATATTTTAGGCAACCGCGATGGACTGGTGCTGGACGACCCTGATAACTTTAAAACAAAAGAAGTTTCGAAACTTGGCGTATTGGAAGACATTTTAAGGCCTGACGCTAATCCTGAACTGTACGGCGACCTTTACCACAAGATACGTATTGATTATTATCCGCCCCATGGCGATAATAAAGAGAGCTGGGACAATATCGATATTTTTGGCTGGCTGGGCTATAAAATGCAGATAAAGATCAACTTCCTTTGCCGTGATTCTATTTTGGCGGCCCCGATAGCTTTAGACCTGGCTTTGTTCAGCGACCTGGCAAAAAGGGCTAATTTGAGCGGCATACAGGAATGGCTTTCCTTCTATTTAAAATCGCCGCAAACAGCACCGGGCCTGCATCCCGAAAATGACATATTTAAACAGCTGATAAAATTACAAAACACACTGCGTCATTTAATGGGCGAAGATTTGATCACACACCTTGGTTTAGATTATTACCAGGAACTGGTGGATGTTCTTTAGTGAGTTGTGAATGGTGAGTAGTGAGTGGAGCAGTTTGTATCCTTACTATTCACCACCAATAATTTGCGTCTGACTACTCACTATTGACCACTCACTAAGATGTTTTTCCATAAACTGTTCGCAACAAGCCTCGGCATTGGTTATATCGGCAAAGGGGGGGGGCACTGTTGCCGCCATTTTTTGCTGCATTTGCTGGTATCTCGCCTGGAATGGCGCTTATCCACCTGTATTACTTTCTTTAATAATCACGGTTTTGGCAACCTTTATTGGCGTTTGGTCGTCTTCCATGGTAGAACCGCTTTGGGGCAAAGATCCGGCGCGGGTGGTTATTGATGAGGTTGCAGGCATGTGTATCAGCCTGCTTTTTTTGCCCGTAAATGTAAAATATCTGTTATCCGCGCTTATTTTATTCCGGTTTTTCGATATTGTTAAACCACTGCTCATCCGTAAAATGGAATCGTTGCCGGCCGGATGGGGTATCATGATGGACGATGTACTGGCTGGTGTTTATACTAATATCCTGCTGCAGGTCGTTTTATGGTTCAAATGGTTATGATTTTATAAAGATTTAACAAAAACTTAATCGACATATAGTTGACTTTTTCACCCCGCAAAGTCTAAGTTTTTGATTACCTTAAGTTTTATTTACCTGCTGAATTGTTTGGGATGTTACTTACCAATTCCGGGCAATAATACAATATGAAACAAGTGCTTTCATTAAAGGTTTGTATTTGCATAATGCTTTGTTAAATGAATTTTAAACATTTCTGCTATAAACTGTCTTTTTTTATCTTCTTCTTATCATTTAACATAACATTATTCGCACAAACCACCGTTGTTAGCGGAACGGTTACCGATGCTTCCGATAACAAGCCTTTGCCATTTGTAACAGTATCATTCAGGGGTACCGGTGCCGGCGTTACAACCAATAGCCGTGGCAAATACTCCATAAGCACCAATAAATCTTACAACCAGTTAAAGCTATCATCCTTAGGTTATAAAAATGTTTTTGTTGCCATTACGCCAGGGCAGGAACAGGTTTTAAATGTAAAATTATTCCCGGTTGCACAGCAATTAAACGAGGTGGAAGTAACATCCGGTAAAAAGCAAAAATACAGCAATAAGGATAATCCTGCAGTTGAGCTGATCCGTAAGGTAATTGAAAACAAAGAAAAAAACCGTCCCGAAAATTATTCATTTGTGGAATATCGCGAGTACGACAAAGTACAATTTTCATTAAGCAATCTCAGGGACAAGGTGTCTGATAAAAAATCCCTTAGCCAATACAAATTTCTCCTGGATAACCGCGACACTACAACGGTGCCGGGTAAATCGTTGCTGCCCATTTTTTTAGATGAGAAGCTTTCGCAGTACTATTACCGCAAAAATCCCGAAAAGGAAAATACCATTACCCTGGGTGAAAAAACAGTTAATTTCGGGCGGGATATTGATAATGAAGGCATAAATGTTTACCTTAAAAATATATATTTCAAGGTTGATATTTACTCAAATAGTATATTGCTGATAACACGTAATTTTTTGAGCCCGATTGCCAATTCTGCGCCGCTATTTTATAAATATTTCATTACCGATACCATAACAGAAAATAATGTTAAGCTAATTGAATTAACCTTCGTCCCCCGTAATAGTACCGATGTACTTTTTGAAGGCAAAATATACATTACCCTCGATGGTAATTACGCGGTGCAAAAGGCTGAGCTTACCGTTAATAAAAATATCAACCTGAATTTTGTAAAATCACTCCGCACCGAGCTTGAATTTGAGCAAAATTCCGATGGGCGCTATCATTTGAGTAAAAGCAGGACGCTGGCTGATTTAGGGCTTACTAAAATGGGCCTTAGCGTGTTCGGGATGAGGGCCATAACTTATAAAAATTACGTCATAAATAAGCCGCAGCCGGATACGATCTATGCCAGGACAGAGAAAATGGTCCCGGATGAGGCAAGGCACAGAAGCGACCAATTCTGGTCGCAAAACCGTTTGGATACGCTTAGTACGGCTGAATCAAAGACCTATAAAAATATCGACAGCCTGATGAACATGAAGTCGTTCAAGCTTACCCTGGATGTTTTAGCGGTAATAGCCGGCGGATATTTAAATTTCGGCAAGATTGAGATCGGGCCCACCGGAAATTTTTACGCATTTAACCCGGTTGAAGGTTTCAGGCCGCAGTTTGGCGGGCGCACCACAACTGAATTTAGCAAGCGCTATTATTTCAATACTTATGCAGCTTATGGCTTTAAAGATGAACGCTGGAAATATTTTTTAAGCGCGGCCTATTCCCTTAATGATAAATCGATCTATAAATTCCCTGAAAATTATATAATGGCAAGTGTACAGCGGGATATTACAATTCCCGGCCAAGACTTGCAGGTTACCGGCGAAAACAATTTTTTTCTTTCTTTTAAACGGGGCAATAACTACGTGTACCTGTATGATTATAGTTACCGGTTAGACTATATCCATGAGTTTGAAAATCATTTTTCCTACAGTTTTGGCATAAACAGGCTGACAGAGTCACCTGCCGGGGCGTTATACTTCATAAATACCGGTAGTAATAATCAAACCAATAACATAAACAATTTAATTACAACCACCTTTACTGCCGGCTTACGTTATGCACCGCATGAAGAATTTTACCAGGGGAAAATATACCGTTCGCCTGTTACTAACAAATACCCGGTTTTTTCGCTGGATTACACGGATGGATTAAAAAGTACATTTGGCGGCCAATATAATTATCAAAAATTGCGCGCCCGTATCGATAAACATTTTTATCTGTCGCAATTGGGGTTTGCTGATGTGAGGCTTGAAGCAGGGCGTTTATTTGGCGAGGTGCCCTACCCCCTGCTTAATATATTCCCTGCCAACCAAACCTATTTCTATGATATTTACTCGTACAACCTCATGAATTTTTTAGAGTTTGTGAGCGACCATTACGAGAGTATAGGTATCGATCAGCATTTTAATGGTTTTTTCTTTAATAAAATTCCTTTTTTCAAAAAATTAAAATGGCGCGAAGTGGCATCCTTTAAAGCTGCCTATGGCGGCTTAACTAACGAAAACAATCCATCGCTGCATCCCTCGTTATACCAGTTCCCGGTAACAGCTACGGGACAACCGATCACTTATGCGATGGGAAACACACCATATATGGAGGGCAGTGTTGGTATCGAAAACATTTTTAAAATTGTGCGCATCGACCTGGTAAGGCGATTTACTTATTTGGATCATCCTGATGTTTCGCCATGGGGCCTGCGCGTGTCATTCCAATTGGTTTTCTAAGGAGAAGAATATACCGGCAAGGCACCTATACTAATACCGTTGTTAATCCCGTTGTATGGGTTAACTAATTTAGCGGCATTTTTTGCTCTCTAAATAAAACTGATCGGAGACATATTTGACTTTTTAACCACAATAGTTAAAAGGCTTTTTTTTTACCTTTGGCGCTTTATTATACGCTGCAACCCCTGGAGTATTTATTGCTGCCTTGCATTGGTTTATTTGTTTATATAAAAATAATGGTATCAATTTCACACCGTATAACCAATAATTACGCAGGTAATACAAGTTTGTATTTGCAAAAACTAAATGGATTTTAAATATTTCAACAGGAAGCTGTTTTTTTTGGCTTTCTTTTTACTATACAACACCATACTATTTGCACAAACTACAGTTGTTAGCGGTACGGTTACTGACGCGGCTACTAAAAAAACGCTGCCATTTGTAACCGTCTCATTTACCGGGACCACTATAGGCACCAATACTGACGATAAAGGTAAATATTCCATAACTTCGGTTAAACCTGTTAGCCAGGTAAAAGTGGCGTTCCTGGGGTATAAGGATGCTTTATTTAGCGTAACACCGGGCACAACACAGGTTTTGAACGTAAAATTAGTCCCGATTTCCACACAATTGAGCGAAGTCGTGGTACATTCAGGTAAAAAACCAAAATACCGGAATAAGGATAACCCCGCCGTTGAGCTGATCCGTAAGGTAATTGAAAATAAGGAAAAAAACCGCCCCGAAAGCTATTCTTATGTAGAATACAAAGAATACGACAAGATGCAATTTTCGCTAAGCAACGTTTCTAACAACTTATCCGACAAAAAATTCTTTCGCCAATATAAATTCGTATTAGATAACCGCGACAGCACAACCATACCGGGTAAATCATTACTGCCTATTTTCCTCGATGAGAAGCTTTCTCAATATTATTACCGCAAAGAACCTGAAAAAGAAAAAACGGTAACACTGGCCCAAAAGACGGTGAATTTTGGCGGGGCCGTGGATAATGAAGGGCTGACCGTGTATTTTAAACACATGTACTATAAGGTCGATATTTATTCGAATGTCGTTTTCCTTATGACTACCAACTTTTTAAGCCCGATAGCCAATTCAGCGCCCACATTTTATAAATTTTTTATCACCGATACGGTAGTAGTAAATAACCAGAAACTTGTTGAACTTAGTTTTACCCCCCGTAATACAACCGATGTTCTTTTTGTGGGGAAAATATACATTACCCTGGATGGCAATTACGCTGTTCAAAAAGCCGACCTTACTATCAACAAAAATATAAACCTGAATTTTGTTAACGGGATGACTGTTAACCAGGAATTTGAGCAAAACCCCGATGGCCGTTATCATTTAAGTAAAAGCACCACCATTGCGGATTTCGGCCTGACAAAGAATAAAAAAGGCGGCCTTTTTGGGATAAGGACCATCGTTTACAAAAATTATATTCTTAATAAGGCCGAACCTGACTCTACTTATCAGCACCAGGAAAACGCCGTACCCGAATCGGCAAAAAACAGGAGTGATGAATATTGGGCACAAAACCGCCTGGATACGCTAACCGCTGCCGAGTCGAAAGTTTATAAAAATACTGATAGCCTGCGGAATATGCCATCGTTCAGGCGTACGCTTGATATCGCTACCCTGTTACTGGCAGGGTATAAGGATTTCGACTGGTTTGAAGTAGGCCCTGCAAATGCTTTTTACAGTTTTAACCCGATTGAAGGCTTTAAACTGAGGCTTGGCGGCCGTACCACACCCAACCTGAGCAAACGTTATTATTTTGAAACGTACGCGGCTTATGGCTTTAAGGACGAAAAATGGAAGGGCTTTTTAAGCGCCACTTATTCGCTGAACGATAAATCGATCTATAAGTTCCCTCAAAATTATATAAGGGCAAGCGCACAGTACGATACACATATTCCCGGGGAAAATATTCAGTTTGTTGAGGAAGATAATTTCCTGCTCTCATTCAAACGCGGCAATAATGATAAGTATCTTTATGACCTGAATTACCGCCTGGATTATATACACGAGTATGAAAATCATTTTTCGTACAGTTTTGGGCTAAACAACCAGGTGCAAACGCCCACGGGTTCGCTATACTTTTTAAACCTGAACAGCAACAACCAGCAGCAAACTATACCCAATTTAACTACTACTGATTTTACAGTTGGCCTCCGTTATGCCCCGAATGAACAATTTTACCAGGGGAAGATATACCGGATCCCTGTGCCGAGCAAAAATCCTGTGTTTACCTTGAATTACGATGCAGGCTTAAAAGATGTATTGGGAAGTACATATAGCTATCAAAAGCTGTACGGCCGTATTGACAAGCGTTTTTATCTGTCGCAGCTGGGCTGGGCGGATGTAACTGTTGAAGGCGGGAAAATATTTGGGCAGGTGCCCTATCCCCTGCTTAATATATTCCGGGCAAATCAAACCTACGCTTACGACATCTATTCGTACAACTTGATGAACTTTTTGGAATTCGTGGCCGATCACTATGAAAGTATTGATATCGACCAGCATTTTAACGGGTTCTTCTTTAATAAGATCCCACTGTTTAAAAAATTAAAATGGCGCGAAACCGCCTCGTTTAAAGCCATTTACGGCGGCGTAAGCGATGAGAATAGCCCATCGAGCATGTCAAATAAACCGGCAAACAATATGAGTCCGCCAGCCCAGCCAACATAGCGCAGGTCGCCGCGGTTACCTTCCTCAGCGCCTAAAATAAATATTACCGCAACACCTACATTTAACACAAACCCTATAGAAGTAACTATGTTAGGTGTAAGCCCCAATTTAATAAAAACTTTAACTACAGGGTCAATAACCTTATAAATGCCAAGCTGAAGATTTGTTCGTATGGATGTTTGCTGTTCCATTTGCTCTTAAAGCGGTAGTTTAGAAATTAAATTGAACCAATGTACGAATTCCCCATTTAGCAACACCGGGATTGTCTAAATAAGTGAACCGC
>Ga0207060_10439_pt1 | contig 10928 bp, 13 predicted proteins | sample Alteio_BWMinCont_30_FD_153270 | JGI IMG/M metagenome (GOLD analysis project Ga0207060, IMG submission 153270) | Enriched cells from forest soil in Barre Woods Harvard Forest LTER site, Petersham, Massachusetts, United States -... | ecosystem: Environmental > Terrestrial > Soil > Temperate forest >...
CAGGGTGGGTGCCTTTTCCTCGCGCACCCGGCACTCTATTGTGGGGTCACATGCAACTGCGACAGTCGGTCCTGGTTTTCTTGCAGCGATCGCGGCTGCTGGTTTTCTGCATTGCGCTGAACAGCTGCCAATCGCATAAAGCCACTTCCGGACCTTCGATCGAGTTCACCCATATTCCGCCGGCGGCGCAAGGTGGACGAGAAAGAGTCGACGCAATCTCTGGACGGGTAAGAAACGCTCGCCCAAAACAGCAGATTGTTATTTATGCGCACAGCGGGTCGTGGTGGGTGCAGCCCTGGCCTGATCATGCCTTCATTCCCATCAAAGCGGACTCGACGTGGAGCACGGAAACTCATCTCGGATTTGAATATGCTGCGTTATTGGTGGAGCCGGATTATCATCCGCTGCCCGAGTTGAATGTAGCTCCAAGCCAAGGCGGCTCTGTTGCTCTCGTGACAATTGTGAAGGGCGTTGGAACGCCGCAATTTGCCCCGACCGGATCGGTTAAATTCAGCGGCTATGATTGGGGTGTTCGCATGATTGAAAGTGACAAGGGAGGCACGGACAACCTCTACGATCCTGAAAATGCATGGACCGATGCCAGCGGGGCGCTCCACATGCAGATCAAGAAGAAATCGGGCCGGTGGTCGTGTGCGGAAATATTCTTAAATCGCAGTCTTGGGTACGGTACGTATTCGGTAACTGTGCGTGATACTACTCACTTAGAACCCGCCGCGGCCTTCAGTATGTTTACCTTCGAGGACTCGGCTAGCGAGCAGCACTTTCGCGAGATGGACGTAGAGGTCAGTGGCTGGGGTAACGCTGCGAATAAGAACAATGCACGATACATAATTCAACCGTTCTACATCCCTGGGAACTTATTCATTTTTGCGGCGCCCTCAGGCATCCTGACGTATGTCCTGCACTGGGAACCTGGACATGCAACTTTCCAGACCTTTCGCGGAAGATCTGCTGGTGCCGGAGCGCAACTCGTTTCTGAACACGAGTTCACGTCTGGCATACCGGTACCGGGCAAGGCAATGCCCCGTCTGATCTTTTACGTCGCTGCGAGCGACAAAAATCCTATGCAGAAACCAAGCGAGGTTGTGGTTGAGAAGTTTGAATACCTTCCATAAGGACGGTTTTGGAAGGCGCTGGCTACTCAGGTGTGCCATTGTCGGACTCGCGGCTGTCTGCTTCTCTGTTTCGGCGTCTGCGGTCGATCCCACCCGGACCTTGTCGCAATATCTCCACGACTCGTGGGGAACTGAGACAGGTTGGCCGGGCGGATCTATAACGGCCATCGCACAGACTTCCGATGGCTATCTCTGGATCGGGACAGATAAAGGCCTTGTTCGTTTCGACGGTTTGAATTTTCACCAGTTCGAACGGGCCCACCCTGATCCAATCCTGATTGGTCCTGTGCGAACACTTCTGGTTGACGCAAGCGATAATCTCTGGATCTTGCTACAAAACACCCAAGTCTTTCGTTACCAAAATGAAAACTTCGAGCTTATCCGCGGCGAGGCTGAGAACGGCACAACGGCAATGGCGCGGGGGACCTCGGGTGCGGTTTTGCTCTCATCATTAGCTGAGGGAACTGTCACATACAGTGACAACCGATTTCGAAGCCTGTCGTCCGCAGCTCTTCTCACCAAAGCTGCAAGAGTCGCGAACACCGAAGCTCCTGACCAGCGAGCAACTCCCTTCAGTTGGTTTGATCGTCTGGCGGCGCCGGTGGCGATCTCCATGGCCCAGACTGATGACGGAAAGATTTGGCTTGGCACGGAGGGTCGAGGGTTCTTCTATCTCCGGCAAGGCCGCGTTTCGAGCGCATCGAATGGGCGGGTTGATACGAAGATTAACTGCCTTCTTCCTCTTCAAAACTCAGAATTGTGGATCGGAACGGCGAAGGGTGTGCTGCGCTGGAATGGGAAACGGCTTACTTCGGCAGGTGTACCATCATCTCTTCGCAATCTCGACGTACTCTCCATTCTTCGCGACCGGGACTCGAACATCTGGGTTGGCACGAGTCGTGGACTGTTTCGGTACAACGCGCACGGGGTTTCTCTACTTAGTACTCACGAAACCGCTGGACCGGTAGCTGCGCTCTTCGAGGATCGGGAGGGAAACATATGGATCGGTAGTGCGCGGGGCCTCGACCAACTGCGAGACAGCGCCTTCGTTACGTACTTTCTTCCCAATTTGAAATCGCAGAGTATGGGACCGTTGCACGTTGACTCCGGCGGCCGCACCTGGGTTGCGCCCATTCAGGGCGGTTTGCGATGGCTGAAGGAAGGAAAAAGCGGATTTGCCACCGCGGATGGGATCGCCAACGATGTCGTCTACTCCATTACCGGCAATGGCAAGGATGATGTCTGGGTGGGACGACAACAGGGTGGACTCACCCATCTGCGCTACTCCGGCAATTCGTCTACAGCCAAGACCTACACGCAGGCAGACGGCCTCGCACAAAACAGGGTGTACGCGGTCTATCGTAGTCGTGATGGTACCGTCTGGTCCGGGACCATCAATCGTGGTGTAAGCGAGCTAAAGAACAGCCATTTCACAAATTACACGACTACCGACGGGTTGGCAGCGAACACAATATCGTCGATTGCCGAGGGCCCTGACGGAACAATGTGGTTCGGTACCCCGAATGGCGTCAGTGCCATGTCGCAGAAGGGGTGGCGAACCTATACCGGCAACGACGGATTACCCTCCGAGGATGTCAACTGCCTCCTGCAGGATTCAACGGGAGTCCTGTGGATAGGAACGGCCGAAGGTCTCGCTTACCTCAGTGATGGGCATGTGCATGTACCCCGCGGAGTACCTGAGTCCCTGCAAGCACCAATATTCGGCATTGAAGAAGACAAAAGCGGCCGGCTGTGGATCGCGACCTCAGATCATGTTTTGCGCGTTCCGCGTGACAAACTGGAAAGCGGTATTGTGAAAGCAGTCGATGTTCGCGAGTATGGCCAGGCCGATGGTCTCGAGAGCACTGAAGGAGGGAAGCGGAGCCGATCGGTGGTCTCGGATTCAGCGGGCAGGATCTGGTTTTCACTCAACAGAGGCTTGTCGGTTGTTAATCCATCCCAGATCAATGACAATTCAGTTCCCGCGCTGCCTCACATCGAGGCGATCACAGCCGATAACAACACCGCAAAACTCGGCGCCGTCGTTCAAATTCCTCCATCGCCCAGGCGAATCACATTTGAGTACACGGGGCTGAGCCTCGTGGTACCCGAGCGGATTCGCTTTCGATATTTCCTCGAAGGCTTCGACCGTAGCTGGAGCCGACCAGTTGCAGCGCGAGAAGCCGTTTACACGAACCTTGGGCCTGGCTCCTATCGATTCCGGCTGATCGCCAGCAACAGCGAGGGGCTGTGGAACGGGCCAGAAACTGCGATCGCCTTGAGCGTCGCGCCCGCCTACTATCAAACTTACCGGTTCCGATTGTCGTGCGTGGCTGCGTTTCTGGCATTCTTTTGGGGGCTGTATCAGCTCCGAGTGCAACAATTCCGGCGGGAGGAAAGAAAACTTCGCGAAGCCATCGAGACCATTCCGGCGATGGCGTGGATCGTTGGAACCGACGGGGCCGTTCAATTTTGGAATCGACGCTGGGTTGAATATACCGGCCTGTCCCAGTTGGGAAATGCGGAGGGAGTCGGGACAATTGCTGTTCATCCCGAAGATCGGGATCGAATTGTACGACGAGTGGGCGCAAGCTTTGCCGGTGGTGAGCCGTTCGAGGAGGAGATGCGCATCCGCCGCACCGACGGTGAGTATCGGTGGTTTTTATGCCGCGCCGTGCCGCTGCGGGACAAGCGGGGAAAGGTCGTGAAATGGTACGGTGCGGCGACCGACATTGAGGATCGCAAGCGCGCAGAACAAGAGCGCGAGAAATTGCGACAACTCGAGGCAGATCTGGCGCACACCAATCGGGTGAGCACGATGGGAGAACTGGTCGCCTCGATCTCGCACGATCTCGCACAGCCCATCACGGTCACAACCGCTCATGCCAGGGCATCTTTGAAATGGCTTCAGCGCGACCCCCCGGATCTGACGGAGGTGCGCAAAGGGACGGAAAGAATCGTCGAAGCAGGAGCCCTTGCTTCGGAAATCATCAATCGTCTGCGATCGTTGTATAAGAAGGCCCCTCAACAACGTGAGTTGATCGACGTGAACGGAATCATTCACGAAATGCTCACGCTACTGAAAGGTGAGGCAACGCGATACTCAATTGCCATACGCATAGAGCTTGCCGCTCAACTGCCCAAAACCATGGTAGATCGTGTGCAGCTGCAGCAGGTATTCATGAACCTCATGCTTAATGGGATTGAGGCCATGAAGGACTCGGGCGGTGAGCTTACGGTGAGGTCGCAGCTCCAGGATTCTCAATTGCTGTTCTCGGTCAGTGACACAGGCGTGGGACTGCCAAGCGACAAGGTCGATCAGATCTTTTCTGCTTTCTTCACCACCAAGGCCCAAGGTAGCGGGATGGGTTTAGCCATCTGCCGTTCCATTGTAGAGTCGCATGGCGGCCGGTTGTGGGCGACCGCTAACTATGGACGAGGTGCAATCTTTTATTTCATCTTGCCGACCGAGGTAATAGAGCCAAGACCCCTGGTTACCTAGGGCGTGTTCACACTAATGTGATCTATCTCGTGTAAGTAGGAGATAGATGGAAATCACTCCGGAGCAGTACGAAAAGATCAAGGATAGCCTGCCATTACAGCGCGGGAATGTGCGTCTGACGAACCTGCAAATCCTGAACGCGATCCTGTATGTGGCCGAGCAGGGATGCAAATGGCGCGGGCTTCCCAGGCGGTTTGGCAATTGGCATACGATCTACGTACGGATGAATCGCTGGGCGAAGAACGGCGTGCTTGACCGGGTGTTTGAGAGGTTGCAATCGGAGCAGATTGTGCGTATCCAGATTGAAGCCTTCGCGTTGGACTCGACTTCGGTGAAGGTGCATGCACGAAAGTTCGGAAGCACTGCTTTCGCACTTGTTCTGCAGGTCGCATGGAGCCGGTCAGCAAACTCTTGATCCAGGGTCGAGTAGCTGATGAAACATGAATGGAATTGAATTGCTTGATTCAGGAGTGAAGACAGATATTCAATGAAGGTGTCGGGAAGGCCACAACCCCGGACAAAGGAAAGCGGAAGTGGACCAGATTGCGCGAGAGTCGAGTAATCCACGATGCTCGGTCCCTGCTGGATGCATGTATCCAGCTCCAAGACATTCGCCAGGTTGCTACTGCCGAAAATGGTCCCTATAAGCAGTACGTCATTGAGGTTCCCGCCTCGGAGGTTCGCGTCACTAAGATCGCCCCGCTGAGGTCCGCCCCTCGCAGATCGGCCTCGCTAAGGCCGGTGTCCTGTTAAAAGCTGTTACTCGGTGATCGAAGATTGCGGCTTCGAAAGCTTCCGGGTGCAAATACTTCACGCGTCAACTCGGCTGCGGATATCCCTTTGAGCATAGGGTTGTTCTGTATGGCCCTTTCCGCTCCAGCCGTCACGTCATAGAAAAAGTTGATTGTTAACAGCTTGAATAGCCCCTGCGCTGTATCCTCGACGGCTTTAACCTGTGCCAAGTTGAACTCGCTCAATGTCATCTCTGATTTTCTGAAAATCTGTTTATATGTGTGATTACTTTCCCAGTGGCGGGGTGGGGAAGCCCCGGTAACCCACTGGTGAGGAAGTATTGTCACGCTGCCTTAACCGTTCAGCGAGGCCAGCTTGTCGATGAAGAGCGTCACGATGGGGTGACGGTTGATCCATGCCGTGCCTTCACCGCGCTCTCGCGCCTCGGCCCACAGCACATCCATTGCGAGAGCGAAGCTTTTGACGACGTCGGACAGATTGCAGGCATCCTGAACGGTGATCGCATGCAGTCCCACAGTGCCGCGTTTCTGCGCTTCTTCCTTTGCCCACAGCGCAAGGTGAACGAGGGAGCAAAAGCGTACCCGTTGCTTGGGGTCGGTGTTGTTGATGGTCAAAAGAATGGGCGTCTCTGTCTCGTAGCAGTTACCCCATTGGCAGATATGTTCAGCCTTAGGTTTAAGAATCTCTTCGCTCCTGTAAGTCGGTTTTAGCTCGTGCCGTTCGTCTTGGCCGCATTCGCGCGGGGGCCGAAGGTCTTCGTCCAGTCTTCCCGGACACGGAAGCCGTCGAAAAATGTGACGGTGCAGTTACTGAGAAAGCCATGATCGCCCAATACGCCAGCCTTAAGGAATGCGTTGTCGGCGTGCTTGCGGTGCCGTCCTGTGTAGAGTGACTGCGACACGGTTACACCGTCCAGCTTGTAGTTCACGAGGACGCGAAACTCCCTCGCCGTGATTGGCTTGTACGTCATAATTTCTCCAGGTTGTGTAAATTGGTTTTGGTGCGATGGGTTGAGTGTAACGAAGCCAGTTACATTAAGAATCCCGTCGGCTTCTCCTCGCCGTAGGCGTCGGTTAGCAGCTTCAGGCGTTGCTCCATAGGCATGGCGTCAAACTGGGCCTCGGTCATCGTCGCGAAGGTGTCGAAGTATTCGATCCAGTTGGCATAGCTGCTGGCAATGTCTACGTACTTTTCCATCCTCTTCTGTAAATCGGTTCTCCAGCGCTCGCCTGCCTTTAGCTTGATCGGCCAGCGGTGGCCGCAGTTGGCACATGCGGCCTTCTTGCTGTTGTCCACCAGGAAGTGGTAGAGGCGTTGATTGCATCGCGGGCATGTCCGAAGAATTTTATTTGCGAGCACAGCTTCTACTCCTCGTCCTTGATAAGCCGAATGTCGGACTCAGACAGGGTCGGACTAGGCCTAAATAACCTCGCGCCTTCCCATTGTGTCGTGGCGCATGGTGTCGCCCGGATACTCCAGATCAACCGCGTCAAAGCCTTTCTCGATCAGGTCTGACGCGACGGTATGCAACGGGTAGCTCTCGACATACGACCACGGTGATTGTGTCGCCTCGGGAATCGATTGCGACCCAGCCGAAGACGTTGTCATCATCGCGATGAAGATCGAAGCCGCCTTTGAGCAGTCTCGCAGCGTACCACGTCAGGAAGTCCTTGATGTTGGTCCGGTCCGTGACCTTGTCTCGGGCAACCACCTTCTCCACAACAGAACCGGCTTCAGTGGTGGTCAATACGATTTCAATCTTCATGCTCCGCCGCCCTGCTACAGGGCCATAGAGGCGCAGGTGTTCCATGCTAGTGTTGATGTCCTGTTTCAGGTTTACGTTGATTGCGTCGCTCAGTCGTTGCTCTGGAGCAAGCAGATATTTGCTCGCGGACAACTAGCGAGCGTTTGGCGCAGGCCGTTGATGATTGCCTCGGCGCTGTTCTTCGCCTCCTCCAGCGCATACTGCGACCGGTAGAAGCCCAAGCATGAGTTCAAAGGACCAAGTCTCGTGGACCTTGGCCCCTAGAACCCTACGAAGCTGTTTTTAGAAGATGGATGCGCAGAGTTTCTCGTGCCTCAAAGAAGTCGAGCAGGGGAAGCTGCGATGACGGCTTTATGATGACCGCCTTCCGCTTGGCGTAATCGAGGAACACGGTATGCGCCATGGCCTGCTTCCGCGGTTGCGGCATGGATGCGGCTGGCTTGACGCATCCAGCCACCTTCACCTACACGAAGGGGAGAGTGGGTAGCCACGGCTGTCACTGGAATTGATGGCGAAACAGAGGAGAGAGTAAATCCCGACGTACCAGATATACTCCATTCCTACCGCATCGGTTCGCGAGGGAGTCTATGAGAAAAAAGTTTCAAAAGTGGAGAGCGATTCTAAGCTCCGCGTTCCCCAGTGCTTCGAATCCTTACTGGCGAGCACTACCGTTACGGCGCATGAAAACCTTGCTCGCCGGAACGTTCTTTGTTACCGCCGTAGCTGGTTTCGCAGCCGATCTCGCACAACTTAATGTCCGGCCACTGGGGTCGAGGTTTGTTCTGGCCGGTTTTCATTGGTACGGTGGCCGTGGGCTTTCTCGTTTGCTCGATCAAAGGAGTTCGACCCGTCTTTCACATCTTCCTGCTCTTGATTGTCGGCATCCTTGCAAAGTGGCTCGCAGGCGGGATGTCGGGTCTCGGCTGGACCGGATCGGGCTTGCTGACCTACCGGTTCTTTCCTCTGGAAGCGTCATGGCCAATTCCGCAATCACTGAAATCGCGGGTTCTATTTGATGCAATCGGCATCTTGATCGCTGGAGGTCTCGGGTTTCGATTGCTCATGTCCTTCGCGACCAACGAGGGGTTGGCCAATGTGCGAATGCAGACAGAACTGTCCGTGGCTCACGATATTCAGGCCACATTGGTGCCAGACATTCGTCTCCAGAGCCCAAGATTTGAGGTGTACGGCAAATCCATTCCCAGTACTGAGATGGGCGGCGATTTGATCGAGTTCATCGAGAACGACGATAAAAGCGCGGTCGCCTATGTAGCCGATATTTCAGGACACGGGCTCACTGCTGGCCAACTCATGGGGACGCTAAAGGCTGTTCTTCGTGTGTCCTGCCGGTTCCGTCAACAACCCTCCGCTTTGCTTGAAAGCGCGGACTGCGTGCTGCCTGCCGTCAAAACAGCGGACATGTACGCCACCCTCGCCTTGCTCTACTTCAACTGTTCGTCTGAAGCCGAGTACACCTTGGCAGGGCATCTTCCTATCTTGCATTATCGTCATCAACACGGCGACACGATTCGGCTCTCCATGGAACAGCTCCCACTCGGCCTGATTCCGGGTGGACCTTATGCAAGCCATCGTGTCAGTTATTCTCCGGGTGACCTGTTCATGCTGTTCACAGATGGCATTTCGGAAGTTGTCAACGAGCAAGACGAGGAGTTTGGTCTGACACGACTGGAGCGACTGCTTTGTCAACATGCAGTTCAACCGCTGTCGCAGATTTGGGAATTGGTCATGCGAGACGTAAAGTTGCACGGGCCGCAACAGGATGATCAGAGTGTATTGTTGCTCCGCGTCCGTCTGTAAAACTTTCAGAGCACGGGTATCCATTGTTCCCCCTGAGCCTTCATCTCTCCTACAAATAAGCCGATCCGATTCTTGCATCCGTGCGCCCGTCCAGTCTGTCCAATCGGTATGGAAGCGATCCATCAGGCTGAATCTCTGTGAAGTACATGCAGTCAGGTGTTCGGCTCGCGGAGGTCGCGAATCGTGTCCGGAGTTCAGGCGGTTCGATCCTGAAATCATGGACGGAACAGCGGGTGCGACGGTCTGGTGCAGTTGCGAATGCCACCGCAAGCGAACGCGACCCACACACAGCTACCGGCCATAACTCTGTTTCGCCATCTTGTATCGGTGCATCCGCGAGGCATGCATCTTGGACTCCCAAACATCACCCCTTCGCTGGCGGTCTCTCATCGGAGTAATCAGCAGCGAGGGTTTAAGGTGGAGGCGTGAAGACGCTCAACAGTAAACTGACGTTGAGCCAGAAGGACGTGGTGTTCAGTCTGCAACGCGGTTCGATTTTGTATCGCGTTGGTGAGTACACGACACACGGATATCGGTTCATCCTATCCAATGACAATGTTCACAAGATCGTGAGTGCGCGAACCGTGCACGCGCTGGTTAACCGCGGCTTGCTTGAGTGGACAGCTTCTGGTCGCACGCTTTGTCTGACTGAAGATGGTAAGACATGGAGTGCGGTGGAATCCTAATGAAGATCGAATCGCCGCGTTAGCTAAATAAGCCTAGTGTTTGGCGCAAATTGGCGTACATCGGCCCTGACAATACCCGTAATCTAGCTACCGAACGCGGCGGCCAGTTTTATTGGTCACGGTGCCTCAGCACTTTAGCTATCCGAACACTACAGTGGATCGACTGAGCGTCGAGATTAGCACCGGCGAGGGCTGAATGCAGACATATCAAAGCAAACGGCACGGGAAAGCAATGATGCTAGAAAACGGCGTCGTAAGCTGGGAGTACTTAACGGTGACTCACGGCATCAGCCGGATGCGGTCAGCGGTAAGAGTTATGACGGAAGAGAGATCGATACGCATTCGTGACTTTGCTGCATTGCTCAACCCAGTGGGCAGCGCGGCCATCACGCTTGATTTAAACGAGACGTTGCTTTAGAGCGTCGGACCAGGAAGCAGCGCATCGCGGATACGCGCAGGCTATGTCGCGATGGGAGACAGCCAGCTTCCGCCACGCCGCTGGACAGAGAGCACTCTCCCGTCAAACGTCACCTTGTATAGGCCGTTTTGCAAGTCTCGCGGAGCACCGGTAATGAACGGACGAACATACTCATAGATATCAGTGCCGCGGAGCGATACCTTTTCAGCGAATACCGTGCAGGCGACATCGCGCCCCATGCCCTGCAAACGTCCTGACACGCTGACTAGTTCATACTTAGATGACATTTAGCCCCCGCACACCTAAGCCGAGCATACGCCATTCCAGATCCCCTATGAACACATCCGAACTGATCGCCGCTATTGAGGCCGAGATATCCCGACTGCAACAAGCCCGTAAACTCCTCGCTGGCGGCACAGAGACACGCGGCGGGAAGCGCGGCGTTATGAGTGCCGAGGGGAGAGCGCGAATCAGCGCTGCTCAGAAGAAGAGAGGGGCGCAACAGAAGAAGGCCGCGAAGCGATAGCCGATGTTTGGCCGCTGCCAAGGAGATCGGACAAGCAGAAGATCGCTGAAGCCTTCGCACCTGGCAACGTCGATGGACTCATCGTTGAACTCGCGCCGGGCTACATCGATGACAGCAGACCGCTCAAGAAGAATTGATTGCCAATCTGCCCAGCGGGCCCGCACATATAAGATGTTGGCAGTCCGGTAGACAAGGGAGATGAACGCAATGGATCCGATGATCTGGTGGGCCGTTTTACAACCCGGTTTCACTCCGACGTTCGATGACACCAAGAACCAAGCCTACACAGTCACACTACCTATCAAAATCAGTCAGGGTGAGCAA
>Ga0207060_10443_pt1 | contig 10694 bp, 12 predicted proteins | sample Alteio_BWMinCont_30_FD_153270 | JGI IMG/M metagenome (GOLD analysis project Ga0207060, IMG submission 153270) | Enriched cells from forest soil in Barre Woods Harvard Forest LTER site, Petersham, Massachusetts, United States -... | ecosystem: Environmental > Terrestrial > Soil > Temperate forest >...
AGTAATGGTCAGGGTGTCTCCAAGCGGAAGGAATGGCCCGCTGGAATCCAATGAGTTCCTAATTCCGTAAATCACATAATCCCCGGGGGAATACGAAAGATCGGTACTGGAAAAGCAGACATCGCCATTAGCGTCAGCGGTGGCCCAGTAACCTTCCCAAACACCATATGGATAATATAGTTCGGTGTCAATGGCCATTCCGGCACCATTGCCAATATGGGTACAATATCCTTCCCCTTGAGAAATGGTATGCGGGCTAATAGCGAAGCTAGTTGGACGACGAAATTGAGCTCTGTCACTGCTCTCACCTGAAAAAGAACCAAACTCGAACTGAGCATTACCGCCATCGACTTCATCTTGGGCATACACGGCTGCCCCTCGAACTTCGTAAAAATAAGTATTCCCTAAGATAACAGTTGTTGGGTCTGAGAATGTGCAAGCGGTCGTACAATTAGAATTCACAGCAATACCTAGATCTGCGTACGTTCCGTTAGAACCCTGCTTTCGAAACACTTGAAACCTGGTCGCATCGGGGCTGTTGCTCGTCCAGTTAAGAACCATTCGGTTGCTTGCGTCCGACCACGCGACCGATAAATTTGTGGGCGCGCCGAGAATAGGCCAGGACTTCCTTGGGCAGTTTAAAATAGTATCTGTCGGAGCACAGTTGCCAGCCCGTCCTGAGGCCACATCCGTTGCCGCGCCAGTCGTTGTACCCGGGAAAATCCACGATTCGAGCCGATTCAGCGTCCACTGCAGCTTCAAAACGCCGGTCGTCAACATCTCCATTTTCTGATAGATATACGAATGGCATGGAAACTGTCCAGGTGATCCAACATCACCAGGTACTGATCCAACATTATTGGTATAATAGATGTGCCTTGCAGCACCTCCTCCAATGGTATCTTGATAATGCCCAGTGTTATCTGGTAACTGCACGGGGGTAAAATCCGGAATTGTAGTGAAACTATCTGCTTTATCGGTGGTACCGTAATAGCAGGTATCTACCCCTGCCTGATAACTGGATTCAATAATATATCGCCCGCCAAATTGAATTCCTGTCGGCTTGTTAACCACGGCTTTGTGAATGAAGTTGACAGCTTTCGCCCCCACATCCCAAGTTCCTCCCGTCGCAGTACCCTCCCCCGTTGGTGCATCGGACTTACTCATACTAAGGGTAGTGGAGAACGTTCCAAGGTTGTCGGTGATAGTAATATTGTGAGAAGCCGCACAGTAGTCACCCACGGCATTTGACAGAGTTCCCTGAATCCGGCCAAAGGTATCAACACAACCACTTCCAAAGGAGGCCGTAACATCAAATGCCCCGGTACTGGGGACAAAGGAGGCCGTAGTAATCGGCCATGTCCCGCAATCAACTGTTAATGTGCCCGTAATTGCATTTGTACTTGGGTCTTGTACCACATGCCATAGAAGACCAAAGTCGTCAGTCCAATCGCCCCCCAAACTCTGACAGGGAACTAAGGCAAACAGGGATTGAGTTGTGAAGAACCCAACAGCAGCGACACACAAGAGGGGCAATAGTCTTCGCATCATGTCCTTTACGAATCGGAATTATTTTTTCGGATAGTATACAAGTTAGCGCACGTTGTCTACTTAATAAACGTAGGAATATTCTAGCCGCCGGCGCTCGGGGATCCGTCTGTCCGCCGGAGCTTCAGCGACCGCTCACCACTCTTGTTTCGGCCGCCCCGATCCCGGAAAAACAGACTCACTCCACCGCTCAACCGGGATCACGATGCGATACTCCCGGACACCGCTCATCTGATACTGATACGAATCCATCTTGTTTGTACTTGTGTAGGTCATGACGACCACCTCCACTCCCGAGGTGGTCGAAGAAACAAAGCCGCGAGAAGGGCACAAAACAGCGAACCCTCCCATAAACCCATGCTCGTAATTCGATCAGGATCATAGGGGCCTTCGGCAAAAAGACTCACGGACGTGGCCCCGTTTTTAATGGGAACGATTTCAATGATTAACTGGCGAAATTTGACATATTCGGTCATTATGGGCCGCTTCCTTTCAAGTCGATAAAAGACGCACCGATGGAACAGAGACTTTCTCAGTTGGCCTGATCTTCAGTGGAAACCCGAATCCAGATGCCGACACATTTCCCTGTCTGCTCTTTCTTGCCCACACCGATTCCTCTCGCCCGAAATTGAAAAGTGGGGAATATTGTATCCCCACCAGCCACAAGCTTAGCTTTCGATTCTCTAGTTAATCATTCGCACGAAGCGCATCGAGCGCATTCCGTCTTGCCTCGCCTCTGGTATATCCCTCGCCTTCATAGTGGTCACCGTCTGTGGTGTACACGTGACATCGCCACATGTCCGGCCCGATGACTTTCGTGATTCTGTAATAACTGACCTCTTTGACCTTCGCTCTTGCCATGGGACCTCCTCGTAGTTGTGGGTTCACTCGCTTGACACACTTCTTGTACCGGGCACAATGAAATCACTGGCCTTGCTCTACAAAGCCAGACACACCTGAGAAAATCCCTAACTATTGAAATGAAGAAATCAAAACTGATCGTGGCTTACGTTCGCGTCAGCACGTTGGATCAAAAGAAAAATGGATACGGAATCGACATTCAACGTCGCGACGTTCGGGCTTTTGCCACGAAAATCAAAGTCGAAGTTCATCGCATGTATTCAGACAAAGCTGAAAGTGGAATTGCTGAGGACCGCGAGCAGCTTCGGAAACTACTTTCCGATTGTGAGCGCGGAAACATCGGAAGCATCATCATCCCGTCCATCGACCGCCTATCTCGTGATGTCCGGATCGCTGAAAATCTATTTTGGAAATTCAAGGAACTGGGTGTCCGTATTCTCATTGCAGACATGCCGAATTACGACGCCAGCAACCGAAAAGACGTGTTAATACGGCAAATCCGAGAGGCAATTGCGGAAGAAAACCGAAAGGAGATTATCGAACGACTTTGGAAAGGCCGGAGAGAACGTGTCAGAAACGGGCGCCCTGCCGGCGGCATGGTGCCCTACGGATATCGGCGTCGCAGGAAACAATTCGTCGCGCATCCCGTGGAATCCGTAATTGTTCAGAAGATTTTCAAAATGATCAGGGCTGATTATTCAGGAAATGAAATCGCAAACGCACTGAACAAAAATGGATACCAGAAGCGAAATGGAAAAGCATGGAATGCCCGACAGGTTTTGGCGATCGGACAGCGACACGATCTATACAAGCAGGGTTTGTTCCGCTACGGATCGGTCTCCACGACGAATTCCAAACTGGCGATCGTTTCGGGGAAGTGACGGAATTTATCTATGCGCGGCTTTGTAAAGCAAATCTCGTCAGCAAAGGATCGATAAGGAATATGCCGTAGCCAATGGCTAAGTTTTCCAATGGTTGAACGGCGTTTGTCGGATTTAGCGACTTTAATTTGAATTTCTTATTTTGGGTTTCACTAATGCGGGATCGACACGCAGGATTCTTTTTTGTTCCCCTTTTACTAACCACTCAATACAGGTTTCGAGTTGGTCAGTCCATGTATCGGTTGGTGATGGTGATACGGGTTGCATAATTTCGATCAACGCTGGGTCTTCATCCCTCGGTAGGAGCCAATCTCCAACGGCAAATTGAAACTTTGTCCAGTCCTTGGTTGAAGGATGCATGTTGACCGCCAGAATATCGAATTCACCGAAGCGATACGGACGTGTGTTTTCGTTCGTGACCTTATTCTTCCCTCCGCGAGTCTTCTGAACTTCTACGACATACAGATCAGTTTCAGAGGGGTAACGGCGCTTTGAAGCGATTTTAGGCACTCCCTTTTCCATTCGCTGCAACTTGACTTGAATACGAACTTCGCGACTGTCTCTGCGGATCAGAAAATCATACGGACGATCGTTTAAGAACTGAATGGCTTCCCAGCCCGACTCGATGAGAGGAGCAAGCGTCTTCTCCGCGAAAATAGCTTCGGCGATGATTCCCCGGACTCCGCGTTTTGTGAGATCTGACGAACGAGTGATCGCGCTGAGAATGACATCGGAAATTACCCCCCATTCTTTTTCAAGCGGATGTTGAGGGAAGCGTGCTTTTAAGTAATCGAGCAGTATTATTTGATCTTCAGGGGTGCAGTCGTCGATCAGGGCCTTTATTTTATCGACAGCCTCGCTCATTTACGTGGCCGCCCTGGTTGTTCAGACTCGTAGGCTACCACTTCACTTCGTTTGAGGAGAATTTTGCCAGCGATCTCAAGCGTTTCGAATCTATTCTTTTGTATCAATCGCAATATTGCCTGACGGCTGACGCCCCGTATTCTTGCAGCCTCTGCCTGAGAAATCCAGTCAGTGGTCCGTGTTGGCTGAGTCGATAAATGGGTTGACGACGTCAATCGATTATTGTTACCCTTCTTCATCAGTGAACCGCCGACAACAGTGTGAGAATTCGCAATGGTAATTAAGTTGAAGGAACGCCAAAATAGACCTCGAAAGCGCATGAGCACAGAATCGGCAATAAAACGGGGAGACGAACTTCCCCTTTCGCATCCGTCACATCTTTTAGTCCAGACTCCATATTTCGCATCCGAATACGGCGCAGCATATCTGGCTGACTCCCTGGAACTTCTCAAGGTGCTACCGGAGGGCTCCGTCAATCTCGTTGTGACTTCACCCCCGTACGCCCTTCATTTCAAAAAAGAATACGGCAATAAGGACAAGAAAGAGTACATCAATTGGTTCCTGCCCTTCGCGCGAGAAATCCGCAGGGTACTGACCGATGACGGCAGTTTCGTCTTGAACATCGGTGGAAGTTACAATCAGGGAACGCCTACCCGTTCGATTTATCACTTCAAATTGATGATCGCTCTTGTGGAGAAGATCGGATTTCATCTCGCCCAGGAGTGCTTCTGGTATAACCCGGCAAAAATGCCGATGCCAGCAGAATGGGTGACCGTTCGCAGAATCCGGATAAAAGATGCCGTTGAATATGTATGGTGGTTTTCAAAAACCCCGTGGCCGAAAGCCACGAACTTGGCGGTGCTCAAGGAATACAGTGAGGACATGATTCGCCTGAACAATCGTGGTGTGCGGGAGACGGTGCGTCCGTCGGGCCATATCATCCACGACTCATGGGACAAGATTAGCGCAGGCGGGGCAATACCCTCAAATGTGACCGAAGCCGAATTCGAAGACGTTCCTGAGAGCATGCTGAAGATGGGTAATAACGCCGCGAACGATGTCTACACGAAGCGATGCAAGGAACAGGGAATCAAGATTCACCCAGCCCGTTTTCCTGCCCTATTGCCGAAATTCTTTATCAAAATGCTAACCGTGGAAAACGATCTCGTCGTTGATCCCTTCGCCGGATCCAATACCACAGGCGCTGTTGCTGAGAGTTTGAGGCGTCACTGGATCGGGAGCGAAGCTGTAGAGGAGTACCTCAAAGCCAGCACGTTTCGATTTGAAGACATCGTAAAGAAAGTAGCTGATCCGCCCGCATATCCAAAACTTTTCTAGGAAGTGCTACATGTAGAAGGTGCGACGGCGATTCAGGCACCTGAACGTAAAGGGAAAATCGTCTACATCGGCAGATACTGCCCAGCCTCTGCGCCGAAATAACGCTCAAAATACAAAATCCCAGCAAGCTTTAGCGCCTGTTGAAAAAAATATTGGACTTTCTTACCAATGGTAAGATATTCTTACGTCACGAAGGGATTGTTATGACGTTAGAAGATATCCAACTCGTCCTAATAAATGTCCTCAGGGAAGTTCAGGAACTCTGTGGACGCAAGTGGGAGGGTCTGGCTACCACAGGTAAGCCCATTGGAGATCTCAACGGATTCGATTCGCTCTGCTCCATCGAAGCCACGGCAATTGTGGAGCAGAGACTCGGTGGTACACCCCTGGGTCCGTCTTCTTTATTTATCTCCGAGGAAGGAACGCGGGCCCTGACATTACAAGAAATTTCAAATCGCGTCTATGCGCTGAGAAAAGCGCTTCAGGGGGAATCATGAATGATCTAGCTCGACGCCTTCGAACGGCACGAGAACACGCCGGACTGTCTCAGGGACAAGTGGCCAAATTATTGTCTATGCATCGTCCGACAATTTCGGAAATCGAGGCAGGTAGGAGAAAAGTTTCATCCGGAGAACTGACTGATTTTGCGCGTATTTACGAAGTCAGTATTGATTGGCTCCTGGGTTCTGATGTGATCGACGGAGTGCTGGACGAGAGGGTGCGACTTGCCGCAAGAGATCTGACGAAATTGAAGCAGGAGGACCTCGACAAAGTTCTAAAACTACTTTCTACCATTCGTGGGCAGATGGAGCCGAAGGCATGAACAGGATGGCCCTGTCTGTTGAAGCCGTGCGTGCAGCCGCACAATTGCGAACACAATTTGAAATTGGACCTGCAGAAAGCGTGTGCCCTTATGATCTGGCGATAAAACTAAAAATCAAAGTCTTCTTCAATTCTGCGCCGAGTCTCGAGGGTATGTATTCTCCCGGTCCGACACCCGCCATTATCTTGAATTCTGAGCGCCCAACAGGTCGACGAACATTTACGTGCGGGCATGAAATTGGACATCATGTTTTTGCACACGGATACCGAATTGACGAACTAAATGAAGACAACTCTTCCGCCGGCAGCCCAGAAGAATTTTTGGCGCAAAGATTTTCGAGCGCTCTCCTTATGCCAAAGATTGCGGTTGATTCGGCCTTTGCTCGGCGAGGATGGTCCCCTGCGGCCGTACAACCAAACCAGTTTTATATTGTTGCTCGGGAATTAGGAGTCGCTTTTTCAGCATTGGTGGCCAATTTGGAAGTCAACTTGAGAGAGATTTCAAATGGTCAGGCCGAGGGACTACGGCGTTGCTCTCTTCCAAAGATAAAGGAATCACTTGCCGGCATGATTGTCGCCGGAGATGTTTTTCAAATCGACAGGCATTGGCTTCGCCCCACGATAGATGTAGAGGTTGGAGATCGCATTATCGTTCCCGAAGGGAGCCATATTGAAAGCAGCTGTGCAATTCGCGACTCCGAAAATGGCAGACACTTTATTGCGAAGGCATCGGGAATAACGAAGGTCAATTTCGAGGCATCATCCCATCAACTCACGCTGAGGATCAGCAAGCGGGAGTTCAATGGTCTTGCGCGATATCGGCATTTAGAGGATTCAAGCGATGACGAGTAAGCACTATGTAGAAGACAATAATCTCTCCATCGCTTGGATCAAGGCCCTGCAATTGGTGAGCGCACCGGGAAAGAAAGAAGTTGCCCCCTTAGTCGTTTCTATTACGGAGTTTGATGAGAATGGCAGGCCAAGGGAATCATCCGCAATTCGGACATTGATTGACGATTTGTTGGTCAGTGAGGGAATGCAATCGGTAGAAACGGTGGCTAGTACGATTTTCCCGTTTCGGATGTGGAATTCCGAAGCTGAGCGAAGCGAGCTTTTTGCGAGATATTTTGCCATTCTTCCCAAATTGCGGAAGGCATCTTCAAAAAACAAGCACGGCATCTACTTCGAAAGAATGATTTCAGGCGGTCCCCAGGCCAATTCGAACCAGCTCGATTTCGTCATTAACGCCTATCTTTCAAGGGATGGCGTTCGACGCAGTATTTTCCAAATTGGGATCTTTGATCCTGCCGTGGATTTAACCATGTCTGCTCAACGCGGCTTTCCGTGCCTGCAACACGTCACTTTTGCACCAATGGCCGATAGTCTTTTGTCGGTTAATGCCTTCTATGCCACTCAATACATGGTTGAACGTGCCTACGGAAACTATTTGGGTGTTTGTCGTCTCGGTCAGTTTGTTGCCCACGAAATGCATCTCAAGCTTGCTCGTGTTACCTGCTATACCGGCATCGCCCAATGTGAAATTGGGAAAGGAAAGCTTGAAGAAATCCTGTCGATGGTCGATCCGTCCTGACCGGAGACGAGAGAGAACAACAATATGAATCTGCGAGAATACCAATTACGGGCAACAACGACTGACCAAAATCCACGCGCGTCGTGGAGCGCGGACGAAGCTTCAAAGGAACCGCAGAAACACAACGTCATCCCACTGATGGGCCTAATCGGAGAAGTCGGCGGACTCCTATCGGAATATAAAAAAATGCTCAGAGACGGCGCTATCCACGAACAATTTCCTCAACAGGTCGCCGAAGAACTTGGCGATATTCTTTGGTATGTTGCAACAGTCGCTACAAAATTTGGTCTCGATCTGGACAAAATCGCAGAACAGAATATCCTCAAGACGGAGAATCGCTGGCATGAACCTGGCGAGAAAAGAAAACTCTACGACGACGGACTACCAGATAACCAACAACTACCGAGACAATTCTCATACAAGTTTTCACACCGTGAAATCGACGGGACAGAGCGGTTGATTATTATCGACAACGCATCGAACGAAGATCACGGCGATCCATTAAGGGACAATGCCTATGACGATGATGGATACCGTTTTCATGATGTTCTGCATTTTGCGTTCGCTGTTCATCTCGGCTGGTCACCCGTGTGGAGAAAACTCCTGCGTAATGGAAAGAAACTCTCAAAGAGAACGCCATTCGCCGTGGATGATGCTGAGGATGGCGGCAGATCTCAAGTGATCGAAGAGGCTATCATCGCTGCTGCATATGTTTATGCCGATAAGCACAACTTCATGGCTGGAGCAGGGGCAATAGATTGGCAACTGTTGCGGCACATTAAACAAATGACCGCCAATCTGGAAGTCGGTGACCGGACAACTTGGGAATGGAATCGCGCGCTCTTGGACGGATTCAATGTCTGGAGAATGCTTCGAGACCACAATGGTGGTACGGTCTCTGGAGATCTCCTTACAAATGTCCTATTATTCACACCTACGGATATTCATTAACCCCGACCGCTTTTGCCTGCTTGGATTCGGTTTAGTCGTGGAAAAACAGACTCCGGCACCTTTATTTCCCATGTCGGAGGATACCATTGCGGCAACGGGTTGAAATTCTGGGTGAACTTCTGCTTTATTCGAAGGCGACCGGAATCTCCTTGATACTCGGGATGCATCACGCGAGAGTATTTATCTACCTCGCAGAAAATATTCTGGCAATCCATTGGCTGTAGTGGGCGCCCCCAAAGCGTTTGGAATTTGAGGCCGAGGCGATCAAATTCACGATCAGCCAAGTCCGTCATAGCATGAATAATGTCAGCGTCATCTAAGCCGGCAGTGTCGGCAAAGCACTTCCGGATTCCATCGCGCGCTCCCGGTCCTGCCACTACGTATTGACTCTCCGGAAAATTGATAATGGAGCTGTAGTTCAAATCAATGGTGAACTGGAACGCAAGGAAATCACCCAGAGAAGGGTATTCCCTCAGAATTGAGAAGACACCCCCCAGGGATTTGGCGTCAGAGATCTGCCGTGGGGCACCACTCTTCATCATAAGTTCGATGAGTCGAAGATGATTCCTGTGCTTCCGTGCATTGCCAAAAGCCGGTGATGGCATTATATAAGCCGCAGAATAGAGTCTGCCTCCATTTGCCATTGCATCATCCAGCAGCCTTGCATATCTTTCATATGCGAAGCCCTTCCAAGTGATCGGCCCCAAATCATTCGTCAACATTACCCAAGTATCAATTCGGTTGAATATTTTGAACAACATTGCCCGAAAAAAGATTTCTTCCGGACTCTGATCTCCTTCATAGAGAACGTTTCGAATTAAAAATTGGCTGACTCTGTCGGACGCCCGATAGGTATTTGTGAATCTGTGTACGGAAAGAACAGGATCATTCGTATATGGAGGAGGTGCTCCTGCGACACGCTTCATGAAAATGTCTTGTCGCTCCGTTGCAAACCGCCAATACGTGTCGAATACAGGTGTAACGTGCACTACTCGTCCCGGTGCTACCCGAATTGATCTGAACACTTTCGCAGTCGCACAGGCTCGACCAGTTGACATCAATGTTTCGATCCTTGGTCAAGAAATGTCACATACGAACAGATTGCGTGTGCAATGAGCTTTGCCGTTGGATGCCCCGCGTTCTTAGCCTCACTCGCCAATCGTTTTGAAATACTTTCCGGGACTCTGGCGCTAACCGGGACCATCTTCTCATCAAGTGGAATCTCTTCAGGCCTTTTGAAAAAGGAATCGACATCGTGCCTTTTAGCCATAGGAGTAAGGTTGGCATTCAATACATACGAAGTCAATACGTATTGATTTCGTCTGTAATTGGTGGTCGGCTAGACTAGGATCTTGGTATGCCGACGGTCATGGAGATCTAATTGCCACGGTACGTGGCGGACGATCGCGCTGCAGGCATGATCGTGCATGCTCAGCGTCTTTCTGCTATTCCCGCACGCGAGACCGACGAACCGCCTGCGTAATCACTTCAGAAATCGCCTGATTCTTGCTCTTCCGTTCTTCGGTACTTACCGTCTGATACTGCACTTTTACGCGATACCCACGAACTGTTTTTTCCGTCGCAACTTTGGCAGGACCGGCTTCGTCGAGATATTCAATAAGTTCTTCTGGAAGCAAAAAGCGCAGTTTTTTCTGAACGTCTTTGCCAAGCGATTTTGAAACATGGGCCTCAAGGCGCTTTAATGCTTTCCTGTCCGTGGAAATGAGAACTGTCAGATCGTATCCCGCTGCAATACACTTCTGGGCATTCCCCAGCTCCTGTTCCACAGTCGAGCTCACAGAGATTTCGCAAGCAATCCTTCGATCCTCGCGTTCCAG
>Ga0207060_10447_pt1 | contig 10644 bp, 8 predicted proteins | sample Alteio_BWMinCont_30_FD_153270 | JGI IMG/M metagenome (GOLD analysis project Ga0207060, IMG submission 153270) | Enriched cells from forest soil in Barre Woods Harvard Forest LTER site, Petersham, Massachusetts, United States -... | ecosystem: Environmental > Terrestrial > Soil > Temperate forest >...
CGAAGCATCAGGAGGCTGGTCAGAGCACCGGCTGACGCCGAGAGAATCCGTCGGATCAGCGGGCGCTGCCTCCAATTCGACGCATCGGTAGCTCGGGAATCCCGACCGTATCGGCGAGAACCACGCAATGGTGACAGTGAGCCCACGTGGATCAGTAACCCGTTCGAGGGACCCCGGTAAGGGAATACGGTAGTTGTGCGCTTGATCGGCGCGCAAGAGGCCGCCCGTTACTGGCGCAACGAGGAGGAACAGCATCTGCAATCCTGTTATCGATAGGCTGGATGCGATGAGCCATTTCCTGGCGTAATCAACGGTCATGACGGACTCTCTGTAACTGCTCACTGGTCGCAAGAAACTCTCTCGGAGTCGTGCTGAACATAATTCGTGCACGCCCCTTTGATAGCATTGCCAACGCGACTCTCTAGAGCAGTAGCGTAAGTATTTCTTTGTACGTCATCTGGCACTTGATACCTACTGAGGTTTCCGAGAGCTAGTCGGCACACCACTGGATGAGCGACGCCCTCAATTCGGACGCCGTCGTCTGTCCTGAAAGATCGAAATCAGAATCGAGAGTTTCTCTCGACCCTGGCAGGATTTTAGAATTGCGCATTCCCGTTTGGGACTCTATTCGGATTTCTTGCACTTGGCCTTGTTTGTCTTTTCGGTCGCTTTCCTCAGCGGCCAGCCCCAAATCTGAGGTGAGCATTCCCATCACTCGTTGTGCGAACACCTGTAGAGTTAACCGGGTGAGAACCGCAAATTCCATATCGATAGCTCCGCTGAGCCTAACGTTCCCTCGCACCGGGACCGAAAACCGCTCGGCATAAAGTCGCTTGGACAGCTAAAGAGCTTGTGACTATTACAAAAAAAAACGATTGAACCCATCGATGTAATCGCGGTTGACAGGCTGGCCGGCCCGGGTCTAGTGTCGATGGCGCCGAAAAAGACTGGCTGCGCACGAAGCAGCAGGTCAGTAGGACGCCTCAGGACTCTGTATTCGTTACTCGCAGGACTCTCCCCGTCGAGAGAAGCAATCAATAAGCTGCGGCTTGGAAACATCGCTGTCGAGCGTGTCTCGTTGAACCTCAGAGCGGCTACCATGGCGGAAGAGCTGAAAGACAAATCTAGGGCCACCAGTTTCGATGAAGGATCCATAGATTGGCTGCAGGAAGTGGAGATCCACGTGGCCTCCGGAAGTCCCCTGCCGGAAATTCTGCGTCGGCGCGTGGACTGCGCATCGGCGCTCGTGAATTGTGATTCCTGTTTCATCTATGTGCTGGAGCGCGACGAGCTGGTGCTGCGTGCCTCCAAAAACCCGCGGAACCGCGCCGTGAGTCAGCTCAAGCTGAGAGTCGGGGAAGGAATTACAGGATGGGTCGCGGAACATCTGCGGCCGGTGGCTATCGCCCACGAAGCGTTTCGTGACGCGCGTTTTCGATTCTTCAACGAATTGCCCGAGGACCGCTATGAGGCCTTCCTCTCTGTGCCTATTCTTTGTCGCGGCGAGTTGGTCGGCGTCATCAACTTGCAACACCGCGAGCCGCACACGTACAGCCGGCGTCAAATTCAGCTCATCTCCACCCTGGGATTACTTGTCGGCGCCGAAATTAAGATCGCGCAATTGGAGCATCGAAACTACATCGTCCTCCAACAACTACAAGATCGGAAGGTGGTCGAACGGGCCAAGGGGATCCTCCAACGCGACCAGGGTATCAGTGAGGAAGACGCTTATAGCATCTTGAACCGCAGAAGCCGCCGTCTGCGCCGGCCTTTGCGAGAGATCGCGGACGCCGTCATCCTCGGCGCGAAGTCAAAGGACAAGTAGAAGCTGAAACTTTTTGCAAATCTTCCTTTACCATCCGATTAAGCCTGCTGAGATTCTTCCGTCGCACTCGCCGAAACACTAAGGCCGCCAGTCTTTTCGCCTTGAAGCAAAACTGTTTACGTGAACGATATATTACTATATGTAAAATATAGGGCGGTCCGGTGCACGAAAAGGTGAAGCGAAACTCCGATTAGTCGCATCCATACTTTGCGGTTGACGGAGTGCGAACTTAGATGGCAGAGTCCCGAATTGTAGGTGGTATGGCAACAGTGGTTGTAAGCAGATAATTTGCCCTTCGTGAAGCCTCTGGGGGCTTACTAAGCCAGGTCGGTCGCCCCCCTCTCCCCGTCGAGAGACATAACAACAGGTGAACAGGATACTACGTTGGAGTTCGCGCCACGTCGCCTAGGTTCTGCCCAGGCGTTGTGGAATCAGCGCTTCTGAGCTTGGAGGCGATACTGCAGTGTTTGTGTCGCCTGGAAGTTCCCGCAGGTCCCACCTTTAGCGGTTGGTGAGAGGAAAACTATGAATGCGCTTACGGTATGGGTGTGCTCGTTTGGCGGTCGATTGAGGGATAGAGAAGTCCAGTTTGCTGAGCTTTGCATCCTGTCGGAGGGTTCAATGTTGAAATTGTGGAAAGCGGTCGGATTCGTAGTTGTAGCGGTCATGATCCTGTTGCTGCCTGAGGCCGGGCGGGCCCAGGAAGCCTCCATTGTAGGCACGATTATCGACTCGACAAACGCGGTTGTTCCTGGCGCCAATGTTACGGCGACCCAAGTGGATACCAACCGCCAGTTCACGGACGTCACCGGCGAAAGCGGTGGATATCGCCTCGTCGGCCTACCCGCAGGCCGATACGATCTGCAGGCCGCAGGGACGGGCTTTGGGTTGACCGTGCTCAAGGGGATTGAGCTTCTGGTGGGCCAGAGTGCGACGATCACTCTCACCATGAAGACCGCGACCGTGGTGCAAACTCTCACCGTGACTGCGGAGGCGCCCCTCGTGGACACTCAGAACGCACAAGTGGGGGGAAATATTGACACGAAGCAGATGGTGGATATTCCGATCAACGGGCGTAACTGGCAACAGCTTGCCACGCTGACCAAAGGCATCACGACGAATACGATAACCAGCCGTGCGGGCGCCGTGCAAGATTCTGGTTTTCTGCTGAACCTGGACGGTCAGAACGTTACACAAGCGGCAAGCGTCTCGAGCAATTTTGGCCAGACATTGATCGACCCTGCCGCTATCGCCGAGTACCAGGTGCTTACGAACCTGTACGACGTGACGATGGGACAATCCACCGGCGTTCAGGTCCAGGCAATATCGAAATCGGGAACAAACACTCTCCACGGAAGTGCCTACGGCTACTTCCGCGATTCCAAACTGCTAAATTCACCGGATAATTTCACCCATACACTACTGCCGTATTCCGATCAGCAGATCGGTGGAACATTGGGCGGGTCGATCATCAAGGACAAGTTATGGTATTTCGGCGCCTTCGAATATGAGCGCACCCCCAACACCCTCACCCTTACGCCGTCCGGGCTTCCGGGTGAGCAGTTTTCCTTGCCGACGGAGACGGACCTTCAGAAGCCAATGGTAAAAGTCGACTACCAGATGAGCCAAAATGATCACCTCTTCTTCCGTTGGGGCTACTCGCGAAGCTTTAATAACGATTCAGTTAGTTCGGTGCCAAGCGCAGCAGTCAGCCAACTGTATAACTCAAACTTCGCCACGATCGATTGGTCGCACGTGAACAGCTCCAGTGTGCTGCAAGACTTCAAACTTCAATACTTCTATTATCATTGGCAGTTCACGAATGCTTCTTTTCTCTCGGCCAGCGTTGGGGCGTCTCCGGCCTACAGCTTTCCAGGTCTGTCGCTCGGGCCGGCTTCTAACGCTAAGCAGACCTGGTACGAGGCCTTCCTGACGCCCCGCTACGATTTGACGTGGCATAAAGGAAAGCACGAAATCAAAATCGGCGCCTCGTTACGGACCGGCCACGACTACGGGACTTTTCCTAGGAACGTGAACGGCACTTATTCGTTCAGCAAGCTACCGGCGAATATAACGACGCTGTTTCCGGCCTCGGTCGCTTTGGATCCGAGTCAATGGGACTTCTCCAGCCTCAACTCGATCGCCACACAGTTCACGGTCACTTTCGCAAAGAGTCCGACCTTCAATGCCCCGCGTCCGATGATTTCCGCTTGGATTGGCGACAATTGGAAGATCGTACCGAAGCTCACATTGAACTTAGGCTTGCGTTACGATCTGGCGTGGCGCGATCTGGATCCGCCGAACGTTACGCCAACCTCGATTCTGATCACCTCAGGCTACGCTCCCTTCGGAACCCAGAATGTAGGATTCACAAACGGCATTCGGGATCTTCACGATGTGGCTCCACGTATAGGCGTGGCGTGGAGTCCCCGAAGCGATTTGGTGATTCGTGGAGGGAGCGGGCTCTACTTCGCTGGAATCGGCGAACAACTGACCGACGATCAGGAAACCAACAGCGGTAACTACCTCACGGAGACTTTTCTAAACAATGGCCAGCCGAATTGGATCTTGAATCCAACGGGCGGCGTCACGGCCGCTCAAGTGTTTGCCGGACAAGTTCCGCTATCGCAACAGACTCCGATAATCATTGCTTCCAACTTTCGGATGCCCTATTCGTGGCAGAGTTCGATCGGTTTTCAAAAACAGTTTGGGCAGTTTATGAGCTTTGACTCGGATGTGGTCCAGAACAACGGATACCGCCTCGATAACCAGGTAGATCCGAACTTGTTTTACGACCCAGCCACTGAGTTGTATAAGAATCCGCTCACGTATGGTCGTCCCAATCTTGCCTACGGCAACATCCATCTGGACGAGAGCATCGGCCGCTCCAACTACCTGGCGCTGCAGAATTCGTTCAAGCGCCGCTACCACAACAATTTCCAGATCGGGGTCACCTATACCCTGATCTTTCACAAGAATGACACGGGAGAAGGAAGCTCCGGTTACGGTGCGACGCAGTTCAACCCGTTCAACATATGGGCTGACTGGGCCAAGTCTACGGACTTCCAGCGCCACACTCTGCGTTTCAATGGGATCTGGACGATGCCAAAGGGGTTTCAGCTCTCCGCCTACTGGGCCTTTGGGTCTCCCAACTCTTCCTACACGCCCACCACGAACGTCAATCCGCTGGGGGACGGCTCCACGCGCGTCCGGAGCAACGGGAGCGTCATCCCACGAGACAGTTTTTATGGCGACACCTTTCAGTCCCTGGATATGCAGCTGAGCAAGAGTTTCCGGCTCGGCGAACGTATCAAGGTGACCGGCATCGCGCAAGTATTCAACCTCTACAACCATGGACAATACACCTATAACCTTCTCGAAACCTCTCCCCAATTCGGCCAGCGAAACGGGTCAGCCTACGCTCCGCGTCAGGGCCAGCTCGGCGCAAAGTTCGAGTTCTGACGCCGGAGGCCGGAGAGAAAATAGAATGCGCGAATCAGAATTACGGGAAGGCGATTTGACGAGACGTAAAGCAAAGTTTGTCGGCACGAAAAGCGGCTGCGACACGAGGAGGAGACCGGGATTCCTGGGCAGCCTTTTACAAGGACGCGTTTGCCCATGCTTATCAGGAGGCGGCTGGCTTTGTGAATCTAACAGCGCCTTTCGCATAGATCAGACAGGAACGGAAATCAATCCACTGAGCAGGAACACGGGGGGCACATATGGCTTGTAAGACGTATAGGAACAAAAGCCGGTCAGAACAGTCGAGATACTCAAGGTTCCGAAGGGGCGTCGGCGCCCTTGCGCTCGCTTGCCTCGTGGCGGTGTCCGCGAGCCAAGGCATTGTGTTCGGCGCGAAGCCTAAAGCGTCGTTTCACATCGAGGAAGCGACGATCAGCGATATTCAGTCGGCAATTACTTCGAAGCAGATCACAACGGTCGATATGGTGAATCTCTATCTGGCCCGCATCAAGGCGTACAACGGAGCCTGCGTTGCCATGCCGGACGGATTGCTCGGTCCCATTTCAACTATCCCACACGCCGGCCAGCTGAATGCGCTCGGGACTTTGAACCTCCGGCCGGCAACCAGGCGAGCGATGGGGTTCGACGATCATAAAGCGCGCAGTTTGACCGATCTTAAGGACGACAGTCCGGCGTTGCCAGACGCATTGGAAGTCGCTGCCGCACAGGATCAGGCATTCGCGAAAACCGGCAAGCTCGTGGGTCCGCTGCAAGGCGTAGTTTTTTCAATCAAGGATTGGTACGACACGGCGGACATGCATTCATCTGGCGGCGGAGAGGTTGCATATGCCAACGACCGTCCGCCGCTGGATTCAACCTTTATCAAGCGACTGCGCGACGCGGGCGCAATCATTCTCGCCAAAGCCAACGTAGGAGGTTTTCAGCCGCGAAGTCCATTTGGGGGTGTGATTTGCAATCCCTATGACACAGAACGATCTCCCGGAGGTTCGAGCACGGGCAGCGCGGTGTCCGTGTCAGCGAATCTTGTGACTTGCTCAATCGGCGAGGAAACAGGAACGTCGATCCGCATCCCTTCTGAAGCGTCAAACGTCGTAGGACTCGCGCCGACGGAGGAACTGGTCAGCAGGAACGGAATGATCGGCGCCGGACTTACCACCCGGGTGGGCCCAATTTGCCGGACGGTTGAGGATGCCGCGAAAGTATTGACGGTCATCGCTGGATATGACCCCAAGGATCCGCTGACTTCGTTCAGCATTGGGCGGATTCCGGCGCAGCCGTATCAGAGTTTTGCTCATGGACAGCGGTTGGATGGCGTGCGTATTGGTGTGGTGCGCGAGTTCATGGACAAGCGCATCTTCACCAAGACCGACGAAGAGACGATCGATATTGTGGGCCAGGCCGTGGCTGACTTACGCGGCTTGGGGGCCACGATTGTCGATCCAGGCCCGGAAGGCGCGCTGTTTCAGCCTTGTATCAACAAATATGCGCCAGGAGCGCTGAATGAACTGTTTGCGAAAAAAGTGCCCAATCTGTTTCCCGTCGATGCGCAAGGAAAGCCAACGACCGATCAGGTCTCCACACTTGTGGATATGGCTCTGAATCCAGCGATGGTTCCCGACGTCGTCACGATTCGCAGCTTTGGCACCGCCACCGCTACCGGAGAGGGCAGGTACATGCGTGAACTCTATGTCCGGCAGCGCGGGGATACTGCGGTCAAGACCGGTCAGGATATGGCCACGAAGTCGAAACCGATCACTGATCCTCAGTTCGCTACGATAACGCACATGCCGGCATACGGCGGGGGTGGTGGTGGCGGTGACGCTATGGAGCTGAACATGGCCGACCGAATGCTACAGCGGTTCGCTTTTCAGGAGACCATCCTGCAATGCATGGGGGAACTTCATGTCGACGCTCTCGTCTACCCGACAAGAAACATTCCTCCGTTGAAGATTGAGCAACCGGATGAGCCTCCCGTAAATGGAAATGAACGGGGGGTGGCTAGCTGGACCATCTTCGGCCAGCAGGGCTTCCCCACCATCACTGTGCCCGCGGGTTTCACAACTCATGTATATGACCGCGTGCTGGATTCCAGTTCTGCTGATGGCACGCGGCTCGTCGGTCCGACACCGGCAAAGCTGCCAGTTGGGGTAGACTTTGCGGCAAGGCCATTCGAAGAACCGCTTCTCTTCACAATTGCGTCTGCCTATACGGCGACAACCAAGCACCGCATGCCGCCGACTGAGTTTGGTCCGCTTCCAAAATGAGTCTGCCATGGCGGGGGTCACGCAATGAAATTAAAATCCGCCGCTCTATTCGCAGCAACAGTTCTACCAAGCCGCGTGCTCTTGGCGGAGCATGGCAGCATCGCGATCGATCGGATCGCCGACATGAAGTACCCGAAATCAATCCACTGAGCAGGAACACGGGGGCCACATTATGGCTTGTAAGACGTATAGGAGCAAAAGCCGGTCAGAACAGGCGAAATACTCAACGTTCCGAAGGGGCGTCGGCGCCCTTGCCCTCGCTTGCATTGTGGCGGTGTCTGCCAGCCAGGGCATTGTGTTCGGCGCCAAGCCGAAGGCATCTTTCGACATCGAAGAAGCTAAGATCAGTGACATTCAAGCGGCGATCATGTCGAAACAGATCACGACGGTTGGCGTGGTAAACCTCTACTTGGCACGGATCAAAGCATATAACGGAGCCTGCGTTGCCATGCCGGACGGATTGCTCGGTTCCATTTCAACTATCCCACACGCCGGCCAGTTGAATGCGCTTGGGACTTTGAACCTCCGGCCGGCAACCAGGCGAGCGATGGGGTTCGACGACCATAAAGCGCGCAGTTTGACTGATCTTAAAGACGACAATCCGGCGTTGCCGGACGCATTGGAAGTCGCTGCCACACAGGATCGCGAATTCGCGAAAACCGGTGAGCTGGTGGGTCCGCTGCAAGGCGTAGTTTTGTCCATCAAAGATTGGTACGACACGGCTGACATGCGTTCAACTGGCGGCGCAGATGTTGCATTTGCCAACGACCGTCCGCCGCTGGATTCAACCTTTGTCAAGCGACTGCGGGAGGCGGGCGCGATCATTCTCGCCAAAGCCAACGTAGCGGCAGGCTATCAGCCACGTAGCTCGTTCGGCGGCGTGGTCTGCAACCCGTATGACACGGAGCGATCGCCAGGGGTTTCGAGCGCGGGCAGCGGAGTATCGGTATCGGCCAACCTTGTGACTTGTTCAATTGGTGAGGAAACCGGAACCTCGATCCGCATTCCGGCGGCCTCCACAAATGTAGTTGGGATGGCGCCAACACAGGAACTGGTCAGCCGGGATGGGCTGATCGGGGCAGGAATTAACACTCGAGTTGGCCCAATTTGCCGCACCGTGGAGGACGTTGCTCGCGTTCTTACGGTAATCGCGGGGTACGATCCCAGGGATCCTCTAACGGCATTCAGCATGGGGCGCGTACCCGCGCAAACCTACCAGACCTTTGCCCACGGACAACGATTGGACGCTGTGCGCATCGGCGTGGTGCGCGAGTTCATGGACAAACCGCTATTCAGCAAGAGCGACGAAGAGAATATTGACATTGTGGATCGTGCAATCGCTGACTTACGTGGCTTGGGCGCCACGATCGTCGATCCAGGCCCCGAGGGCGCGTTGTTTCAGCCGTGTATCAGCAAGAATGCGCCGGCGGCACTAAACAAACTGTTTGCCAAACAGGCGCCTACCCTGTTTCCGGTCGATGCCCAGGGAAAGCCAACCACCGACCAAGTTTCCACGCTCGCGGATATGGCCTTGAACCCTTCGCTGGTTCCCGATGTCGTCACGATTCGCAGCTTTGCCACCGGCAACGCTGCCGGAGAGGGCAAGTACATGCGTGAGCTCTATGTCCGGCAGCGTGGCGATACCGAGATCAAGACAGGGCGGGACATGACCACGAAAGTTAAGACAATCAATGATCCTCAGCTCGCCACAGTAACGCGTGTAGCAGGGGGCGGAGGAGGTGGAGGCGGTGGAGCGGACGCCATGGAGTTGAATATGGCAGACCGAATTCTGCAACGCTTTGCCTTTCAGGAAACCATCCTTCAATGTATGGCGGAACTCCATGTCGACGCTCTCGTCTACCCGACAAGAAACATTCCTCCGCTGAAGATCGAGCAACCTGACGAGCCCACCGTAAATAACCGAGGCGTATATCACTGGACGGTGTTCGGTCAGCAGGGCTTCCCAACCATCACGGTGCCTGCAGGCTTCACAACTCATGTATATGATCGCGTGCTTGATCCCTCTTCGGCGGATGGCACGCGCCTTATTGGCCCCACGCCAGCAAAGTTGCCGGTTGGAGTCGATTTTGCCGGACGCCCCTTCGACGAGCCTCTTCTTTTCAAAATCGCATCGGCCTACATGGCAGCGACAAAACATCGCATGCCGCCGCCCGAATTTGGGCCCGTGTCGAAACGAGCAGCGATGGCAAGAGTCGCCGCGAGTGTACAGTAGGGGTATAGCGAAACCTTGCATTGCGGTCCTATGCCACTTCAGACAGCGGATGTGCTTCAACGGAAAGCTACGGGATGAGTGTCTGAATGGAGAAATATTTTACTCGCTGAAGGTTCGATCACGACCTGCGCCTCCGGATGGTTCCACTTGTGCGGATGATTGGTCCCGTCATACTGCACGAGATAAGGTGGATCGGTGGCGAACAGGCAAGCTCGCTTCCCATTCATTAATCTTCGGACATCCTCTTCTGACGTGCTATCCCCACACAAAAGCCGGTGTTTGCCGGCGAGCCACAACTGCCCGAGGGCCGTTTGCCACTTCTTCTGCAACTCGGCGGCACGGTCGGGATCGTGCAATCGCCGAGCCTGTTTTTCCCCTGTTTATCAGGCTTGAGGTCCACATTGACACGGTAGAGGTCTGCGGTTCGAGCCCGCACGGGCCTACCATCTTTTCAGCGAGTAGCGATACGCTTTCCATCAAAAACAGCCCTCAGCGTGCCAAAGTTCCGCAATTTTCACTTGTCGTAAATGAGTGGCTGTTGCTTTTTTAAGAACGGCCCTCAGTCAGCAGCCTTGTCCCCGGGGCTTTCCCACGGTTAGCTTGAGTTCCCCCTTCCGTCGAGCCACGCCGGCATCTGGGCGTTGGACGATCCCGTCGAAACTAAACGTGCGCTCGACTTTGCGTGCCAACGGAATCCGTCGTTATCGATGTAGGAGACCTCGATCTTGCAGGCAGAGCGCCGCTGATTCAGGCATTCAAGCAATGGACTTGGTATTGGGAGCACGAATGTGAATAAATCCATCGAAGATTTTTTAGCGCGAGCCGCACTCGTTGACTCT
>Ga0207060_10449_pt1 | contig 10619 bp, 8 predicted proteins | sample Alteio_BWMinCont_30_FD_153270 | JGI IMG/M metagenome (GOLD analysis project Ga0207060, IMG submission 153270) | Enriched cells from forest soil in Barre Woods Harvard Forest LTER site, Petersham, Massachusetts, United States -... | ecosystem: Environmental > Terrestrial > Soil > Temperate forest >...
AGGTTTAAGCTATGCCTATACTTTTACACGTACGCCATTCACAATAACCGGCAGCAATAATGTGGTGAGCCTGAAATTTACCGGCAGCTATGGCCTCAGGGCATCGTATTGTGCTAAGTGCGCTTCATTATTGGGCTCGGGGCCGCATTGCCTGGTGCCAACGGTGTCCGCCCAATGTGGCATGGGCGATGAACCGCCCCGGAGGATGGAAATATCCTACCAATCGACAATTAATGTGATGCCCGATTATCATTTGCGCTCCAAAACAATTTTGTACCCCGCGCCCAACCCCATTGACAGGTGCAACGTGTTTTTGGGGCATATTGATGTTACCGACAGGCTGATACAGTTTATAAGCGGCCCGCTGAACGATTTAGGCAAGCAGGTTGACGCTAAAATTGCCACTTATAATATCAGGCCGATGGTTGAGCAATTATGGCAAAGTATTTCAGCCGAATTTAAGCTTGGCGATGTGGGCTATCTTTCCGTCAATCCGCAATCGGTGCGGTTAAGCAGTTTTAGTTTAAATGGCTCCCTGCTTAATTTTTCGGTAGGGCTATCGGCAAAACCTGTCGTTACCTTAGTAAGCAACCCGCCGCCGCTGAAACCACTGCCTGATTTAACAACTTATGCGCCCGCAAACGGCTTTAATATTTACCTTGACCTGTTAGAGAACTACGACCATCTGACGAATATTGTAAATCAGAAGCTGGCCGGCCAGAGTATTAAGATTGCAGGGGATGAATTTATTGTAGATAATACCAAAGTTTATGGCATTGGCAAACAGGTAGTTTTACAGGTGGATTTTAAAGGGACGAGCACCGGCACCATTTACCTGGTCGGTACGCCAACGTACGACCAGGCAAAGCACGAGCTTTCTTTTCCCGACCTGAGTTTCGACCTGCATACCAAAACCTGGATGCTTAAAGCCGCCAAATGGATGTTCAACGGTAAAATTACCGAGATGATACGCCACCGGGCCACTTACAACTTTTCGAAATTTATTGATGACAACAAGGCCAGGCTGCAAAAGGAACTGAGCCGCGATCTTGGCAATAATATCAGCACGGAAGTAACCATACAGGATCTTGGCATCCAGGCTATTTATCCGACAAGCGAAAAATTGATCATTCGGACGCTATCCACCGGGCAAATTAAGGTGAACGTGGTGATGCAGGCTAAATGAAACATTTGCATTCGGAACAATTCCGGCATAAATTATCAATATATTTAAAACATATTTTATTACGCTAATTCTACTTTCCTCCATGACAGAAAAAGATAAAATGATCAGCGGGTTGCCTTATCGCGCCAACGATCCCGAACTTATAAAACAGCGCGCTGCGGTAAGAAAAATATTAGGAAAATATAACCAGGTCGGGATACTTGAAGCCAGTGAGCAAATTGAATTCTTGCAGCAAATCGTCGGCAAAATGGGCGCTGGGAGCTGGATAGAACCGCCTTTTTATTGTGATTATGGCTATAACATTACTACAGGAAAGGATTTTTATATGAATTTTGATTGCGTTATTTTAGATGTGGCCCCGGTTGTTATCGGCGATAATGTAATGTGTGGCCCTAAGGTACAGCTATTAACCGCTACCCACAGCCTGGACGCGCAGGTGCGGAATTTTTCGGGCACTGAACTTGGCAAAGCAATAACAATTGGCAGCAGGGTTTGGCTGGGTGCGGGGGTAATAGTTTGCCCCGGCGTAACTATTGGCGACGAAGCCGTTATCGGTTCCGGCAGCGTAGTGACCCGTGATATTCCGTCAGGTGTATTCGCCGCCGGTAACCCTTGCAGGGTCATTAAAACGATATGAGCAGATAAAAACATTATAATAATGGTAGCCTTATTTAATGATCGCATTGATCAGCAAAAAGATCCCGATACCTAAAAGAACAACATACACATATTTAAAAAAGGCTTCGCCATGCATACGATGATTGATGAGCCGGCCTATAAAAACTGCCGGAACTAATACAGGGAGGCTCAACAGGTAATAATGGATAACTGCCGGAACAAGCAGGCCGGTAAACCCATAGCCAATCACGCCCACTATGCTGGCAATCAAAAAATACCCCTGCAAAGTCGCCCTGAAATGCTGCGCAGACCAACGCCGCTTGGCGCCGTAAACAACCAGTGGCGGCCCGTTTATTCCATAAGCGCCGCCTAAAATCCCGGCTAACAAGCCACAGCTAAAAAGCCATACAAAGCGGTCGGTCTTCAGTTCTTTAAGTTGTTTACCAGCTAATAAATAAACAGAGAATATCACTATAACTGCACCGAGGCTGGCTTTTACAATCCGTTCGTCAATGCTGACGAGCAGCAGCAGCCCTATCGGGATACCGATGAGGGTGTACAAAATTAACCCCCCGGCGCTGCGGAAATGGATCTTCCTCCAATCCTGGACAACAACTACCCCGGCGATAGTGACAGATACGAGCACGGAAAGCGGAACCGCTTCATTGAGCGGCACCGATAATGCGAGTAAAGGTACCGCGACAAGCGATTCCCCAAAGCCGAATGCCGACCGGAAGACTGTGGCAATAAAAATAATGAGTAAAATGTGAACCGTAATAGTAGTTATGGGCATCTGATTTTCGTTGGTAATACCCTTAAATATAAGAAATTTAAGGCATTTATCCTAATATAACGACCGAAAACAGGCCCCAGATAAACAAAAAACTGTAACTTCAACATCACAATATCAAACCAATTATAAACTAAAAATGAAGACCCTGTCAATTACCCTTTACCTGTTCATTGCTGTACCGGTATGTGCACAAACACCGGCATGGCCCATAATAAAACATTACGACCAGGCCCATCTCGACAAAATTGCCATGCCTGTAGGCGGTATCGGCACCGGCACTATTTCTATCGGCGGCAACGGACAATGGCGCGATGTTGAGATAATGAATAAGCCTGCTATGGGCTATTATGGTTCGGTAACACCCAAACAAGCCCCTTTTTTCATGATCTATACCAAGGATGCTGCCGGAAATAAACGCAGCAAGGCGCTGATGGGACCGATACCGGCTGCCGATTATATCGGGTCGCAGGGGAGCAATGCACCCAGCCATGGCATGCCCCGGTTCAGGGATGCTTCGTTTGACGCCGCTTACCCGTTTGCAACAGTAAACCTACACGACGATGAAATGCCGGTTAGCGTAAAAGTTAAAACCTTCAACCCCTTTATCCCTGGCGATGCGGCGGCAAGTGGCATACCCATCGCAGTGATACGTTACGAGGTTACCAATACCACTGGTCAAACGCTTACGACAGCAATAGCCGGGTCATTAGACAACTGTGTAGGAATGGACGGATCAAAAGTTGAGTTCAATAATTTTGACAGGTCGATAGTTCCGCTTGGCGCTAATCATAATAAAAATATGTTCCGGCGTACGGCGCAGCTCGCCGGTATTTATATGAGCTCGGATAGCGTAGAAAAGGATGACAGCGCGTGGGGCACTATCGCATTAACAACGCCGGCAACTCAAAACGGGAAAATAACTTACCGTACCGAATTTGACCCGAAGGGGTGGAATGCCAATTTAAATGATTTGTGGGATGATTTTTCGGACGATGGGATGTTTCGCGATACGGTTTTTAAGGAAAAGATCAGCAGCCCGCGTGCCGGGTTATCTGTGGTATTTACTTTGGCGCCGCACGAAACACGGGAGATACAGTTTTTCCTTACCTGGCACTTTCCAAATCGTAAGGACTGGGACGACAAAGAAACCGTTGGCAATTATTATACGACATTATACAATGATGCCTGGGACGTAGCTGAAAGAACAATGCCTTTATTACCCGCACTGGAACAGAAAACACTGGATTTTGTAAGCCTTATCGCAAACAGCAACTACCCGGCTGTGGTGAAAGAAGCGGCTTTATTTAATACCAGCATCCTCCGGTCGCAAACGGCTTTCCGCACGAAGGACGGTAATTTTTTTGGCTGGGAAGGCGTATTTGCAAATACGGGATCATGCTATGGCAATTGTGAGCATGTATGGAACTATGAGCTGGTTACACCTTTCCTGTTTGGCGAGCTGGCTATGAAAATGAGGAATGTTGAATATAATTATGGTTTATGGGATGGCGACGGCCTGATGAGCTTCCGCGTGAGCCTGCCGTTAAAGAAAAACGGAAACTGGAAAGCCGCTGCTGCCGACGGGCAAATGGGCACGGTCATGAAAACTTACCGCGAGTGGCAATTATCAGGCGATGATGAATTTTTAAAGAGCGTTTGGCCGGGCGTAAAGAAAATTGTGTCATTCGCGTGGGTGCCCGGAGGCTGGGATGCCAATAAGGATGGCGTAATGGAAGGCTGCCAGCACAATACCATGGATATTGAATATTATGGCCCGAACCCCGAAATCGAATTTTGGTACCTCGGCGCTTTGAAAGCCGCTGCGGCTATGGCCCGGCACATGAAGGATAGGGAATTTGAGGCCACATGTACTGATCTATTCAATCGCGGAAGCAAATGGACAGATGCAAACCTTTTCAACGGCGAATATTATATTCAAAAAATTGAACCGGTAGCCAACAAAGAAGCAATAGCGCCCGGATTATTGATAGGGATGGGTGCCAAGGACCTTAGCCATCCCGATTTCCAGATAGGGGAGGGCTGCCTGGTTGACCAACTGGTCGGGCAAAATATGGCGCTGATCTGTGGCCTTGGCTACCTTGCCGATTCCACGCATGTTAAGAAAGCCCTGCAAAGCATCATTAAATATAATTATGTGCATTCTTTCGAAGATCATTTTAATAATATGCGGTCGTATGCATTGGGGAACGAATCCGGTTTAATTCTTACCGCCTATCCCGACCCATCCAAACGCCCCGTTGTACCGCTTTCTTATGCATTTGAAGCCTGGACAGGGCTTGAATATACCGCAGCTACCGGGATGATCTATGCAGGCCTGCCTGATGATGCCCTACATACAATGATGGATGTTCGTAACCGCTTCGACGGCATAAAAAGAAACCCGTTTAACGAGGAAGAATGCGGCAACCACTATGCGAGGGCAATGGCAAGCTGGTCGGCCATTATTGCCATCAGCCAGTTTAACTACTCTGCAGTGACCGGCAAATTTACTATTACTGCAGTTCCGGGAAATTATTTCTGGTCTGATGGTTATGCCTGGGGCAATGCCGAAGTTGAAAACAACAAAGTAACGCTTACGGTACATTCGGGTACACTTAAACTGACTTCCGTAGAGTTAAAAAATGCGGGAGTGGTACCTTTCGCGAAGCCGGAAGTGTTGACCGCGGGCAGTAAACGTGTGGTTGTTTTAGGGAAGGGGAAAGGTTAATGGTAAGAGATGAAAAATGCCTTTTCTTTTTTAAATTACCGGGTAATTTAGTTCTTTTACAAAAAAATAACCCGGTCAATAATTATACAGCATGGCAGCATCATCGGTTGATATACAGGTAACAAAAGGGCACATTTTCAGGTCACTTCACCAACATTCCGGCATATTTGTTATTCCTAACCCATGGGACGCCGGTTCGGCAAAGATGCTTGCAGCTTTAGGCTTTAAAGCGCTCGCCACCACCAGTGCAGGGCTGGCATTTTCCCTTGGAAAAACCGATGGGGAAGGCGCTGTTAGCCGCGAGGAAGCATTGGACAACGCGCGCGCCATTGTTGCTGCAACCAGCCTGCCGGTATCAGCCGACCTTGAAAATGGTTACGGCGATGACCCTGATACCTGCGCCAAAACTATTTTGCTTGCCGCAGCGGCAGGCCTGGTTGGCGGTTCTATCGAGGATGCTACGGGCAGGGCAGAGGAGCCGATTTACCCATTTGAATTAGCCCTGGAACGTGTTATGGTTGCTGTAAAAGCCGCGCGGAGTCTGTCTTTCCCTTTTACATTAACGGCGAGGGCCGAGAACCTCATCCACGGGCGCCCTGACCTTAAAGATACCATCAAACGCCTCGAAGCTTTTGCAGATGCCGGCGCTGATGTACTGTTTGCGCCCGGCTTAAATACCCCCGATGAAATTGAAGCCGTTGTAAAGGCGGTAGCGCCCAAACCGGTAAACATTGTTTTGAGTGCTGGCATCGCCCATCTTTCGCTCGACCAAATTGCTGCACTTGGGGTAAAAAGGCTAAGCCTGGGATCGGCCTTTGCACGTGCGGCTTATGGGGCATTCCTTGGCGGGGCAGAGGAAATTCACAATAAGGGCACGTTTACTTTTTCCACTGGCGCAATTTCATACGGGAAGATCAATGAACTGTTAAGGTGATAGCAATTTTATTTTTTTACAAAATCAACCTTGTAAAATTAACAGCGGCGTATCGTTATGATTAAGCATGCCTTTACTTTCACTGCCATAAAAAAAGTTTTCAAACTTATCATCTTTATGATGGATGAAAACAACAAGGCCTGCCTTAACAGATAATGCGAATTTTCGTAATTGCTCGCCCATATTTTCTAATGGGAATAGTCTTGACGTTACATTGCTGTATGCTAAGGTATTTTTTATGAGATTTAAACACTTGTAAGCCTTATTTTCATACTCACCCAAATGAGTAAGAATAATTTGTGAATTGCCCGTACGGGCAATGCCAACTAAAAAGCTTATGGGTTTCTCGTAATCTTTTTTCAGGTCGTTGGCAAAAACAATGGTTTTGAAGTTGTCAAAGCTACCGCTCTCCGGTACGAACAGAACGGGACATGATACATGGTCAAGTATATCGCTGGCATCGCTGCCATTAAAAATGTGCGACGTCGTGTTATCCCCCCTGATCCCCATTACAACAAGATCAATATTTTTTTCTCTCACAAGTTGATTTGCGTTTGCGCCCAGGTCGTATCCGATTTCGTTTAACAAACTGATCTCCGGTTCTAATGTCCCGGGTGCATGACGGCCTGCAAGGTTAGCTTGCAGGCTTCTTAACGCTATTAAGCTTTCGGCCCTGATCACTTCAGAATGTTCGTATACCCATGATGACGATTCAACTGCATCGACAGGTTCAAAGATTTCGAGAGAATTGTACAGAATAATGTTGGCGTGGGTTTTTTCGGCTATCCTCAAAGCAAATAGCGCTGCATTTTCAGCTTTTTTTGAAAAGTCGGTTAGTACAAGTATAGTTTTCATTTCAATTAGATTTTATGGGATAAAGTTGGGTCAAATAGCTTGTTAATAAAATGATGCCTGTCATGTATTTAATTGATGCAGGTGCGTTTTTTTTACAGAAAATGCCATTTGTGGGCTCGCCGGTTTGACGTACGGTCCTTAGAATTTGGGAGTTTATATTAATAATGCAGGATGGCAATAGTATACGGTTCGGTACTTCGTTAAACGAATGGATAGGTGAGGCTTAATTTCGAAGATTTGCAATCCTGATTTTTTATTCCTTTTTATTTTTAGCAGCTGGCTTAGGTTTTAGCGCACTAACGTAATTATAACTAACTTCAAAATAGGGTTTCAGCTCATCAGGATTTTCCAATAGGCTGTCTGGTACAACCACGTATTCCTTTTGTATGATGCCGTAATTCTCCGCCAGCTTCGTTTTATATTTTTCGATAAATTTTATTCGTTCGTCTGCCGGGAGCCTGAGCGTTACTTCGCCTCCCTTTGACAGAAAGCTATACATGTGCCCGTTCAATGAAGTATATGGGATAGTATCTCCCTTTAACACAGCGTCTGGATGAGAGGCTACCATCTTATTATAAAGTTCAACTTTTTGCTCTCTTGAAATCTTTGGTTTCTCCATAATATTTTAGTGACAAATGGCAGCATAAAAATAACATAAAATTAAAGCTATTCCGGATGGCGTGAAATGAGTATTTTTTTTTCTTAATTTTAACATTACGAACCTGCAATCAACCAATTTTATATAACCTGTTTAATTGTAAGAAAGATGAACGTATCCGCTTCAAATAAATCGCTGTTGATTTTATTTATCGGCTGTTGGTTTAGCTATAAAGTAATCGCCCAAAATAGACCGGTTCAATTGCCGGGTATTCCTTTTCCATTGTCATGGGAAAATAAACCGGTAAATTATTCAGTAAAAGGATCGGTATTGACTATTGAAGCCGGTGCCAAAACGGATATGTTCAGGGACCCGAATGTTACTTACAACACCGATAATGCGCCCAAACTGCTTTTTACCGCCGATGATGATTTTGTACTAACCACCCGTATAGAACATGATTTTGCGAGCAAATGGGATGGCGGCGCTATCGTATTAAAGACCGATGCCTTGCATTGGGTAAAGTTTTGCTTCGAAAAGGATTATACCGGCGTTCACCGCGTGGTAAGCGTAGTCACCAACGACATTTCCGACGATTGTAATTCGGTACCTTTAACACAAAACTATGTTTATTACAAAATAGCGAAAGCTGATAATGTAGTTACATTATATTTTTCTGCCGATATGAAGAAATGGTTTTTGATCAGGCATTTCCAGTACAACGCAAAAGGACCGCTGAAGCTGGGTTTTTTGGCGCAATCGCCGACCGGAACGCACAAAAAGGTAACATTTTCAAATATTACCTATCAGCATAGAAAAATAAAAGACCCTTATACCGGGGAATGATGTTGTAGAGACGCGATGCATCGCGTCTCTACAACATCATTCCCGCGTGCCAATCGAATTTGCAAAGCACTGAATACTGCCCCTGGATTTAAATTTGTAAAGCCAATCCTAAGAATCTTCAAATCTTTAAAAATAGCAGGCAAACCAATGAAGAAAGTATTTACACTGGTATTAATTTTAGTTTGCTTCCGCGTATTTGCACAGGATTCCTTAAAAAGCTTTGACTATTCCCGTAACCAGATCACAACTACAGGCATGGAGGTTTTAGGCAGTTGGGCAATAACCAATATCGGGGTTGGGGCGGCAGGCTGGGCAAATTCGGCCGGCGGTTCCAATAAATATTTTTACCAGATGGATGTTTTATGGAACACGGTAAACCTTGGGGCAGCAATAATGGGGTTTATCGGCGCTCAAAAAAATAAAAAAATGCAGCTTAGCCCAGCCGAAAGCTTAAGGGCGCAACAAAAAATAGAACAAACATTTCTCATTAACGGCGGCCTTGATTTTGTTTATATCGGGGCCGGGTTCTATCTGCACCATCGCGGCAACACCGTAAATTCCGATGAGTTGCGGGGGTATGGTTCATCTATCATATTGCAGGGCGCCTTTTTATTGTTATTTGATGGTACGATGTACAGCGCCCAAAGGCACAACGGCAGCAAGCTGCGGCGATTTTTGGAAAAGAACCCGGTTGTTTTTGATGGAAGAAGGGTAGGGGTGATCTATAAGATGTAGTGTAATTGAAAAGCCTTTAGTTGTAAGTCCTAAGTCGAATTTTGTTTCTTTCACGCGCATCACAAAAGAAAACTTTTTAAATAAAATTAATAAGTTAGGCAACATAACAGATTTGATACAGAAAAATTGTGCTCCCCGTTTTCTAATGATTTATATTTGAACTGTTCCCAGTAAAACTAATTATTATGAAACCACTATTTCTCACTGTTATCATCTGCTTTTGCATTTCACTGGCTAAAGCCCAAACAAGCACCATCGGACAAACCGAAGTCACCGAATGGCAGTATGGGAAAACCGGTGCTTTATCTATTACTTATGATGATGGTTCCCGTAATCAATTTACCAAAGCGTTGCCGATTATGGAGCGCTTAAAGCTGCCGGCCACATTTTTCGTTATCACCGGCGGCATACCTGGCTCCAAATATCATGGCAAATTTGTCGGCCGGCCGGTAAAAGAAATTATCGCCGAAACAGCTACTATTCCGACCAATGATCAGAATTTTTTAGAACGTTGCTCTGCCGCCGGCTATTTAGGCTACAAAGGAACGATCAAATACGTAACAAAAGCTGCTGGGAGTTATGATAACCCTAAGCGGAAGGACCGGGCTTTTAAGATAATGGATACCGTTTACCAAAAAGTGCGCAATGGTGATTTTCCGCTGGGCTATCAGCCTTGCGATGAATATCTGCAGGAGGAAGGCGATACCTGGGATGAATTCAGGCGCTATGGGGCCGAAGGTTACGAAATTGCCAGTCATTCCATTACCCATGCCAGCATGCCTGGGCTCGATTCGGTAAATATTGTTTATGAGCTGGAAAAAAGTAAGGAAGAAATTCGAAACCAGATGGGCGAAAAATATACTTTTTCCACAGAGGTTCCTTATGGTTATGAAAACGAACGGGTAATGAAAATTGCTTACAAAATTTATCCTGCCCTGCGTAACAGGATGCCCGAACCATGGTTAACCGAGCTTGACAGGCCAAGCAGAAAAACACCCGCCGTTAATACCAAAGATTATGTGCAATGGCAGCGCGAATGTAATACTCACGCGCCTTTGCCATTAATGAAAGCATGGGTTGATACCGCCGTTGCACGAAAAGATACCTGGCTGGTATTGGTAATCCATGGCGTGGATGGTTTAGGTTATGAAGCCTTATCGGATACTTTACTCAATAACTACTTCCATTATATAAAGGACAGGGAAAACAGCCTGTGGATAGCTACTTTCGGCGATGTAACCAAATATATGCGTGAGCGGGAGGCGGCCAAAGTGAGCAATGTGAAAAACGGCGGCAAAATTATCGTGAACCTTAATAACTCCCTTG
>Ga0207060_10450_pt1 | contig 10610 bp, 6 predicted proteins | sample Alteio_BWMinCont_30_FD_153270 | JGI IMG/M metagenome (GOLD analysis project Ga0207060, IMG submission 153270) | Enriched cells from forest soil in Barre Woods Harvard Forest LTER site, Petersham, Massachusetts, United States -... | ecosystem: Environmental > Terrestrial > Soil > Temperate forest >...
ATATCCAGTTTGCCATGATGAACTGAAATTAAAACTTTATGATCACTCACTGTTACATTGCCCCAGCTGTATCCATCCGACCAGAAATAATTTCCAGGGTTCGATGTAATAGAAAATTCTTTTTCAACAGCAGAATAATTGAAACGACTGTATGCTATAAGAGCGGACCAGGCCGCCATGGCCCGGGCATAATGGTTTCCACATTCTTCTTCATTAAATGGATTGCGTTTGTAACCATCGTAACGGTTTCTCGTATCTGAAATAATTTTCAGGGCTTCTGCGTTCATGCCTTCATAGATCATACCCGTTGCAGCGGTATATTCAAGCCCCGTCCAGGCTTCGAATGCATAGGAGAGCGGAACGGCGGGGCGTTTTGAAGGATCAGGATAGGAGGTAAGCATAAGACCCGATTCATCGCCCAGTGCATAAGACCGCATATTATTGAACTGATCGCCAAAAGAGTTTACATGATTATATTTCCAGATGCTCTGCAATGTTTTTTTTATGTGATTTGAATCTGCCAGATATCCCAGACCACAGATCCATGCCATATTCTGGCCAACCAGCTGATCTACTAAACAACCTTCGCCGATCTGGAAATCGGGATTCTTCAGATTTTTTGAACCCATGCCTATCAATAATCCCGGAGCTATGGATGAATTATCTTCGATGGGTCTGATTAGCTGGATGTAGAAGTCACCGTTGAATAAATGCTGATCCGTCCACCTGCTGCCATTTTCAAAAAGTAGTGTACAGGTTTTCTGGAATTCCTTGTCTTTTAAATATTCAGCCATCCTGGATGCTGCCCGGAGTGCGCCCAGGTACCAGAATTCAATTTCACCGGATCATATTGGAATCATTGGTTTCTCTGCAGGTGGTACAGTTGCTGCTTCGTCAGCATATAATTATATCAGTGACAACAAACCGAATTTTGTGGCTCCCATATATGCATATATGCCTGCTTCTTTACAAAGCGATATTTTACCAGACGCACCTCCGATGTTCCTCGCCGCCGCAAGCGATGATCAGCTTGGCCTTGCTGCGAACAGCGCTGATCTTTATAGCAAATGGCTGTCTTCCAAACATTCTGTGGAACTCCACCTGTACGCAAAAGGCGGGCATGGTTTTGGGATGAATACCCAGCATCTCCCGGTTGACAGCTGGATCGACCGTTATGGCGACTGGCTGGTTTTCATCGGCATGATAAAGCCGAAATCCTAAGATGAAGGTTTAATTTCAGTATACCCATTTAAGCAGTATTGAGGAATAGCATTGTTATATAAGGAGAATACTGTTATTAAGGTATAAGCCAGATATAACCCAGATATAAGCCAGTTATTAGCCAGAGATAAGCCAGATCTTATAAGGACTGGCTTATCTTTGGGTTATATTTGCTTTTCTTATAACTTAATATTATCTTAGAGTAAAGTTAATCCTTAATTCAACTATATGGGTACTCTTCATGGTAACCTCAGCTTTACAGGTTCAATCAGTAATATTTCAGCTTATACTATGCGCGGACATGACAAAGTCATTTTGCGCACCAAAGGAGGGGCATCTAAAAAACATATTCAAACTTTACCAGCCTTTGAGTCCACCCGAAACCTAAATAATGAGTGGAAGGCTGTCGTTATGGTTGCAGGAAGAATTCGCAGAGGTCTTAATGGTCTGAAACCTATGGCCGATTATAATATATCAGGTCCTCTCAACGCACTGGTGAAAAAAATACAGGTTTCTGACTTGGTTAATCCAAAGGGAAAACGTTCCATCCTTTTTTCACAGCAGCCTGATTTCATCAGCAGTTTCAATTATAACAAGCAGAATATGTTTGATACGCTGATTCGTCAGCCTCTTTCAACAAACATCGATAAATCTTCCGGGGTTGCTGATATTGAAATTCCTCTGTTACAACCCTCCGTTAATTTCTTCCCGCATCCACGCTATGCTTATTTCCGCATCGTACTATCCATGACTGCAATCAGTGATTATACATGCAATGAAACTAACAGCAATTATGGGGCCGTACGCTCTGCAATTCCAACTTACAAACCAATTTTTTCAGAATGGGCGCCTTCTAATATTCCACAGCCTTCAACCAGTTTTCATTATACACCAGCCAATACTTTTCTTCCGGGCCCCGATATGATCCTTGTTCTAGGTGCAGGAATTCAATACGGCATGCCGGGAGCAGATGGCTCTATTCAGCCTGTGCCTTATGTCGGGGCAGCAAGGATATTAAAGTGTGTATGAAAAGTGGAAATAATTAATACCGGAAATTAGAATTTGTAACCCAAGTTGATCATATAATTCCTGGGAGCCCCCGGCCATTTATTGACATTATTGTAGGCTGAAGTCCAATAGGTTTCATTCAAAATATTATTTACAAGAAACGCAGCTGTGAAATGCTTGAAGCCATAATTGATTCCTGCATTTAATAAAACATAAGAAGGTAAATTAATTTCCGGATCAAGTGTCGTTCGCTTGCCGACGGCTGAATGTCCCACTGAAATACCAAAACCCCTGATCGTGTTTTTATTGAATGAATATTTTATCCAGCTGGCACTTGAGTTACGGGGAGCATTCGGAACCAATGTTCCAATTTGTGATTTCTCTGTACTTTGGGTGACGATGGCTTCATCGTAAGCATATGATATTAAAACGCTCAGGTTTGGAAGAATATTTCCTGTTGCTTCTGCTTCAATACCTCTCGATCTGTTTTGTCCCTGTTGAATGAAAAGATTTGGATTTGAAATATCATTGGCATTGACTGCCACGTTTTCTACAGCTAATTGATAAAAGGCCAAAGACGCTGATAATTTGTTCTGAAATAAATTCCCTTTTATTCCGGCTTCATATAGTTGACTGATCAGGGGTTTAAATGGCTGGTTAAATTCCTGCGCCTGGGTGGATGCTTCAAAAGGGTCAAATCCTTTATTATAGGTGGCGTACACATTTAAATTCGGGGTAAGGGCGTACACAATACCTAACCTGGGAAGAAATACTTTTTCAGTAAATGATCCGGCACTATCATCGTCGTCACCTCCCTGATAGAATTCTTCTCTTAAGCTGACCAATATTTTCCATCTGTTGAAGCTGAGTTCATCCTGCATATAAACTCCCTGAGTACTATATTCATCAGCATTCACATTCGAGGCATCACTATTAAAATCAGATGGCTGATAAGTGTTGACTGGCCTTTGAAAATACTGAGGATTCAATAAACTAAATGTTCCGACAATGCCACTCCCCTGACCAAACTGATTTGGAAGTTCCCAATATTGCTGGTTTAAATTTACTGAGCTGTTTATAAAATCATATCCGAGAAGAAGCTTATGATTAATCTTACCCGTATTTGCCAGATAAGTTAAATAATTCGTCAGCGTATTGGTTGACGTCCGATAGTTCCAGGTGGAATAATATAAATTGATTGAATCCGGAGTTATATAGCTGTTCAGTCCATGTTCAGCAACGTTTTGCTGGGTGTTATAATTGAGATAACCCAAATTGTAACTTAGTCTTTTATTGATTTTATACGTAAAGCTGAGAATAGAAGCGAAATCGGTTTCTTTCAGAAAATCTCCAGGCTGAGATACGGATAGATTGATCGGAGTCGCTTTTAAATTTGCATCACTGTCCAGTCCGGGCTGTCCCCTGTTTAATACAGAATTCGTATGCGAAACAGAAAAGTCGAAATTAATCTGGATTTTATCATTTGGAATAAAACTCAGTGAAGGGGCTACCTGGTAAGATTTCCCATGCATTTCATTTACGAAAGAATTTGTCTGATCATAGCCTGCATTCAGACGGTAGAGAAATTTCTTACTACTATTTAAAGGGCCGGTAATATCTCCTTCAGCCCTCCAGTGATTCCAGCTTCCCTGAAAAATATTTAAATCTCCTTCGGTATGATCCAAAGGTTTTTTGGTTACCAGGTTAATGGTTCCTCCCGGATCACAGTTTCCATATAAAGTAGCCGTTGGTCCCTTAATCACTTCCACTCTTTCAATATTCACCAGCATGCTGCTTGTATACGTAGTATTGTATCCACGTAGCCCATTGATATCTCTTGCATTTTCAGCCTTGAATCCCCTGATGGTATATTCATCATAGCCTGAATATTGATTGACACCCGCTGCATCTCCAACTGCATCTTTGAGTGTGAACTCCATTTTATCATGAATCAATTCCTTAGTAACAACCGATATGGATTGAGGAATGTCTTTAGTAGCTGATTCCGTTTTTACGCCAAAAAAAGAATAATCGCTTTTGTAAGACTGTGATAATCTTCCGCGTATTTCAACTGTCTGCAGTTGGGCGATGTTGTAGGTTAAGCGGATCGTTCCAATATTCAGGGATTCGCCTGTTTTTAAAATCACTGCCTGTCTGTATAAATTTGTTCCCACCAACGAAATGCTCAGGCTATCAGTAAGTCCCGGTAAATGCTGCAAAGTGAAATTTCCTTTTGCATCCGTCATTGAAATTTTTCCCAGCTTTTGTAAAACAATAGTTGCTCCTGATACAGGTTCACCATCGACAGTCTGAATTGTACCATAAATTGAACCACCGGATTTTTGGGAAAAGACTGAAAGCGGTATCAGGAGTGAGAAAAATACAAATTGAAATGTCGCTTTCACGGTAGGTTTAATATCGGTTAATTAACTATAAGTCAGATACTTAATAAAAATACTCAAAATGTTTGAAAACTAATAATCTTTCGGAATGAATGATATTAAATTTGAATGTCCCTTTCGACTGTGCTTATTCGTTATAGGTTAATTATTATTTCATCGAAAAAGATAAAAAAATGACAACGCAAGAGGTAGCCGATCGTTTGGTAACATTATGTCGTAAGGGGCAGATCCAGCAGGCGCAGGATGAATTATATGCTGAAAATATTGAAAGTATTGAACCCGCACATGCTCCCTTACCTTCTGCAAAAGGGAAAAAAGCAGTAATGGAAAGAGGAAAACAATTTGCTTCTATGATCGAAAAACGTCATGGCGGATCATTCTCTGATCCGCTGGTATGCGGAAAGTATTTTTCTGTATCGATGACACTTGATGCAACTTTCAAGGGAATGGGCAGGAACCTGAATGAGGAGATCTGTATATATGAAGTAAAAGATGGTAAGATTGTGTTTGAGCAGTTTTACTTTTAAATCATTTAATTCTGACAGACTTTTTTATCTGTTCGCAATCAACAGCTATTGGCTGCTGCTGTGTAACACGCATTTCGAAAACCAATAAGCCCTCTATTTAGTGCGGCAATTATCCAAAATATCATTCTTAAATAAACGGTCATCCCTGATAATATCGAAAAACTGTTTCAGATAATTCCTTATCCCTTTTATTTCCTTTTCAGAAAGTTCTCCTTTTAACAGATCCGGTTCGGCTAACATTTCTTCTTTTTTTGAAAGAAATTCTTTTCTAACATATTCCATGACATGGGGCGAATGGCAAAATCCTCTGAACCTGCGTTGGGTTACATTATCAACATCCAGTTGTTCCCCGTTAATTTCTGATACAACTGCGTAAGGCGCGTTTACTAATCCTGACATGTCAAAGTCGTATATCAATGCTATATTTTTATCCCGTCCCTGTTGAATCAGTTTTGCATTGTGTTGAAACAGCGAGGACCAGTCGGTATTGGAGATCATAAACTGAAACAACTCCAACCGGAAGGCGTTTGTATCATTTAATGCAGCAGGATTCAATATAACATTTGTCAAGGGTTTTGCTCTTAATCGTTTCGCAATCTTATCCATATCTTCTATAAATATTCCCTTCAGATTAAATGTTTTATTTTTCTTCCTCCTTTCTTCAGTTAACGTAATTTCCGCCAGTCTGGTTCGGAATGAATATGGCGTTACTTTTTCATATAATTTATAGCAAAGGAATTCTTTAATTATTAATTCATTGTTGCCCTTCCTGTCTCTGCACGACAAAACTAATTTCAGCTTTTTATTTCCTTCAAATACAGTTCCTTTTGCATTATCTCTTTTTATCTTTATCCACAGCGGTGGAAAGTAACATTCCTTCAGTCTGAAATTACCCCTGCTTTTTATATCAACGTCTATGGAGTCAAACCTACCCGTATCATTTCCGTAGTAGAGTTTATGACTGATATAAATTGAATCTCTCTTCGAATTCCTTATTTTATCAATGGAAATCTTAAATGCGATATTCAGGGGTTTCTGAGAATTGAATAGAGGATCAGTTGCGGCTTGTCCAAAAAGATGATCAAATTCCAACATAAAAATAAAAATCAGAAAGATTTTACTTTTACCAGTCATTTAATTGGTTTTTCTTCCGTGTTATATTAAACATGAGCGCATATTTTAAGCACCTTTAATCATTTCTGTCTTTGATCCGGTTTTAGATTATGTTGCCAAAATGATGACAGATTTTTTATGAAATTAAAATATTCCGATATCTTATTATTAAATTCGCCTGACAATATCAAATAAAATGGACACAAACAGACTTTCCTCCACGCTTGCCAAAGAGTTGAATGCCCAGATGACCAATGAAGCGCATAATGCCCAGATATATCTTTCCTATGCGGCGTGGGCAAGCGAACAAGGATACGACGGTATTGCTAATTTTTTATTCCGCCACGAGAATGAAGAACGCAATCATATGATGAAGATCCTGGAATACATTTTAAAACGGGGTGCTAAAGTAGTAGTATCTCCTATCCCGGGTCCGGGCCCTAATCCAAAAAGTGTAAATGACTGCTTTGAAAAAGTATTTAAGTCAGAAGTAGAAAACACTAAGAATATTTACAAGATCGTTGAAATGAGTATGAAGGAAAAGGACTGGGCAACCTGGAACTTTATGCAATGGTTTGTCAAGGAACAAACAGAAGAAGAAACACTTGCCATTGATCTGTTGGATAAAATTAAAATTGCCGGAGGTGAAAAGGCTTCGGATAGTGTCCTTTATGCTTTAGACCGTGACCTTCAAACGACGCCGGATGAAGCTGTTCTTGCTCAGGATGTTTCGGTTGAAAACCCCTGATTAAGCTTTTATATTGAGTTATTCCAGCTTTCTTACAAGGCCATGCAACTTTCTTTCCCAGGGTGCGATCATTCGTCCATGCACCGATATCCCCATATTCCTATAATGCAGGTTTACATTTTATCATCACTGAATTTATCCATTAATCATTAAACTTTCCTATTCAAATTCTTTCTGTTTTTATTATTTATAATTAATCGAATACACATTTACTTTATGAAAAATTTAATTAAATCCTTATTTGTCTGTGTTTCTTTTTCAAGTGTAATGACTGGCTGCGTAAAAAATTCAGGCAGCATTCAGACTACGGGTACTGGTTCGAATTCTGATTTAACTCTTTCAAAATCGGATTTAAAAAGAGGTGAGCAACTCATTGCCTCAACTAACCAATCGAATCCGAATGCAATTGTGAAATGGACCACATATCCCTCTGCGAATACAGTTGTATTACCTGCCAATAACCAGGCAGGAGCCATTTTTGCATCAGCAGGGTCTTACCGGATAACAGCCAGTTATTATAACGCATCTGATACAACGGTTGCATACGACAGCAGCTCAGCCCCGGTTACGGTGAATGATTCTATCAATTCGCCTGCGGCTGTTCCTGATGGACTGGATTCCGTATCTCTTGCCGGAGACCAATTGATACTAAGTCCTATTTCAGCTTCAGATTCCATTTTTATCATGTCCGTGCAAACCGTCAAATTATATAACTGCACTCCTTTCCTTGCTGCTTATAGTTTTGATGGATTAAATGGGAATTCACTGCTCTTATACAGCGAGGGAGAAGTAGTGGAAGGAAGCGGATGTAACGGGGCCAAAAACCCAGCTGTATCTTATTTATTTTTTAGTGCGTTGAATACTGGGACCTACAATATTTCTGCTGTCCTTAACAGTATTACTTATACTGGTAGTTTAACGGTTACTGCCACGGATTATATATTCACCTGGAACTATACATCAGGTATAACCATTTCACCGCTGCAGATAAAAAGGAATTGAAAATTTGATTTTCAGGGATTAGCAGCTGAAATTCAGAAAAAGAAAATCGGGAGCAAGGTTTAATGTAAATTTATAGTGCATTAAACCCGGTTACTTCAGTATGAAAATTGCTTCCATTTTCCTCCTTTGTCTTTTCTGCATTCCCTGTTTCTCGCAGCAAAATGCATGGCCGGTTCTTAAACATTATGAAGGGAAATATATTGAAAAGATTGCCATGCCCGTGGGTGGCATCGGCACGGGAGATATTTCTATTGGAGGAAATGGACAATGGAAGGATGTAGAGATGATGAATAAACCCGGTATGGGATTCTATGGATCTGTAACACCGAAACAGGCTCCCTGTTTTATGGTATTTACAGAAAATGAATCCGGCGAAAAACATGCAAAGCTTTTGACGGGGCCTATTCCTTCTTCAGAATTTATCGGCTCACAGGGAAGCATGGCGCCCAATCACGGATTGCCGAGGTTTGCTTCGGCCAGCTTTGATGCTGCATATCCATTTGCTGTCGTGAATCTGGAGGACAACGGAATGCCCGTTTCTGCAAAGGTGAAAGTCTTCAATCCGTATATCCCCGGTGATGCGATCAGCAGCGGGATTCCGATTGCCATTATTCGTTACGAGATTAAAAATAAAACGAATCAGCCTTTAACAATCGCTGTTGCCGGCTCGATGGATAATTTTATAGGCATGGATGGTTCTGTAGTTGAATTCGATTCATTCGACCGCAATATTATTCCGCAGGGTACTAAAAATAACCGAAACATTTATAAACAATCAGCTGGCCTTGCCGGGATCTATATGGTGTCCGACAGTGTGGATCAGCATTCGAATGCATGGGGCACCATTGCATTGACAACTCCCGCAAATAATAAAGATTATGCAATTTCTTACCGCACACAATTCAGTCCGAAGGGCTGGAATGACAATCTTACCGATATGTGGGATGATTTTTCGGATGATGGATCTTTCAAGGATCTGCAATTTGATAGAAAAGTTAATGATCCGCGCGCTGCATTGTCAGTCAAACTAAAACTGGCTGCAAATGAAACAAAGGAAATAGAATTTTTTCTGACCTGGGATTTTCCAAACCGCAAAGACTGGAATGATAAAGCTATCATCGGGAATTATTATTCCACGCTTTATGAAAATGCCTGGGATGTAGCAGAAAAGACCCTGCCTAAATTGTCCGCCCTCGAAGGAAAGACTTTAGATTTTGTAAATCTTCTGGTGAGAAGCGATTATCCGGCGGTGATAAAAGAAGCTGCTTTATTTAATAGCAGCACGCTTCGCTCCCAAACTACATTTCGGAATAAGGAAGGATATTTTTTTGGATGGGAAGGCGTATTTGCGTCTACTGGTTCCTGTTATGGCAACTGTACCCATGTTTGGAATTATGAGCAGTCGACTCCTTTTTTGTTTGGAACCCTGGCTATGAAAATGCGGGAGGTGGAATATCAGAAAGCCCTCGACGATAGTTCCGGATTGATGAGTTTCAGGGTATCGCTTCCTTTTGATAAAAAAGAGAATTGGAAATCTGCTGCGGCCGACGGACAAATGGGTACGATCATGAAAGTATACCGTGAATGGCAGTTATCGGGCGATGATGAATTTCTGAAGAATACATGGCCTGGTGTAAAAAAGGCATTGGCATTTGCCTGGATAAAAGGAGGATGGGATGCGGATAAAGATGGTGTGATGGAGGGCTGTCAGCATAATACGATGGACATAGAATATTATGGCCCCAATCCTGAAATTGAATTCTGGTACCTGGGCGCACTCCGGGCAGCATCCAGGATGGCTGAATATTTAAAAGACAAGGAATTCCAGAAAACCTGTACACTACTTTTTGAAAATGGCAGCAGGTGGACGGATCAGCATTTATTCAACGGTGACTTCTACATCCAGCTAATCAGACCCATCGAAGATAATTCATCCATAGCTCCGGGATTATTGATAGGCATGGGTTCAAAAAATCTGAAGAATCCCGATTTCCAGATCGGCGAAGGTTGTTTAGTAGATCAGCTGGTTGGCCAGAATATGGCATGGATCTGTGGTCTGGGATATCTGGCAGATTCAAATCACATAAAAAAAACATTGCAGAGCATCTGGAAATATAATCATGTAAACTCTTTTGGCGATCAGTTCAATAATATGCGGTCTTATGCACTGGGCGATGAATCGGGTCTTATGCTTACCTCCTATCCTGATCCTTCAAAACGCCCCGCCGTTCCGCTCTCCTATGCATTCGAAGCCTGGACGGGGCTTGAATATACCGCTGCAACGGGTATGATCTATGAAGGCATGAACGCAGAAGCCCTGAAAATTATTTCAGATACGAGAAACCGTTACGATGGTTACAAACGCAATCCATTTAATGAAGAAGAATGTGGAAACCATTATGCCCGGGCCATGGCGGCCTGGTCCGCTCTTATAGCATACAGTCGTTTCAATTATTCTGCTGTTGAAAAAGAATTTTCTATTACATCGAACCCTGGAAATTATTTCTGGTCGGATGGATACAGCTGGGGCAATGTAACAGTGAGTGATCATAAAGTTTTAATTTCAGTTCATCATGGCAAACTGGATAT
>Ga0207060_10451_pt1 | contig 10608 bp, 10 predicted proteins | sample Alteio_BWMinCont_30_FD_153270 | JGI IMG/M metagenome (GOLD analysis project Ga0207060, IMG submission 153270) | Enriched cells from forest soil in Barre Woods Harvard Forest LTER site, Petersham, Massachusetts, United States -... | ecosystem: Environmental > Terrestrial > Soil > Temperate forest >...
ATTACGTTATGGCCGAATCCATCCGTACCAATGTCCTCGGCGGCAAACTGCTTCCGTGCTGCTTTTCACCCATGACAGGTTTTTATCGCGACGGCTATTGCCGCACCGGTCCCGGTGATTACGGACTGCACACCGTTTGCATCGAGGCCAGCGCCGAGTTCCTCGCCTTCAGCCGCGCGAGGGGGAATGACCTTTCCACCCCGGTGCCGGATTATCAATTTCCCGGCCTTGAGCCCGGCGACCGCTGGTGCCTCTGCGTGACGCGCTGGAAAGAGGCGCTCGATGCTGGCATGGCGCCGTCCGTGGTGCTCTCCGGCTGCCACATTTCCGCGCTGGAATTCGTTTCGCTGGAAGAGCTGCAGGCGCACGCGGTGAAGGAAGAGACGGAGGGGTGATTTCAGGGTAGCCGCCGCTGTCCCTAGAGCATTTTCAGAAATTCTGTGGCCAGCCTTTCAGGATACTTCATCTAAACGGCTACAGAATTTATAAAAACGCTATAGCGGTGGTTGGTCGAGAAAAAGGCATCCGCCGCTAGGGACAGCGGCGGCTACCACAGAGGCTTCTTCCGATCTTCTGAACTTAGGCTGCTTTGCGTAGCGAGGCGTTATGCCCCAGATAATCGAGCAGCTTGCCGAGTTCAGCGCGCATTTCGAGGCGCGGAATGATCCGATCGACAAGTCCGCGATCGAGGAGAAATTCGGCGGTCTGAAAGCCCTTGGGCAAATCCTGGCGGGTGGTTTCTTTGAGAACACGGGCCCCGGCAAAGCCAATCATCGCCTTAGGTTCGGCGATGATGAGATCGCCCAGCGTGGCGAAGCTAGCGGTGACACCGCCCATGGTTGGGTGCGTGAGAATGGAAATAAAAGGAAGTCGGGCGGCAGCATGGCGGGAAAGCGCGCCGCTGGTCTTGGCCATCTGCATCAGGCTGAACATGCCCTCATGCATGCGGGCGCCGCCGGAAGCTGAAAAGATCAACACGGGAACTTTGCGGTCCGTGGCGCGTTCGATGGCGCGGGTGATTTTTTCCCCAACGACAGAACCCATGGAACCACCAAGAAAATTGAATTCCATCACCGCAACCGAGACAGGATGTTGCTCGATCTTCCCAAGTCCGCAAACGGCCGCTTCCTTGAGGCCCGTCTTCTTCTGATACTTTTTCAGCTGCTCCGAATAGCTGGTCGCTCCCGTAAACTTGAGGATGTCCACGGAGGAAACGCCCGCGTCGAATTCCTCCCAGGAACCTTCATCGAGCAAATGCCCGAGTCGCTGATGCGCGGTGATTCCAAAATGGTGGCCGCATTCCTGGCAGACCATTTGCAGGGATTCGAGTTCCTTATTGAAGACATAGGCGCTGCAACCGGGGCACTTCGTCCACAATCCCTCGGGCATTTCCTTTTTGCGACTGGGCGTCTTGCCGTAGTCGGGTTTCGGAAAAATGCTGTCGGAAGAGGGAGGGATGGAATCGGGCATAATTTTGAGGGGGGAGGGGCGGAGCTAGCTCCGCGCAATGGTCAATACCGCCAACCGGGCCGCACCGGCCTGGGCCAAGGCTTGAGCGCAGGCATCTGCAGTCGCTCCTGTCGTAAAGACATCGTCTATTAATAGCAAGGAACGGCCCCTCACGTCAAACCTCGGTTTCAGCCGGAAAGCGCCTGCCATGTTTTCCCAACGGGCTGAACGTTCAAGTTTTGTTTGCGAAGCCGTCTCTCGATAACGATAAAGGCAATCCAAAACGGGTAGTTTCCGTTTGGTGCTAAGACCTTGGGCGATTTCCTTGGCCTGATTGAAGCCACGCTCCCGGTGGCGCAAATGGTAGAGTGGAACCGGTACCAGAGCATCCCATCCATCGTTCCCGGCATAGCGATCAAAGGTCTCGGTCAACCAGCCGACCAGTTGCGAGCGATGATACCATTCCTGCCGATACTTGAACCCAATGACGGCTTCGAGGATTTGTCCGCCGGTATCGTAACCCGACCGCGCCCATTCAAAATGCCAGTCATGTTGCGTGCAGTTATTGCAGATGAAACTTGAGGGATTGGCCGCCAGTGCTGGGAACGCTTCCCCGCATTGACGGCAAAAAAGGTTCATCGATCCGGACCGGTTCCTTTGCGGTGCTTTCAGGCCACGGAAAGGCCAGGTTCAGGGCGCACTCTCCCCAACTTCGGGCAAAATTGAAGGATGACGATAATAGCGCCATAACCAGAGACCTAGCAGAACGAATACCACGGACGTTATCGGATTAGAAAGGATATCTCCACCGAAATGCGCGAAGTAGGGAGGATCGACCGGGCGCGTGAAACCGGAAAAGAGAAGGACGGCGAGGATCAATCCACTGTGCAAACCGGCGTTGACCCAGAGTGTGCCGGAACGCAGGAAAATCCCGCCTAAGATTAGGCCGAGCAGAAACAGATTCAGGCCGCGTCCGCTGAGGAAGTCGCCGTGGATGATCGGGAGAAATGCTGAGTGCAGCCCGGTGATGCCGCTCCATAAATAAACCGGCTGATGATCGAGATCCGGCGAGGTCTTGAAAAAATGGACGAGCATGAAAATTACAGCGGTGGCGATCCAACCCGCGCGCCAACCGATGTGCTCTATCAATTCGCCTTGGATAAATCCACGGAAAATCGTCTCCTCCAAAGGCGGGACCAGGATCGCCGCGACGAGGGCAACGAGCACGCGGACGAAGGCCTGCTGAATCGTCAGGTGGGCGCTGGTAAAACCGCTGAAGGCGAGGTCAAACCCGATGATCGCCTGGACGGTGACGGCGGCCATCACATAGCCCAGGAGTAGTTGCTTCCAGGTATCACCATTCCACGGCCAAAGTTTTTTAAAGGAAAGCCGCGACCAGGCGAGCCCGAGCGCGGCAATCGCCGAGATCAGCAGGGCGCGATCCATCGCCCGGTGAAAAGGACAAGCCATGACGAGGTTTGCGCCAAAATAAATGATCGGCCCCAGAATGATCGCCCCGACAAAGAGGGTTAGAAAGAATGCGGGGAGGATGTATTTCGGGGGAAGGGCCATGGACTCGTTGAATTTCTTTGAATCAGCGCGGAGTGCGACCGGATAACGAGGGGGCCAAAAGCCATTGATCTTTCATCTCAAGCTGGCACACTATCTTTTTTCCACCTGTACCCAAGCACGAAGATGAAATTGACTCCCCTGGAGTTTGAAAAACCACTGGTCGAACTCGAGAAGAAGATCGAGGCGATCAAGATTGAATATAAGGAGCATCTCGCGGAAGCGGGACCTGAACTCGCCGCGCTGGAAGCCAAGCTCAGGGAGGAGCGCGCCCGCATTTATTCGAACCTGACTCCGTGGCAACGGGTGCAGATTGTGCGGCACTCGGCCCGGCCCTACACCTACGATTACCTGAAACTGCTCGCGACTGACTTCATGGAAATGAACGGCGACCGCTGCTTCGGCAATGACCGGGCGCTGGTCGGCGGTTTTGCGAAAATTGGCGACGAGCGGGTGATGATCATTGGCCACCAGAAGGGGCACGATACCAAGCAAAATATCCGCCACAACTTTGGCCTGGCTCATCCGGAAGGATATCGCAAGGCGCTGCGCCTGATGCGTCTGGCGGATAAGTTCGGATTGCCGATTGTGTGCTTCATCGATACGCCGGGGGCTTATCCCGGGATTGCTTCGGAGGAGCGCCATATTGCCGAGGCTATTGCGGTTAACTTGCGCGAGATGTTTACGCTGAATGTGCCGATTGTCGCCGTGGTGCTGGGTGAGGGTGGCAGCGGCGGTGCGCTGGGTATTGGCGTGGCTGATCGCGTGTTGATCATGGAGAATGCTTATTACTCGGTGATTTCGCCGGAAGGTTGCGCGGCTATTCTTTGGAAAGACCAGTCCCATGCGCCCAAAGCGGCGGCGGCTTTAAAGATGACTTCTCCCGATTTGCTCGCGCTGAAATTGGTGGATGAGATTATTCCCGAACCGGCGGGCGGTGCACATCATTCGTGGGAGACGGCAGCCGAGGCGGTGAAGAAGTCCGTGCTGAACCAAATCGCGGAGTTGAAGAAGCTTGATGCCTTCGAGTTGAAGGAAAAGCGGTACGAGAAATTCCGCGCTTTCGGTGAGTGGTCGGAAACGACGGTCTGACCTGCGGGGAATTTTTTGACGGAATTAACGGAATTACGGAATTTACCGATATAGAAGTTCCGTCATCCTGAGCTTGTCGAAGGATCGGCCTCCGAAAGATTCTCGATACTTCGGTTGGTTTTTAATTGCGAAAGCGCCTCGGAAGCTGATCCTTCGACAAGCTCAGGATGACAGACGTTTAAAAAGAACATCCCATGTCTGACGAAATTTTCATGCAGCGTGCACTTGAGTTGGCCCGTGCGGCTAGAGCTCGCGATGAAGTTCCCGTCGGAGCTGTCCTTGTCCGTGACGGAGTCATCCTGACCGAAGGGAGCAACGAAGTGGAAGCGCGGCAGGATGCTACCGCCCACGCCGAGATGCTGGCCATCGCCGAGGCGCAGTCGTTGCTCAAGACCTGGCGACTTAACGGCACGACACTCTATGTGACCAAGGAGCCGTGTCCGATGTGCGCGGGGGCGTTGGCCCATGTGCGCGTTGACCGGATTGTCTTTGGCGTGGGAGATCCCAAGGCGGGCGCGTGCGGCGGGGCGTTCCAGCTTTTTGATCTGCCGGGGCTGAATCATCGCTGCGAGATCACGAGCGGCGTGATGGCGGTGGAGTCACTGGGATTACTTCAGGATTTCTTTCGGCAGAGGCGAGCGGAGGAAAGGCCCCTTTCCAATCCGTCATCCTGAGCTTGTCGAAGGATCAGCTTCCGGAAGATTTTCGAGGTCACTGGTTGCTAGCTAATTACGAAACTCAATGGAGGCTGATCCTTCGACTAGCTCAGGATGACAGAAGGGGGAGGCAATGGAGTTGCGCAGACAATTGCGTTTCCAAATGGAGTTTGGGAACGAGGCAGGCAGGGGATATTGCCCGGAGGTCGGCGACTACCCTGCTGAAGGTTCCTCTTCCGATTTCTCCTCAGTTTCTTCCGGTGCAAAATCGGAGAGGGTGGAGGCGAGTTTCACGAGTTCGATGGCGCCGAAGACGCCGTCCTGGGTGACGCCGATTTGCTTGAGGCGAATTAGCTCGAGCACGGCGAGGAAGGTTACGACGACTTCGGTGCGGGTGGCGCCGTCGGTGAAGAGTTCCTCGAAGACGACGCGGCTGCGGCTGGTCATGGTGCCGAGGATGAACTGTATCTTGTCGCTGACGGTGTATTTGTCCTCGAAGATGTCACGCAGGTCTTCGTTCTTGTTGGCGCGGTCGAGGATTTTTTGGAAGACAGCGAGGAGGTCGAACAGGCCGACCTTGTCGAAGGGCAGGCTGCCATCCATTTCCATGTCGGGCTTGCTGTTGCCGCCGCGGCCATGCACTCCTTCCTGGCGCACGAGGCATTGCTGAAGCTCGAAGGCGGCGTCCTTGTACTTCTTGTATTCGACGAGTTGACGCACGAGTTCCCAGCGGGGATCGTCCTCTTCGGCTTCGTCCTCGGGCGGACGCTGATCGTGCGGCAGGATGACGCGGCTTTTGATGTAGAGGAGCGTGGCGGCGACGACGAGATAATCCCCAGCGATCTCGAGATCGAGCATCTTGATGATGCGCAGATAATCGAGGTACTGGCTGGTGATCCGCTCGATGGGGATGTCGTAGATATCGAGCTCGTCCTTCTTGATGAGATAAAGAAGAAGATCAAGCGGCCCCTCGAAGACGGGCAACTTGACGTGCGTCATGTTTTTCGCGTCCAACTCGGGAAACTCGGGAGAGGCGGAGATGATTTCGTCGCTCATGATTCTTAGGTAGCCGCCGCTGTCCCTAGCGGCGGTCGGTCGAATGGAAAGGCACCGCCGCTAGGGACAGCGGCGGCTACCACGGAGGATGCTTTAAGCGACTTCATTTCGATAATCCAGTGGCTTGGCGCGCTTTTTCGAGGACGGGTAACGCTAGGGCGCGAGCGCGAATAGCACCATCTTGAAGAATTGCTTCCACTTCATCGGGATGCGCCTGGAGATGATTGTATTTTTCCTGGAAAGGCTGAAAGCGCTTTTCGATTTCGGTCAGTAATTTCTTTTTGAGGTCGCCATAGCCGGTTCCGGGCGTCATCGCCTGCGCGACAAATTCCTGATAGGCATCCGGATTCACCGCCTGCATCAACTGGCCCAGCACCGTTCCTTCGATCTGCTTGGGTTGATCGATGGGCGTCGAATCGGTCTTGATGCCCATCACCGGCTTCTTGATTTCCTTTTCCTCGCCGAAGAGTGGGATGATGTTGCCATACGATTTGGACATCTTGCGTCCATCAATGCCAGGAACAATGGCCGTCGCCTCGCGGATAACCGGCTCGGGCAATTTGAAAACGGGTCTAAAGCGGTCGTTGAATTTCTGCGCAATATCGCGGGCGATTTCAAGATGTTGCTTCTGGTCCTTGCCGACCGGAACGAGATCCGAGTTGTAGAGGAGAATATCGGCAGCCATGAGGACCGGATACGCAAAGAGACCATGAGTGGTTTCCGCTCCCTGCTCGACCTTGTCCTTGTAGCTGACGGCGCGTTCGAGAAGCCCCATCGGCGTGACAATCGAAAGAAGCCACGCCAACTCGTGAACTTCCGGGACGTCGCTTTGGCGGAAAAGAATGGTGCGCTGCGGATCGAGGCCGCAGGCGAGAAAACCGGCGGCGACTTCAAACGTGTAGCGGCGCAATTCGTCCGCTTTCGTGATCGTGGTGAGAGCGTGATACTGGGCGATAAAATAGACGGCCTGATATTGGCCCTGCATCTCGATGGCGGGCTGCATCGCGCCAAAATAATTGCCGAGATGGAGGGTTCCGGAAGGCTGGATGCCGGTAAGAATAATCTTCATGACAAGGGCGGATAAACTACCAGAGAAGGGCGGGCGATAGGAAGCACGCCGTGCGATGAGACCGTAATAATAAAAATTTTCTGCTGCTACTACTTCAATCGATCCGTCATCTTGAAGCTTGTATGTCCAAGAAGAATGGCAGGCGGAACTGATCCTTCGACAAGCTCAGGATGACTAATGCTAAATGTGAGAGTTTGCAGAGAACTCAAGTCGTCGGGATCACCAGAAGAAAGAGCCATGCTCTTACGAGCGCGGCTACCTACCGGATGATCGGCGGAGCATCCAGACGCGCAGTCACCGCCGAGGGCTTGACCGCTCGCGCCGACGCGACCTCGGTCAAATTGGCCACCTGCAGTTCGTCATGCGAGTGGCACAGGCTCATCAAGTAATTGGGAGTCGATTGCTCGATCGTGCGCACCGGGAAATTGGTCTCGTGGTGAAAATAAAAGAAGAGGCTTTGCTCGTGCTTCTGGCGGACGAGCAATTCGGCCAGATTTTCTCCCTGCGACACATGGATGATTTCGCCGTTGAGAAAATAAATCCGCGGGCCGGGATTTTGTCCCATCTCCAAAAGCAAAAGCCCCGATTGCTTTTCGTGATAAAGAAATTGGACCAGCGTGATGAGCGCAAATTCGTTGAGTCCGCCGAAAAATTTCAGGCGCCGATCCAGCGTGCGCGCCATCTTGGGTTTCGCAATGGGACTGGTATCATGTCCCATATGCTCCGGCATTTCCCGCGTGAGACTTAGCTCATGGTTGACGATCTGAATCTTGTCATCGAAATCGATAATACAACGATCAATGCGCTTGCCATTGACGTATGTGCCCTGCGTGCTGGCCAGGTCGAGGAGCATGAACTCGGTGCCGGAAAATTTAAGCACAGCGTGTTCGCGGCTGACCTTGTAATCGTCGAGCACGATATCGTTCGTGTCGAGGCGACCGATATTCAAAACCGAGTTCGGCGCGATTTCGTAAACGACCTCGCCGTCGACGACGAGATAGGTAGATAAAACCTCTTGATCAGCAGTATTTTGCACGGTGACGGTTTAATAATTCAACGCCATAAACAGGGGTTGAGTCAAGTACGAACAACGCCCATTGCAGCTTGCACGGTAATTCAGGCGATTCAATGAGCGACCCCCAAGTATTGAACGTAGAGATAAAATGCAGCCTGCAGTACGACTCCTTTTTTACAGCCCGGGATCCAGCGTGCCGGAATCGTGCAGGCCACACTCGCGCTTGAGCCCGAAAAAGCGCGTCTCTTCCTCGGTCATGTCACCGGTGAGGGGACGCGTAGTGTGCACGTCGCCGATGGAAACGTAGCCCTTTTCCCAAAGCGGGTGATAGGGAAGATCGTACTTGGTCAGGTACTCGAAAACTTTTTTATCGGTCCAATCGATGATGGGCTGGATCTTGACGATGCCATTTTGGAGGCCAAGAACGCCCAGCTCCTGGCGCGATTTGGCCTGCTGGCGGCGCAGCCCCGTGATCCAACCGCGCACGCCGAGCTCACGGATCGCGCGGTTCATCGGCTCGACCTTGCTCATCTTATTGTAGGACTCGATTCCTTCGATGCCGTGCTCCCAAAGTTTGCCATGGCGAGCTTCCAACCACGCCGCACTGGTCTCGGAGCGATAAACTTTTAAATTGAGCTTCAGGCGCTCCGTCAGTTGATCGGCAAACCGGTACGTCTCGGGAAAAAGATAGCCGGTATCGACCATGACCACGGGCACCTCTGGCCATTGCTGGGTGACCATGTGAAGTGACACCGCCGATTGCGCGCCAAAGCTGGTCGAGAGCATGATCTCTGGACGAAAACGTTCCAGCGCCCAGCGCACACGCTCTTGAGCGGAGACCTTTTCCAGTCGCGCGCTGATTTCGCGCAACGTCTCGTCTTCTTTCCGCAATTCGGGCAGAAGCGAAGGGGGCAGTTCAGTCATGGTTTCCATAGAATACTTGATGGGGTAAGTAGACTATATACTGCCGCAGAGTGTGACTTTATCAAGTCAATCGTCGGAACATCCTGTAGGCAATGTAGTTAAAATTGCGAACCGATGCCATTAAACTGCCGTGGACGAGAGCAAAGCCAGCGAAGCGGTATAACCATGCGCAAAACTGCGGTCACCCACCGGGCCGAGTTGGACGAGGGTAAAAAGTCCCGTCATCGGCAGGCCGGGAAAAAAATCGTTGATCAAGTTGGCATCGTGATTCGGTGCGCCGAAGAGCCCGCGCCCACGTCCATGGCAGGTGCAAAGGAATCCGGCAAAGGGAGTCGGTTTGATGTGAGCCGACTGGTCGAGCAACAGGCGCCTGAGTTCATCGGAAGCCATCCGGGAATCGCATAACTGATACTGAAGGGTCTGGCCCACGCGCGGTACAGCGTTGATCGCAACAGCCCCGCTTTTCTGGTCCGCGCCGATAATGTTGCGCACCAGGAAATCGCCGCGCTTGTAGTCCTCAAGATACTCGCTGACGGCCAGACCCGCGAAGAGACGACCTTTCGCCTGCTCGCGTTCGGAGTCGCTCAGCTCCTTGTAGACTTCGCAGAGGACTTCGTAAGCGGGACGCGAGCCGAGCGTGAGCAGGATGTGGCGATCGGCCTGCGTGATGGTCAGAGGTTCTCCAATCGGCTTGCAACCCTGCGAGACCACTGAATTAACGGCGATCTCGCCTTCAAGGGCCAGGACAACTCCGCCGGGAGTGACGCGATCATCGCAAAATACCCAGGCTTCCTGATCGCCGGGAAAACCGCCGGCATGGCCGCCAAAAATCGGTGTCTGCGGATAGGCCTGGTTCCATTGCTTGAGCCACAGCTCCGCGTTGAGTGCGTGGGGATTCAAAAACGCGAGCCATGCTTTAACGTCACCGGGTTTGCGTCCGGTCTTGCGATGCCAGAAATCGGCTCCGGTCGATGCCTCGACATTGTCTCCACTAAAAGGGATGGCCGTGACTTTTCCGCCCGGCACAGACAGGAGCATCAGCGAAAAGCCCGGGCCTTCCTCCTGCTCCTGCGATTTTCCGACCAGCCCCGTTCCGCTGCAACCGACCAGCGTAGGGACGTGACCGTAGACGCGAATCAACTCGAGAAATTCCTCCGCTTTCTCCGCGTAATCGGGCGTGGCAAAGACGAGACCGAAGGTGGGTTTGCCGCTGAGTTGTTCGCGGAGTTGGATGGCGGTATCGCGAACGACTGCTTCCTCGAAAGGTCCGGTGACAAGTCGCGATGCGGCGAAGCTGGGCATACCTAAATCATCCGGTGCCCCACGCAAAAGTCAATGCGTGGGTATGCACGGTAGTAGTATAGTTTCAGTCTTTGTGGAAAATTTTCTACAAACAATCCGGCATCCTGAGCTTGTCGAAGGATCAGCTCTCAGGGCATTTGCTCGTTATCAGCCCGCCTCTGATTGCGAAAGTCACCGGAAGCTGATCCTTCGACAACCCTAACAGCGCACTTTTTTAGAGGTAAACCGAGGAAATTGTAACACTTTCCTTGTCACACTGAAATTTTCGCGGTTTTCCGATCTATTTTCTAACTATCGATTTCTTTCTCAGCTTTATCTTTTTGAAGTCTTTTTTGCTGAATTGACGCTGCCCAAGCAGTGCCAGCAAAGATAGAGAAGAAAGCAATGACTTGTGCTAAGCCATTTGCAGGGCCCGTCGGGAAAAGCGTAGACCAAAAATGACCTAATAAAATTCCGAGACCGATGCCACTTAAAGT
>Ga0207060_10452_pt1 | contig 10546 bp, 8 predicted proteins | sample Alteio_BWMinCont_30_FD_153270 | JGI IMG/M metagenome (GOLD analysis project Ga0207060, IMG submission 153270) | Enriched cells from forest soil in Barre Woods Harvard Forest LTER site, Petersham, Massachusetts, United States -... | ecosystem: Environmental > Terrestrial > Soil > Temperate forest >...
TTTATTTAAAGAAATTTCAATTATTTTCTGAAGATCTAAAATTAAACCAATGCTTCCATCTCCAAGAATGGTTGCTCCTGAGACTCCGGGAGTTTTACAAAAGTTCTCTTCAATGTTCTTCACTACAACACGCTGTTGGAGCAAGAGATCGTCACATACTAAAGCAAAATTATTCTCCTTAACGCTGACAATAATGACATAGTTTAAGTTTTTTTGATTGGGCTCTAACGTGTTTTTTAAATTAAGAACTTGAGTTAAATATATTATTCTATGATCCGCTTTGTGGTAATGATAGAACTCTTCATTATCTTTAATAATAATATTTTGATGGTCAAGCTTCATTATTTCAATAATCTCTCTAAGTGGAATAATATAAACTTCACCACTCACCTGAATAAGTTGACACTCTATGATTGCAGAAGTTAAAGGCAAAGTTAGCTTAAAAACAGTGCCTTTCCCCAAAGTTGAATTTACCTGTACATTTCCACCAAGAGCATGAATATTATTTTCAACAACATCTAAGCCTACTCCACGCCCAGAGACTTCACTTACTATCTTGGCAGATGAAAAACCTGGCCTAAAAAGTAATTGATAGATTTCTTGTTCACTCAATTCATCTTCTTTTTTTATTAAATTTTTATCCAGCGCAATTCTTCTTATTTTTTCTATATCAATACCTGTTCCATCGTCACTGATTTCAATGATGATATATTCCCCTTCTTGGTAACAATTTAATTTTACAATTCCATTTTTGTCTTTGCCTAGCAGTTCTCTTTCTTTTGGAGATTCTATTCCGTGGTCAACAGCATTTCGTATTAAATGTAATAGAGGGTCTGTAATTTTTTCAATAATATTCTTGTCTAGTTCATTATTTTCACCATTTATAATAAAATCTACTTCTTTATTTGTCATTTTTGCTAAATCAAATACTGTTCTTGGAAAACGATTAACTAAAAATGCCAATGGGACCATGCGAACATGTAAAACATGATCTTCCAACTCCTTTGAATTTTTATCCAAATGATCAAGAATTTCATAAAGTTTATTAGACTTGATTCCAGTATCTTCAATAACTTGTTTAAACATAGATTCTATGATAACTAATTCAGAAACAGAATTAAGAACAGTTTCAATTTTTTCAACAGGTACTCGAATAGAAGTAATAATAGACATGTCTTTTTGAGATGGAACCAAAGCCCTGGTTTTTCTTTGAGATTCTTTTTCACTTTCAGATAATATAGGTTCTATCGTTATATCCTTTTCATCAAATATCCACGATAGAATATCATTTGCTTCTTTATTTGGAATATCCTTATATAAAATTAACTCCCAGGAAAGATAACATAGCGATGGATCGAATTCAAAAAATCCCGGGAGATTTTTAGGATCTGCTGTTATTTCTAATGCCCCCATCTTCTTAATGCTTTCAAATGCGCCATCAGGTTCTAGTTTTTTCTTAAAAAGATCTCTATTTGACACACAAACGATGTGCCAACCTAAAATGGCTTCTTTATGTTCTGTTGGCGAAGATGCTGTTCGAATAAGTTCTTGAAAGATTTCATTTAAGTGTTTGGCAGAAGTCTCATCAAAATAATTTGTTTTTTGAATATCTGAAAGAAATGTTTTAATAAAATCTACTGTTTTTAATAAATAATCGACATGAATAGACTCCAATTTTTTTGAACCTGATCGGATCTCATCCAGAAGAGTCTCTACTGTATGAGTACACTCTTTTACAGCGATAAACCCAAAGAGACTACAATTTCCTTTAAAAGTATGTATTGTTCTAAAAATTTGATTAATTTTTTCCAAATCTAGTGCTTCTAAATTAATGCTTAATAGACATTCCTCCATATCTTTTAAGTTTTCGGAGCTTTCTTCTATGAAGGTTGACAATACTGGACTTAAGGTTTCGGGTATTTTAAATTCGCTAAGAGATCCCCGAAGGTCCAGTAAACGATTCATACCCAGTATAAACGCTTTTTCTATTAAAACTTCTGAGGGAGATTGCCAATTTATGCTTAGATTTTTTCTAGAGGCTTCCAGTACAAAATTTAAAATTAATTGCATTCCTGCGGCATCAATTTTAGAAATTTTGCTTGCATCTATAAGGATAGGTTTATTTGTATCGAATACTTTCTTTAGGATTTCTTTTTCAGGAATAACCATTTCAAGAAGAAGAGCTTCCCCACAGTGGATCCAGATTGCTTTGTCAGTATATTCAATATTCATAGCTTCACTATCATTACCTTAAAAAATACACAACAATAACCAGTTTAAGTGGATGTCATGCTTCTACAGCTTCCTATATAAATTATCGGATTTTTTACTAATAAATTTAGGTAAAATTCTTATCTTGACATTTGACATTGCAAGTAAGTGCAGTAATCAACGATTTGAAAATTAAGACAGGTTTGTCCAATGTCAAGATTTGACACCATGTCCCTTCAAGTGCTACCGGATGAAGTATCTGATCACGCTCCTTTGTTTTTAGAATTTACCACGGAGGCGTCTGTCTGATAATCATTCTACAGAAATTTTTAAATGAGAACCCAATCAGTTACAAATATTAAAACAGAGTAAAGTCTTGTTAAAGCTTATATTGGCGTAGATAAGGCCGATATAATTATTATGAAAACAGAAGAAGGGCATAGGTCCTATAGAGATTTAATCCTAAATAGACAACCTTATCCTCATTTATCCAGTTTTAAGGGGATAATTGCAGGGTTGTTGAGTTATGCCATTGCGCTCCCAATTATTGGAAAATTACTCAGAAAGTCTTTTGTGGTTACTTGTTTTGCGCTAGGTCGATATCGTCAAAAGGGAAATTATATTGGACTATACACGCTTTTGTTGAACAGCTTGATTGATCGCCGTTATCAAAATAAAAATTCTTACCAGTGGTGGTATTTGATGCGTTTTGCAGTGGCAGTGGCTCAGGAACGTCAAATTAATTTTTTTGTGAGAGATTTAGCATTAGAAGACAGTTTAATTATGTTGGGAAGTACAGGACCTAAACCCTGGATTGGCTATGATATTGCCTATGCATTTGTAGGCTACTCACTTTGGATATTTGAACGAGGTGATGTTCAAGGGGCAATTAATATGATAAAAGTGTCTATTGATGCAGATGATACGTGGGGATATCCAGAATATTTATTAGGTTGGTATGGATTGTTTACTAACAATGTCGATTCTGTAGAACATTTTACACGAGCTGTACAAATTGATTGGAGCTTTTTACAGCGTATGAAACATGATAGAACTTGTCGACAACATCCTGAAATTTTAAAGGAAGTTCAAAAAAAGACTTTAGTGTCAAAATGAATCAAATATTTAAAGATCGTCTTTCCAAACTTTCTTCTAAAATGGATTTAAAGTATTTAGCTGAGATCCGCCGTGGATTTGAAAAAGAGTGTTTGAGAGTTGATGAACAAAAAAACCTTTCTGAAAAACCTCATCCGAAAGCCTTGGGATCGAGTTTAACACATCCCTATATCACAACAGATTATGGAGAAGCTTTATTAGAATTAATAACACCACCTTTGGATGACTTTAAGGCATCGTTTAAATTTTTAACAGATCTGCATCATTTTACTTATCACATTTTGGATAAAGAATTTTTGTGGGCATCGAGTATGCCTTGTCGTTTACCAGAGGACAAAGAGATTGCTATTGCACAATATGGTTCTTCAAATCTTGGGCAATTAAAACACATTTACAGACGAGGATTAGGGTATCGATACGGTCGACGGATGCAGACAATTGCGGGGATCCATTATAATTTTTCTTTCTCAGATTCTTTTTGGGAAAATTATCATGCACTCTTGCAATCCAGGGAACCACTAAAACAGTTTATTTCCGATCAATATTTAGGAATCATTAGAAATTGTTTGCGATTTGGATGGTTGCTTCCACTTTTGTTTGGTGCTTCGCCAGGTTTGAATAAAACTTTTTTACAGCATGAACCTCCTGATTTTTTAGAATCCTGGGATAATGAAACATTGGTAAGTCCCTATGCGACTTCCCTTCGGTTAAGTGATTTGGGGTATCACAATAAAACACAGTCTACGCTTAACATTTCTTATAATTCTCTTGCAGAATTTTTGGAGACTATGCATAGTGCTGTGCATACCCCGGTTCCTGAATATACGCGCATTGGCGTCTTTAAAAATGGACAATATAATCAATTAAGTGATTGTGTTTTACAAATTGAAGATGAACACTATGGAATGGTAAGACCCAAGCGAGTTATTTTAAGAGGAGAACGATTAATGCATGCGTTGACAGAACGGGGTATAGAGTATATTGAAGTCAGGGCTTTAGATATTGATCCTTTCCTTCCTTTGGGTATTGATGAAACAAGTGTTTATTTTTTAGATATTTTTTTAACAACCTGTCTTTTACTAGAGAGTCCTCTTTTAGACAAGAATGACAAAGTTAAATTTCAAGAAAATCATGCGCGGGTGGTGAAATGGGGTAGAAAACCTAATTTAACTTTAATTTCAGAAGAGGGTAACGAACGATTAATGAAAGAGTGGGCTTTAGATTTTCTTGCCAATATGCAGGATGTTGCTAAAATTTTGGATGAAGCTTATAAGCTTGATAAATATCAAAGCGCTTGTAAAGAGGTGCAACAAAGACTCCACAATCCAGATATTTTATCTTCTGCGCGAGTCTTGGCAGACATGAAAGAACATCAGGGTTCTTATAGTGAATTTGTGAGCCGCTGGTCGCATAACCATCAAAAGCATTTTTTGGAAAAATCTTTGCTAAAGGAAACACTTGATTATTATGTACAATTAGCGGAAGATTCTCTTAATCAACAAGGGGTAATAGAGCATTCGGACGATGTGCCTTTTGCAGAGTATTTACGTCAATATTTGATTATTTAAGATTAAGATTAAGATAGAAATATAGAATTGAGGAGATTAATGGTGTTTCATAGAGTTTTAGTTTTAGGGATGTTTTTGATAGCTGAGTTAGCCTGGGCGGAGCATGCTAATGCTCCTAATTTAGGGGTGGTGGCAGAAAGATTAACTGTTGGTGCAAATGTCATTACACAAGTTATGTTGGGAATTTGTATTGTAATGGGGATAGGTTTTCTTGGGCTTTCGTTTGTCCATTATAAAGGACATCGACAAAATCCAAAGTTAATTCCTTTAGGTAAGCCTGTCATGTATGTGGTATTGGGACTTGTTTTGCTTTGTATCCCTTTTCTTGAAGAATTCTTGGGGGACACAGGACGCTCACTACTTGAAAAAGATAAAAAGAAACAAACCTCATCTGTTATCGTACAGGATATTGATGCGCCTTTGACGCCCAATGATTGGATTAATAATTACGATCATTAATTATTGTTATAACTCACCTTGTAGGTGCGAAATTTTTTGTAAAGCCCGTTTGCGAGTTTTAATTTTGTGCGCCATCACAGAATTTTCTTTAACTTGTTCCAATGCTAAATCAAGTTGTTGGAATGAATCTTTGAATTCTCCTCTTAAATAATGCCATTCTGCTTGGGATTGATGTAATTCAACTTTATGGCCAGTTAAACTTTGCGCACGTGCCAGTAATTGATAAATTTCTGGCACTTCAGAATGATATTTTTGATGTTTTAATAAAAGTGTGCGTGCTTCTATTCCTTGTTTTGCTTCAACTAAATTTTCTGCATATTTTATAATAATGGGATAATTGTTTGGATATGATTCAAACAAATATTTAAGTCTTTTTAGAGCAGCTTGTGTATTCCCTGACTCCTGTTCCACTTCGGCTAAACTAAGGGAAATAATCCATTGATTGGGAGATTGTTCAGTCGGTTCTAATTCTTTTAATATCTGGATGGCTTCTTGATATTGTCTGTTTTTAGCTAATGCTAAAGCATAAGCGTATAATGCCGTCATTTTATTTTGATACTTACCCGAAGTTAATTTTTCTTTTAGTCTTCTTACACGTTCGATATCTCGTTCTTTTCGATAAAGTTCTAGTCTTGCACGAATTAAATGGAAAAATAAACTGTCTTTTGTTTGTTTGTAGGGAAGTTGCTCTGCTCTGTTTTGTGCAGCTGCAATACGGGATTCATCTAGTGGGTGGGTGCGCAGATATTCAGGAAGTTTTGCATGATAAAGAGTACTTTGATGAAGACCTTCAAAAACGGTAGCCATGGCATTAGGATCAAATCCAGCTTTGGCTAAGATTTGGATCCCCATACTATCGGCTTCTTTTTCATGTTCACGGGTATAATTAATCAACTGTTGAACATGCCCTGCAAGAGCGGCAACGGTAAGGTGCGCACCTGCGTCTGCCGAACCCATGACCCCCACAGCAGTGGCAGCTAAAATTTGTGCGAGTGTTAAGGGAGTTAATCGACGATTGTTGGCCACCATTCTAAGTAAATGCCTTTGGCTAATATGTGCAGTTTCATGAGCAAGTACTGCTGCCAATTCACTTTCATTTTTCACGCTCTGAATAAGTCCTGTGTGGACTGCCACGTGACCACCAAAAAAAGCAAAAGCATTAAGCGCTTCCGCTTCTATCCCAAAAAAGTGTAGTTTGTAATCCTTAATATTTGCTTGTTGAGATAGTTTGGTTCCTAAATTTTGCAAATATTCATTGATGATGGGATCAGAGACTAAGCAGTCGCTTGCATACAATTGTTGCATGAGGGCATTGCCCAATAAATGTTCTTTTTCTATGGGAAAATCTGCTCGAAAAGGATCACCAAATTCAGGAAGAGAGGAAGCTTCAACAGCACAAGTGCCTTTAATAAGTAGAGTAAGTATAATAATAAATAAAAAGGTAGAATGACGCATAACAATGACTAGTGTACCATAAGAGTATAAGCTTATATGAGTATTAAGGCGCATAAGGCGCAAAATGTCCAAAAAAGTTAGATAGTCAAATATTTTGGAAGGTGAATAGTGTTTCAAATTATTAAAGCTTGGTTTTATCGTTATTTTTCGGATCCCGAGGCCGTTTTATTATTTTTCTTATTATTGTTTGGGTTTGGTTTAGTGATTTTCATGGGAGGTGTTCTGACACCTGTTTTAGCAAGTATTGTCATTGCCTATTTATTGCAATGGGTGGTAGGGCAACTAGAACGTTGTAAGATCCCCCGGTTGATGGCAGTTTGGATTGTATTTTTAGGGTTTTTAGGATTATTTTTAGCTTCTTTCTTTTTATTGTTACCTTTATTGTGGAAACAGCTAGCAGCATTGTTTAATGAATTACCCCATATGATTGTACAAGCTCAAAATGCCATGGATTTACTTGCTAAAAAATTTCCTGAGTATTTTTCTGCTGATCAAATTCAGACATTGGTCAGCAGCTTTGTGGGAGATATCCAAAATTGGGGGAAAGTGGCTGTTACAGCTTCATTATCTTCTATTTCAAGTTTGATTGTCTGGTTGGTATATTTAGTTTTGGTTCCACTTTTAATATTTTTCTTTTTAAAAGATCGTAACGTGATATTAACATGGATGTCGAGTTTTCTTCCGGACAAACGAGGGGTTTTAAGCCAAGTTTCTGGAGAGGTTAATATTCAAATAGGAAATTATATTCGTGGGAAAGTGATGGAAATTGTGATTGTTGGGATTGTAACCTACCTGGTATTAGAGGGTTTTGGTCTGCAATATGCCGCTCTTCTTTCTTTTCTGGTAGGGGTATCTGTATTAATACCCTATGTTGGCGCTGTGGTTGCAACCATTCCCGTTGTTTTAGTAGGTTATTTACAGTGGGGATGGAGTTCGCAATTTGGTTATGCCATAGGAACTTACTTAATAGTTCAAGGTTTAGATGCCAATATTTTAGTACCGTTGCTTTTTTCTGAAGCGGTTAATTTGCATCCTATTGCCATTGTGGTCGCTACCTTAGTATTTGGTAGTTTTTGGGGATTTTGGGGCGTATTTTTTGCCATTCCACTGGCAACTTTAATTAAAGCAGTGCTATATGCATGGCCAAGACGAGAACTCAAAGTAAAGGGAACTTGAAAACATGGCTGGACATAGTAAATGGGCGAACATAAAATTTCGTAAATCAGGACAAGATGCTAAGCGTGGTAAACTGTTTACCAAATATATTCGTGAGATAACGGTATCGGCACGAGTGGGGGGATCTGATCCAGGCGCTAATCCTCGTTTAAGAACTGCTATTGATAAAGCACTCACCGCTAATATGACACGGGATACCATTGATAGAGCGATTAAACGCGGTGCTGGTGGTCAAGAAGGTCATGATTTAGAAGAAATTTGCTACGAAGGATATGGTCCAGGAGGAGTTGCGGTGATGGTTGATTGTATGACCAATAATCGTAAACGTACAGTTTCAGAAGTTCGTCATTTATTGACAAAATATGGAGGTAATTTAGGAACCGATGGATCTGTTGCGTATTTGTTTTCCCAAAAAGGACAAATCGTATTTGCACCCGGTACCAGTGAAGATATGGTTATGAATGTTGCTTTAGAAGTGGGTGCAGAAGATGTCATAACTGATGAAGATGGATCAATTGAAGTTTATACTTCATTTGAAGATTTTCGAAGAGTTAAAGAAGCTTTGGAGGCTTCCGCCCTTGCGCCAGAACGTGCAGAAGTGACTATGGTCCCCTCTAACTCTGTTTTATTAGATGATCCAGATACAGCTGAAAGATTTATGAAAATGGTTGATTTATTGGAAGATTTGGATGATGTTCAGGCTGTCTATTCCAATGCAGATATTGCAGAAGATATTTTAGTGAAATTATAGGATTAAATTTATACGTATTTTAGGTATCGATCCAGGTTCTCAGGTAACGGGATTTGGGATTATTGAACACCATCGCTCTAAGCAACATTATATTGCAAGTGGATGCATTCGAGTTGGAAAAGAGCCTTGGCCTAATCGATTACATCGAATTTTTGAAGCGTTATCAGAAGTAATAACAGAGTATGTTCCTACAGCAGTTGCTATAGAGAAAATCTTTGTTCACAAGAATGTTTCTTCTGCTTTAAAATTAGGACAAGCCCGAGGAGCTGCATTGGTGGTGGTTGCAAAATATGGTCTTTCGGTTGCTGAATACACGCCGCGTCAAATAAAAAAAGCGGTTGTAGGTTATGGAGGCGCTGATAAAATTCAGATTCAACACATGATGCGCACTTTGTTGAGTTTAAGTGGTTTGCCCCAGCAGGATGCAGCGGATGCTTTGGCAGTTGCGTTGTGTCATGGGTACAGTTATCGAGGAATAATAGAATGATTGGTCGATTACGAGGTATTTTAGAAATTAAAAAACCTCCCTATTTGTTAATAGATGCCAGTGGGGTAGGATATGAACTACAAGCACCGATGTCGACTATTTATCAGCTTCCCGACATTGGACAAACTGTTACTTTATTTACACATTTAGTTGTTAGAGAAGATGCGCATCTTTTATATGGGTTTTATCAAGAAAAAGAACGTGCTTTATTTAGAACTTTAATTAAAGTATCGGGCGTTGGTCCTAAAATGGGTTTAACCATTTTGTCAGGGATGGAGGTATCTTATTTTTTGCAATGTGTAGAACGTCGAGAAACAGCGGCTTTAGTGGGGTTACCGGGCGTTGGTAAGAAAACTGCTGAACGATTGGTAGTTGAAATGGCGGGCAAGTTATTGATGCCCTCAGAAAATATGAATTTTTCCAGAAAAATATTTGAGAGTGGCATTGAAGAATCTTCGTTTCAGGGACGACAAGAAGAAGCCATTAGCGCATTAATTGCATTAGGATATAAACCTCAAGAAGCTTCTAGAGTTGTTGCGAAGATAGAAGGTGAAAATTTAAGTAGTCAAGAAATTATTCGAAGTGCATTAAAAATGTTTGGGGGATTCAGTGATTGAAACTGATCGATTAACGACAGCACATATTATTAAGCCTGAGGAAGAACGGGTTGATAAAGCTATTCGTCCTCAAAAACTCTCTGAGTATATTGGACAAGAAAGTGTTAAGACGCAAATGGGATTATTTATTGATGCGGCTAAGCGACGTAATGAAGCTTTGGATCATATCCTTATTTTTGGGCCCCCTGGTCTTGGTAAGACCACATTAGCTCACATTGTTGCTTCTGAAATGGGGGTTTCTTTACGACAAACCTCGGGACCTGTTTTGGAGAGAGCTGGGGATTTAGCAGGTCTATTAACCAATTTAGAAGCACGAGATGTTTTATTTATTGATGAAATTCATCGATTAAGTCCCGTTGTGGAGGAAATATTATATCCAGCAATGGAAGATGGGCAGTTAGATATAATGATTGGAGAAGGTCCGGCAGCTCGATCAATTAAATTAGATCTTCCTCCTTTTACATTGATAGGCGCTACTACTCGCGCTGGACTTTTAACTTCTCCTTTACGTGATCGCTTTGGAATTGTACAACGTTTAGAATTTTATGCGGTTAAAGATTTACAAAAAATTGTAGAGCGTTCAGCTACTATTTTGAATGTGGAAATTGATAACGCAGGGGCAGAAGAGATTGCTCGCCGCTCACGTGGAACGCCTCGAATTTCTAATCGACTATTACGACGAGTGAGAGATTATGCAGAAGTCCGC
>Ga0207060_10453_pt1 | contig 10531 bp, 2 predicted proteins | sample Alteio_BWMinCont_30_FD_153270 | JGI IMG/M metagenome (GOLD analysis project Ga0207060, IMG submission 153270) | Enriched cells from forest soil in Barre Woods Harvard Forest LTER site, Petersham, Massachusetts, United States -... | ecosystem: Environmental > Terrestrial > Soil > Temperate forest >...
GGCCAGCCATAACTGGATAGGCATCGTAACTGTTGCTATAAAAAGAGGCGCCCCGGTGAGGGATGCATTGGCTAAAATAGCTGCAGTATTTAAAAAATACAATCCCAACCTGCCTTTCAATTATACTTTTAATGATGAAGATTATGCAAAGAAGTTTGCTGAAGAACAGCGTATTGGTAAACTGGCGACCTTCTTCACCATATTAGCCGTCTTCATTTCCTGCCTTGGTTTATTTGGCCTTGCATCGTTTGTTGCAGAGCAGCGTACAAAAGAAATTGGCATACGCAAAGTACTGGGCGCATCAACCTACAAATTATGGCAAATGCTTTCAAAAGAGTTTGCCTTACTGGTCATTATTTCATGTTTTATTGCCATACCATTATCATGGTACTATTTAAATGACTGGTTAAAGCAATACGATTACAAAACATCCATATCAGCATGGGTATTTGTTATTTCAGGTGTTGGCGCATTGGTTATAACAATAATTACGGTAAGCTTTCAATCAATAAAGGCAGCTGTGGCCAACCCGGTGAAGAGCTTGAGGAGTGAGTGATGAGTGGTGAGTAGTGAGTAGTGAGTAGTGAAGGGTGAATAATTAGTATAATTAAGGAGCACTCATTAGTTGTAATTTTTTTTTCATGATTGGTTAGGGTTCCAGGCCTGTTATCCCATGTATCTTCTTTTGGCGGTATTAGCGATCTGGATGTCAGCCATGGTTTTTTTAAGGCCGGAAGTGAGCGTACCGGCAGATGGGCCTTCGTTTTTGAAACCGGTAACCCCTGCGGAATTGAAGCAAAAAGGTGTCTGGCTTAAAAAAATCGTCAAAACCAATTGTTATTACCAGGACCCGGAACTAAGTTTGGTCTCGCTGGCTGACAAGCTTGGTCTGACTACGCACGAATTATCCCGAATAATTAATACTACGCTCAAAAAAAGCTTTAACGATTTTATCAATGAATACCGTGTAACGGAAGTAGCGCAAAAAATGCAGGATCCTGCCTATGATCATTTAACGATGATGGGCATCGCCTATGATTCCGGCTTTAACTCCCCAAGCACCTTTCACCGCGCATTCAAACAGATGACGGGAAAAACACCTGCTGAATATAAAAAAGAACTGCCATCTTATAATTTGACACATCGTTTCAGATTTCCGCCGATAACTTCGAATCAGGAAACCACACTGAAGTGGTTGAATGAAAAATTAAATCGAAACTTTATGTTTAGGAATTATTTAAAAATTGCCTTCCGGGGCTTTTGGAAACACAAGCTGTTTACGCTTATAAATATTGCAGGACTATCTATTGGTATAAGCGCTGCGCTTGTTATTTACCTTATGGTACATTATGATCTTACTTTCGATAAGTTTCATAAAGACGGAGACCGGATATACCGCGTGGTAACCAATTTCACGTTTTCCGGTTCACCCGGTTATAATCCCGGCGTTTGCGGGCCCATGACGATCTCTGCCGGAAGCCGGGTGACCGGGCTGCAGACTATTGCGCCAATTTACCAGCTATCACAGCCCAATGTGCTGATACCTAACAATAAAACCACCCCTGCTACCTTTAAATCGCAGGATAATGTAACACTTGCCGACGGCGGCTATTTCAAGGTATTTCAGTATCAGTGGCTTGCTGGTGCGGCCGAATCGGCACTGAAGGAACCGTTCAGGGTTGTACTTACTTCGGACCAGGCCGCTAAATATTTCCCCGGCCTCTCTTACGATCAAATGATCGGCCGCACGGTGATCTATGATACCATTAAAACAACAGTTACCGGCATCGTTCAAACCATAAGAAACAATACCGATTTTACTTTTCACGATTTTATTTCCTATCCAACCGCTTTGGTTAATAAAGACCTCAAGGCCGGCTTGCGCCTGCATAACTGGGTCGGAACAAATGTTTTGATCCAGCTTTTCGTAAAGCTGGCGCCAAATACCGCTCCTTCAACTATCGGGCGGCAATTAAATGATATACTCAAAAAAAATCAAACGGTGCGGCCCGGCACAACACATCAAGTTGTTTTACAGCCATTGGCTGATATCCATTTTAATACCAATTACGGGACTTTCGAAAACGGGCGGGTGGCTGATAAAACAACACTCTACGAACTGCAGGGCATAGGTTTGTTTTTGTTATTATTGGGCTGTATCAATTTTATTAATTTAACCACGGCCCAGTCGGTTCAGCGGGCAAAAGAGATAGGCATACGCAAAACCCTGGGCAGCACCCGGAAACAATTGATCCTCCAGTTTTTGAGCGAGACATTTTTAATTGTGCTCATAGCGGTCATCATTTCAGCAGCCATGGCGCCGTTGGTATTGGATCTCTTTTCAAGGTTCATACCTGCCGGCGTCAGCGCCAATATTATCAACCAGCCGGGTATCCTGATATTCCTTTTAATATTAACCATAACGATGAGCTTGCTGTCCGGGTTTTATCCTGCGCTGGTTTTATCGGGTTACAAGCCTGTCTCGGTGCTCAAAAAGCAGGTCCAGGGTAGCGGCGGACAAACCAGGAATGCATGGCTTCGCAAATCACTAACCGTAAGCCAATTTGTTATTGCGCAATTTTTTATCATGGCTACAGTTTTGGTCGGCAAACAAATTTACTACGCTTTGCATAAAGATCTGGGCTTTAAAAAGGACGCTATCGTGATCGTTAATTCGCCCTTGAAGAGCAGCCGCCCGGCGCTGAACCGCGTATTGCTGAATAAGCTGCGATCCCTGCCGCAAATTGAGATGGTAAGCCAGGGTTACGACGCGCCAATATCAGATGCACCGCAATCAACCGAAGGGACTTATATTGATGGAAAAAAAGAAATTAAATTTGAGAACCTGGTGATGAAATACGGCGATGAAAATTACATCAAACTATATCATATTAAACTGCTGGCAGGCCGTAACGTACAACCCGGCGATTCATCGTCTAACGTATTCATGATCAATAATACCCTGGCGAAGCAGATCGGGTGCAATGATCCGCACGAAGCCGTTGGCAAAGTGATCGATAAGTTTAACGGCGACACCAAAATGCAAATAATAGGCGTAGTAGCCGATTTTCACCAGGAGTCTGCTCATACGCCGGTTGCTACATTAGTTATATTCACCAGCCGCGATCCGGCTATGAACGGCAATTTCCATATTGCGCTGAAACCGCAGACCGCAAATGGTAACGAATGGCATACGGCAATCGCCGGCATGGAAAAAGCATGGAAGGACGTTTACCCTGCTGATGATTTTGATTATCATTTTTTTGACGAAAATATTGCCAGGTTGTATGTGAATGAGCAAAACACCGTTGCATTATTGAACTGGGTTACGGGTTTATCGGTGCTGATCAGTTGCCTCGGCCTGCTGGGCCTGGCTATTTATACAAGCAATCAGCGCACAAAAGAAATAGGCGTGCGTAAAGTGCTCGGTGCATCGGTAACGCAAATTGTTGTCCTGCTTTCCACCGAGTTAATATGGCTTATTATACTGGCATTTGTTATCGTAAGCCCGATAGCCTGGTGGGCTATGAATAGTTGGATGCAAACCTATGCCGACCGCACCGGCATAAGCTGGTGGATATTTGTGCTCAGTGGTGCTGGTATGTTGCTGATAGCAATGCTAACGTCTGGCTATCAGACCTTAAGTGCAGCGTTGACCAATCCCGTGAAGAGCCTTCGCTCGGAGTAGGTAAAGAATGTCATTGGTCATTGGTCATTAGACATAATGGACTATCTAATGACCAGTGATTTAATTGAAACACAAATGTGGTGCGTTCCGGGGTGAGATACGGAACGCATTTTTTTAACGGGGCCTGGGGTTGAACCAACATAACGTATGCAATTCAAAACCGCACGCCTTAATGTCCGGTTACGGTACAATAAATTGCGCAAATAAACCGCTGTTTGCTATATATCAGTAACTTAGTAAACTGGAACAGGCTTTGAGCCAATCAAACCACTTGAATGCACATACTTTACATATCAGCCTCTATGACCTGGCCTTCCTGGGAACGATATTTATCGGCTTGACTTTTACCGCGCTCTTGTGGTTTACCAAAAGAATTAACCGCACCGCAAACCGGTTTCTTAGCCTGGCCTTGTTAACTATCGTGTTGCAGATGGCCCGAGTATTGGGCTTTGACATCAACCTGGCGACCTACTTTCCCCGCTGGAACTGGTTGCCGCTGCAATTTTCGCTGGCGCTTGGCCCGCTCATCTTTTTTTATGTACGTAAAATTACCCGGCCGGAATATAAGCTCCGTTGGAAGGATATGCTGCATTTTAGTCCCTTGCCGCTTGAATTGGGTGCACAGGCATTGGCAATTCGGGACAGTATAAAAACTGGCGCTGCTACTTATCAAACGCCGGTTTTTCAGCAGTTGAACCCGGTATTGCAAGTAGTGACGTTTGTTTCGGTTATCATTTACCTTTACCTGGCTCACCGGCTGATAGAACGTTTTTACAGGAGCATAAAATTTAATTGGGGCGACCGGTACCGGTACGAATTGCGATGGCTGCATCGCTTACTGGTTGGTTTCGGCCTGTTATGGCTATTGTGGATACCTTTTACGGTAGTTAATTATTCACATTACCATAACCAGTTAAACCTACGCGCTTATTATCCTTTATACCTGCTGTTAGCGGTAGGGGCGATCTGGATGGCGGCCACCGCTTTTTTAAGGCCGGAAGTTGGCCTGCTGGCCGCTCCTGCTCCGTCTTTGAAACCACCGCTTCCTGCGGAAATGAAGCAAATGGGTATTTGGCTGAAGAAAACAATGCAAGCCGGCCGATATTACCAGGACCCGGAACTAAGCTTAGTGTCACTTGCTGAAAAGCTTGGGTTAACTACCCATGAATTATCCCGGATCATCAATGTCGCGCTCAAAAAAAACTTCAATGATTTCATCAATGAATATCGCGTGGCGGAGGTGGCCCGCAAAATGCTGGACCCTGACTATGACAATATCACCCTGTTGGGCATTGCGTATGCTTCCGGTTTTAACTCGAAAAGTACCTTTAATTTAATTTTTAAAAAAGTAACGGGCAAAACTCCTGCGGAGTATAAAATCGACCTTAAAAAAGAGTTCCTATCTTATAACTTAGGACGCCAACCCCGTTTCGCGGCGGTAATTTCGAATCATGAAACCACACTGAAGTGGTCTCATAAGAAATTAAACCGCAACATCATGTTTAAAAATTATTTAAAAATCGCATGGCGCAACTTGGTGCATAACAAAAGTTATACATTTATTAATATTACAGGGCTAACCATCGGAATAGCGGCAAGCCTGCTGATCTTCCTGGTCATACGCTTTGAAACGAGCTTTGAAAACTTCCACAAAAACACCGAACGCATTTACAGGGTCGTGGGTGCAACTAAAACAGCTGATGGTATCCATTACCACAAGGGAACTGCTTTCCCCATCGCACAGGGCTTGCATTTAGATTATCCACAACTCGAACATGTTGCGCGTATCTATATGCAAGCAGATAACCAGATAACAGTAATCAATGGTAATTCAGGTTCTTATCAAAAAAAATTCAAAGAGAAGAATTTGTTTTTTGCCGACCCGGAGTTCTTTAACATTTTCAATTTCCCTTTTGTAGCCGGTGATCCGAAAACTGCATTATCGGAGCCAAACGAAGTTGTGTTCACGCAAGAAGAAGCGAATAAATATTTCGGCGACTGGCATACTGCTGTAGGCAAACTTATTAAATACAATAATGATAAGATTTGTAAGGTGACAGGTATTCTGAAAGATGTGCCTGCTAATACGGATTTACCTTTGCAAGTCGTATTTTCTTTTAAAACTTCGGAAAATGATGCTTCAACGGATTGGGTAAGCCAAAATGGGGATCTGAATACGTTTGTTGTCTTGCCGAAATATACTGCGGCAGAGCAATTCGATAACGATCTTGTTCATTTCGTAAAACGACATACCCCTGCTCAATACCGTAATCAGAATTACATTCTCCAGCCGCTGAATGATATTCATTACAATGGCGAATTTGGCAATTATAATGCCGTAACATTCAGCAAACAACTGATTAATACGCTCAGCATAATAGGGCTGGTCCTGTTAGTAATTGCGTGTGTAAACTTTATAAATCTCGCAACCGCCCAGGCTGTAAACAGATCCAAAGAAGTAGGTGTAAGAAAAGTATTAGGCAGCACTAAAGGTCAGTTAATCTTTCAGTTTCTGACCGAGACGTCAATAATAACATCTGTTGCCGTCATCATAGCCATTGCCATAGCGAGTTCCCTATTACCGCTGTTGGATAACTTGCTCCAGGTGCCCGTCCATTTTAATTTTAACTTACCAATGGTGATGTTTTTAGTTTCAGTCATTACAATCGTAACATTGCTTTCTGGTTTTTATCCTGCAATGGTGATCTCAGGATTTAAGCCAATCACCGCGCTCAGGAGCAAATTTACAAACAAAGCGGCCGGGGGACTCTCCTTGCGTCGGGCATTGGTTGTTTTGCAGTTCACAATTGCACAAACTTTGATCATAGGGACGTTAGTTATTGTAGGACAAATGAATTTCTTCAGAAACGCAGCACTGGGTTTTGATAAAACTGCTATAATTACGGTTCCTATCCCGACCGACAGCCTTAGCCTATTGAAGATCTCCGCATTAAAAAATCAGTTATTGCAGGTTCCAGGCATTAAAGACGTAAGTTTCAGCACATTCAGGCCGGTTGATAATTCGCATTGGGGCAGTGATTTCAATTTTGATAATTCCCGCAAGCTAGTGGCTTTCAATGCCGATCTTAAATGGGCAGACGCTGATTATTTTAAGACTTATAATATTTATTTTGTTGCTGGAGGTCCTTACCTCCAATCTGACAGTCTCAAAGGATTTGTAGTCAATGAAATGATGGCTAACAAATTGGGCTTCAGCAATCCCAAAGATATATTGGGTAAAAAGATAAACTTTTGGGGAGGCCAATTGACAGGCCCCGTAGTCGGTGTGGTAAAAGACTTTCACGGCAACTCCCTCGCTAAGGAGATTACCCCTACAGTGCTCGGCTCGCTGAAATGGGCGTACCAATTAATCAACATTAAAATAAAGCCTGAAAATACCAAACAAACGTTGGCGTCTATAGCGTCGCTCTGGAACAATACCTATCCCAATTATGTTTACGAATACCAGTTTTTAGACGAAAAGATAGCCAATTTATACCAGCAACAGGATCAGCTTGCGCAGCTCTACAAAATATTTGCCGCTATCGCTATTTTTATCTCCTGCCTGGGGCTTTACGGTTTGGTTTCCTTTATGGCTGTACAACGCATAAGGGAAATAGGTATAAGAAAGGTATTGGGCGCATCGGTAAGCAGTATTCTTTATCTTTTTTCAAAAGAATTTACGCTTTTGATTGGATTCGCATTTATACTGGCCACGCCGATAGCTTATTATTTTATGCATAGCTGGCTGCAGAATTTTGCCTATAGAATAAATATAGACGTAAGCATATTTTTGCTAACCATCATAATTTCTTTAGCGGTCGCGTGGCTCACCGTCAGTTATCAAGCTATCAGAGCGGCATTGGCAAACCCCACAAAGAGTTTAAGATCAGAATGACCCCTGGTGCGTTCGGGCGTGAGATCCGGAACGCATTTTTATATGCGGACTTTGAGTGGCTTGAACCGGCGGAACCTATGCAATTCAAAACCGCACGCTCAAATGTCCGGTTACGTTACAAAAATGCGTGTAAATAAAGGCTATTTACTATATATCAGTAACTTAGTAAACTGGAACAGCAATTGAAGCTGTTAAACGATTTGAATGCACATACTTTACACATCAGCCTCTATGACCTGGCTTTCCTGGGAACGATATTTATCGGGTTCTCTTTTGCGCTACAATTGGGATTCGCGAAAAAGATCAACCAGGCTGCAAACCGCTTTTTAAGTTTGGCCCTGGTTACAATGGTATTGTGGTTGCTTGGCGTATTGGGTAAAGACATTGGTTTAGGTACCTACTTTCCGCGTTGGAGCTGGCTGCCGCTACAATTTTCATTGGCAATTGGCCCCCTGATCTATTTTTATGTGCTCAAAACAACCCGGCCGGCATATAAATTCCGTTGGAAGGATATGCTGCATTTCAGCCCCTTGTTGCTGGAACTGAGCGTTTGGGTGTTAGAGGTTAGGGAGCGTATAAGGTCGGGCGTGGCTACTTATGATACGCTGATCTTTAGGCAACTGGGGCCTGCGTTACACCTGGCAACGTTTATTTCGGTCGTCGTTTACTTATGTTTTTCTTACAGGCTAATAGAAAGGTTTTACCAAAGGCTGAAATTTAATAATGTGAGCGACCGGTACCGGTACGAATTGCAGTGGCTGTATCGCTTACTGGCAGCTTTCGGACTGCTATTGCTGTTGTGGATCCCCTTTACGGCGGTCGACTATTTTTATTACAATTACCAGTTAAGCGCGCAGGCTTATTATCCGTTACAGCTTCTATTAGCGATAATGTTTATCTGGATGGCGGCGAGCGCCTTTTTAAGGCCGGAACCTGGCGTACCGGGAGATTCAATACCGGTTTTAAAACCATTAGCCCCTGCGGCGCTGAAGCAAAAAGGTATTTGGCTGAAGAAAGCCGTTAAAGAGAATGGCTATTACCTGGACCCGGAATTAAGCTTGCCCTCGCTGGCTGAAAAGCTAAAGGTGCCCGTACACGAATTATCCCGGATCATCAATGTCGCGCTCAAAAAAAACTTCAATGATTTTATTAATGAATATCGCGTTGCAGAAGTGGCCCGGAAAATGCAGGACCCTGCTTATGACCATATCACCCTGCTTGGTGTTGCATTTGAATCGGGATTTAATTCCAGGACTACTTTTCACCGCATTTTTAAACAAATGACCGGGAAAAGCCCGGCGGAATATAAGACCCAACAGAAAAAAGAAATCCCATCTTATAACTTGGAATTCTATTCCCGGATTGCATCGGTAATTTCGTACCATAAAACCACTCCGAAGTGGTATGATGAGAAATTAAACCACAACTATATGTTTAAAAATTATTTAAAAACCGCATGGCGCAACCTGGTTCGCCACAAATTTTTCTCAGCTATAAATGTGCTCGGCCTGGCCCTCGGCGTGGCGTGCAGTGTGCTGATATTGCTTTGGGTGCAAAATGAGATGAGTATTGACGGAACGCAAAGCCCGAATCTTTACCGGGTATATGAGCGCCAGCACTATGACCATAAAGCGCATGGTACCTATGATACCCCCGGCCCTTTGTCTGGCGAACTTAAGCGGAGGTTCCCCGAGATACAATACGCCACCAATATGGGTTTCGGCGAGTTGAGTACTTTCCAGGCCGGCGATAAAATACTCAGGATGAACGGCAACTCGGCAGGCGCCGATTATTTTAAAATGTTTAATTATCCTTTGCTGGCAGGCAATGCAAAAACCGCGTTGAATTCACCGGTTAGCCTGGCTATCTCGCGCAAAATGGCCGAAGCCTTTTATGGCAGTGCGCAGGCGGCCATCGGCAAGATCATTCGTTACCAAAACCGGACAAACTTTACCATAACAGCGGTTTTTGACAACCTCCCGGCCAACGCGTCAACCAGGTTCGATTTCCTGACCAATTGGGATACTTTTTTGGAAAATAATTCCTGGGCCAGGGATATGGGCAACAATGGCCCGCCAACTTTTGTTAGCCTGCGCAGCGATGTAAACCCGACAGTGACCGGCAAAAAAATGGGGCGTTTGTTTGACGTGATGTGGAACATTAACCGCAGCACGGCATCCTATTACGTTGACCTGGCTTTGCAGCCTTTTAATGAATGGTACCTGCATAATGATCTCGAAAGCGGAAAGCCTTCCGGCGGGCGTATTGAATATGTGGATTTGTTCAGCATTATAGCGGTATTTATCCTGTTGATTGCGTGCATCAATTTTATGAACCTCACTACCGCGCGTTCGATAAAGCGTGCCCGCGAAATTGGTGTACGAAAAGCCATCGGCGCCGAACGCGGGTCGCTTATAAAGCAATTCATTACCGAATCGATGGTGATAACAGCAGTTGCTGTGTGCGCATCGTTACTGATCATCATTTTATTGCTTCCGTTTTTTAATCAAATTACCGGCAAACAAATTTTGCTGCCATTTGCCCAGCCTTTGTTTTGGCTCAAGCTGGCGGTTATAACGGTTATCACCGGACTCATCTCCGGCAGTTACCCAGCCTTATTTCTGTCCTCATTTAAACCCGTTACAGTTTTAAAAGGAACCCTGAAACTGGATACCGGCACCACGATGTTCCGCAAGGGCCTGGTGGTATTCCAGTTTGTACTCGCGGTACTAATGATAACCGGCACTATCATCGTATCAAGACAGGTGAGCTTTATCGAATCAAAAAACCTGGGGTATGATAAAGCAAACCTGGTATATATGATGAGCGAAGGTGAGCTGGGGCCGCGTTACGATGTGTTTAAAAATGAATTGCTGAACAAGCCGGGTATCGAGCGGGTAAGCAAGGTAAGCGCGCCGCCTACGGACATGTATGGCAGCACCGGC
>Ga0207060_10284_pt2 | contig 10525 bp, 8 predicted proteins | sample Alteio_BWMinCont_30_FD_153270 | JGI IMG/M metagenome (GOLD analysis project Ga0207060, IMG submission 153270) | Enriched cells from forest soil in Barre Woods Harvard Forest LTER site, Petersham, Massachusetts, United States -... | ecosystem: Environmental > Terrestrial > Soil > Temperate forest >...
ATTTCAAGCCAATGGAAGAACTCGGCCGGCGTCAGGGAGAGCTGGGCGAGGAGCAGGGACGCTTAGGCGAGGAGCAGGGACGGCTTGGCGAGCAGCAGGCGAAGGCCGGTGCCCCCGCGCCCGACCTATCCAAGGAAATTGCCAGTATTCAGGCTGCGTTGCAAAAACTGCAGCAAAATAAGCAGTTGGAGATGACTCAGGAGGATTTGGCTGGAATTCAAGAAAAACTCGCCGCCCTCGAAGGCCGGCTCGGTGACTTGCAAGGGACCATCGGCGATAAGCAGGCCAAGCTTGGTGAGCAGCAGGCGCAATTGGGCGAGAAACAAGCCAAGCTTGGAGAACAACAGGCTGCGCTCGGTGAGCAGCAAGAGGAGCTTTCAAAGATAGCGTCGCAGAAGATGAAATCGCTGATTGATAATGCCATGCAGCACGGGAAGGCGCGGATTATCGAGTAGCAATGACTTGCAACCACAAAAATGCCCCAGGGCTTCAGTTAAAGGCTCGGGGCTTTTTTGCTGCGGCTTTAGACGTAGAGTTTGGCTTTGGCTGTAGCGATCTTGCTCAGCGCGGCCCGGGCAGGCGATCGAATGCACGGAACAGTACTACACGAAGAAAACGCATACAACTATTTTCTGTTCCTGTCAGAGTAGTGGCAGCAGGATACAACCATTACAGGCGAAGAGCGGAAAGGGATCGGCGGAAATCGATGAACTGTAACCCTCCCGGCTTACAATCAACCGATGCAATCAATTTTGGAAATCGATGAGCTAAACGCCCGGTTTGGCCTCAAGGGTGTCGCAGAGATCGTAGCCGGTGAGGGCAATCTGCCGAAGGTGCGCATCCATACACCGACAGCTGAGGCCGATATCTATCTGCACGGCGCGCAGGTGACGTCGTGGCGTCCAGCGGGAGCCGAAGAGGTAATCTTCCTGAGCAAGCACTCGCGGTTTGAAGAGGGAAAGGCGATTCGTGGTGGCGTGCCGATCTGCTTCCCCTGGTTTCGGGCAAAGGCTGACAATCCGCAGGCGCCGGCGCATGGATTTGTGCGGACCAGAGCCTGGCAGTTGGAGTCCATTACGCAGGAACAAGGCTCGATCATCGTGTCGATGTTTACAGAAAGCGACGACTCGACCCGGCGTTGGTGGCCGCATGACTTTCGCCTGGTACATCGCGTCTCGATCGGCACGAAGCTGAAGCTTGAACTCATCGCAACAAACTCTGGTTCAACCCCACTGCGTTTTGAAGAAGCCCTGCATACCTACCACCGCGTTGGAGACGCGGAAAAGATTCGCGTAGTGGGCCTGGATGGAGTTACATTCCTCGACAATACCGACGCGAACCGCGAGAGTATTCAACAAGGCGAGATCGTCATGGACAAGCCGATCGACAACGCCTACCTGAACACTCAGAACACCCTGGAATTAGTCGATCCTGTTCTACACCGGCGCGTTCAGATCGCGAAGACGAACTCGCTCACAACGATCGTTTGGAATCCCTGGGAAAGCGGGGCCAATGCATTAGCCGATTTGGGAGACGACGAATGGCGGCAATTTGCTTGTGTTGAGGCGAGCAATATTCTGAATCATGCTGTGCTTCTCGCGCCGCGCGAACAACATGTTATGGCGGCAACGATTGCAGTAATCCCCGAATAGTCAATTCCGATTCGGTTGTGACTGCGTGGCAATCTGCGATGCAGAACGCTCCTTCCAGTGGCCTCGCGTGAAATCAGGGAATTTTATTGGCGCGCTTCCATGCTCAACAGATTGGCGACTCAGCGGACCGGGCGCCGCCCAAGTGGCCGCATCGTACACATCCATGTCGGGAACCAAGCCTTCTCGCATGCACTGCAGCAGGCGATAGAGCATGATGTAGTCCATGCCACCATGACCGCCGAGTTTTTGGGCGATCGCGCCTTCGTCTTTCCAGAGCGGATGCTGGTATTGCTTGTATGGATCGATACTGCCCCACTCCTCCCCACCAGCCTGCCCGTCAAAATAAATCCGCGGCGGATAGTCGGCGAAGACACCCTTCGTTCCGGCAATCGTATTGATTCGATCGTAGGGATGCGGGTTCGATACATCGTGCTTGAGTGTGATCGAAAGGCCTTTCTCTGTCTTGATGAGCGAGACATTCATATCGCCGGTGATGTAGTGCTCTGCCCATCTCGGATCTGACTTGTCCAGATGCGCTTTGCGATATACATCGAGTCCGCGCTGCGGCGTGCTCACCGAGACGATGTAATCAAACCTGTCACCGCGCTGAATGCCCATGTAATTGGCAACCGGGCCTAGTCCATGCGTCGGATAGAGATTGCCATCGCGCTCAGTGTGCTCTGTACGTCGCCAGAGACCTTCGCCTTTGTTGGAGAAGAGTTCTTCACGCAGATCGTGGATGTACGCGCCCTCTCCGTACAGGAGGTCGCCAAACAATCCGGCCTGGATCATGCGCAGCACCAGCGTTTCGTTATAGCCGTAGCAGCAGTTCTCAAGCATCATGCAATGCTTGCGCGTCTGCTCCGATGTATCGACGAGCTTCCAGCAATCTTCGATCATGGTTGCAGCTGGCACTTCAACGGCGGCGTGCTTGCCATGTTTCATCGTCGCGACCGCCATCTCCACATGCCACTTCCACGGAGTGGCAATCACCACAAGATCCAGATCGTCACGCGCTACCAGTGCTTCAAAGGCATGGTCGCCATTCGTATAAAGCGTTGGCGATTTCTGCCCGGCCTTCTCAATCAGCGATTGCGCATGCGTAGCTTTCTCCGCCACAATGTCGCAAATTGCCGTCACCTGCGCATCGGCGGCCAACAGGTTCCCTAGCAGGCTTGTGCCACGTCCGCCGACTCCGATGATGCCGAGCGTCGGATTCTTGCGTTCGAAAGGCACATCAATCATCGTGGCCTTCGAGGGCTTTTCCTCACCTTCCGTCTTGCCTTCCGCCGTCGCCACTTGTGAAAGTCCCATGCCCACTGCACTCATCGTGCCTAGCCGGAGAAAGCCTCTCCTTGAAACGTCGCCAAGCACGTCCCGCATTTCGTCTGTCATCGCACATCCTGCTTTTTAGTAGTAGAATTTCAATCCCAGCTGAATCTGCCTTGGCGCCCGCGCCGCCGTCACATACCCAAACGTCGACGATCCTAACACCGTCGCGTTGTTTCCATTCTGCGGCCCGGGAGCGGCGAAGAGGAAGTTCGCATGATTGAGCAAATTATAGAATTCAGCACGAAATTCAAAGCGCTGGTTCTCCTTGATCGGGAAACTCTTCAACAAAGACGCATCCCAGTTTTTAGTGCCTGGGCCGCCCAAAGTGTTCAACCCCACATTGCCGAACGACCCCTGCTGCGGATCCGTAAATGCGCATGTGTTGAAGAAGGTGCCTGCCATGCAGGGCTTGCCGTTAGCCTTCTGTCCGGGCACTGCATCCGGCCGCTGCTGGCCGTCGGAGTTCGCAAAGTTCGCATTCGCATCGGTCACCGTGAACCATGTTCCGGATGAGAGAGTGACGATACCTGACATTTCCCAGTCGCCGATGAAGAAATTCGTGATGCCGTTCACATTCGGCGCAAACCGCTGGTTGCGTCCAAATGGCAGGTCCCACATATAACTCGCAACAAAGCGGTGACGCACATCGAAGTCAAGATTTCCATACTCCCACTCCGGATGCTTGCTCCAGCGGAAGCTGTCGTTGTTCTGTGCTCCCAGGTTCGCGTTCGATGAGTCGCCCAGCCCGTGGCTGTAGGTGTAGTTGACCAGCGCCGTTACGCCGCCGCGAAAGCGATGCTGAAATCTCGATTGCAATGCATCGTAGACCGAAAAACCTTCAGAGTTGAGATAACCGATGTAAGCGTCGACATATGGGAACGGCCGCCGCGGCGCATAAGGAGCGGAAGCATCGGCACTTGGCGCCGCCTGGTTCACATTTGAGAATGTATAGAGCTTCGTCCCCTTGGAGCCGACATACGCCACTTCAAACAAGCTGTCCTGCCCGATTTGATACTGTAGCGTTCCATGCCATTGCATGGCATACGGCGTACGCAGATTCAGCTGCAGCGAGAACAGATTCGGCGTGTTCGGGTCGCTGAGCGATGTCGATGGGAATCCGTTGGAAAGCTGTTGCAAACCTGGTACGGAGCAATCGAGCGCGCTGCCAGCGTAGGACGACTGGGCGCAAGGCGTCGTGAAATTCTGGCTGGAAAAATACGGCGGATTGAAACCAGGGCTCGGGTTGCTGTAAGGCCCATTCTCATCGCCATTAAAGAAGACGCCATAGGCTCCGCGAAATACGAGCTTCGGCGTGATCTGATACGCAAGGCCGAGGCGCGGAGCAAAGTTATTCCAGTCCGAATTGATCAACTTGTCCGAAGCGGCGTGATTAACCGGCAGAATCTGCGACAGGATCGGCGTCAGGCTCACGTCGCTGTTGTGAGGGATATCCAGGTAGCCGGTGATCGGGTTGAAATTCGCCTGTGCATTGTGCCGCTCTGTAATCGGCGAAAAGAATTCGTAACGGATGCCGGCATTTACGGAAAGCTTCGGCATGATCCGCCAGTCATCCTGCAGAAAGAACGAAAACACCTTTCGAAAATAGTCGACATTGTTCAGGTTGTTGATGTTCCCACCATCCGTCTGCCCGGCCAGCATCGAGGCAAAACCGCTGCCGCCGGTTCCTTGCGCCGCTGCATTATCCGTAAATTGAGTGCCAAAGTTGAGAGCGCCGCGCGGAGCCGCAGGCTGGTAGATCGTGAATTCCTCCGGCTTGAACTCGCCACCAAATTTCCAGTTGTGGTTTCCGAGGATCAACGTAAAGGTATCGGAGACGCTGTAAGTATTCTGTATCTCATTGGACGGAAGATAGGTCGGACTGCCTATTGTCGACATATCGTTGAACCCTAACTGCGGCAGCCCACCGTTGTCCGTTCCCACCTCATACGGCACGCCGGGGAAACCAACCTGTCCCGATACATCTTCGTTGAAGTTGAATTGAAAGCGGCTCGTATGCAGGCGGTTGTAGCCCAGACGCAGCTCATTCACCTTCTTGGGCGAGAAGATGTGCGTTTCGCTCACCGCAATGCTGTAGCCGTTGTCCTGCTCAATACCGGTGAAGAACCCGCCACCATCTGCCAGCCCACCAAACGGTCCGGGAATCGTCGACGGCTGACGGCTCATGCTGAAGCGGTAAAAAGCATTGTCGTTCGGCGTAATCACCTGGTCGACGCGCGCGTCGCCCTGATCCCTGTCGCGAATCAGAATCGGATTCGACACATAGTTGTAACCAGCGCCGTTCACGTTCGGCTCCGGATACAGAGCGGCAAGCGTCAGCCCCAACGAGTCGAGCCTCGCTGCGGGAATTACATTTGAAGGCACACCGTTCGCATAGGCAAACGGCACACCGCAGTATCCGGTTGGACTCGAAGAGCTCGCTTGCGTCTTTGTGGTGTCAAACAGTTCGCCGGCATACGTTGCTATGCCGTTGCAGTCGTTGACACCCGTGGGGGAGGTCAAATCCAGCTGGCTTGAAAAATCTCCAATCTTTTGCGCATCCGTCGGCACAAGCGATGTGAAGGTCTGCCCCTGGCTCACGCGCAGCCCCTCATAATCAACAAAGAAGAAGAGCTTGTTGCGCAGCACTGGTCCGCCAAGCGTAGCTCCGAACTGATTCTGATGGTACGGCGGCAGCGTCGCATCGAAATAATTGCGCGCGTCGAACAGCTGGTTGCGCACAAATTCATACACCACGCCATGAAATTGATTCGTGCCGCTCTTGATGGTCGCATTCACCACCGCTCCGGTGGCTCGACCGAACTCTGCGGCATAGGAGTTTGTCTCTACTCGAAATTCCTGCAGAGCATCGACCGAAGGCATCACCACATAGTTCGCCTCGTTCAGCAGATCCGGAAGGTTCGAATTGTTGTCGATGCCATCGAGCAGAAAGTTGTTCTGCAGCGACCGCGCCCCGTTCGCGCTGAACCCGTAGCCATTCTCATCGCGCGCGCCTGGCTCGCTCACCGTTACGCCAGCCGTCAACTGCGCAAGCTGCACCGGATTGCGTCCATTCAGCGCAAGCGTGACCATCGTTTTGCTGTCAACCAGCTGGCTGCGCTCCGAAGTCTCCGACTCAAGCAGCGGAGCAGCTGCCGTTATCTGAACTGTTTGCGTCACCGCACCCGGCTGCAATGCCACATCAAGCCGCTGGCGCTGCTGCACGTCGAGGGTGAATGGAGCGATCTCCGACTTCTTAAAACCTGTTGCCGTTACTGAAACGCGATAGGTTCCAATGCGCACCGGACTGATCGTCCAATCCCCCGTCTGGTTGCTGGTCGCATGATACGTGTAATTCGTATCAACATTCACCGCATCGACCTGCGCACCGGCGACGACGGCTCCTGAACTGTCAGTCACCTGCCCTGTGATAGAGGCCGTGTCCTTCTGAGCATGCGCGAAGTTGGGGGCAAAGAGGAGCAGTAGTGCAATGGCGGCGACACATCGAACGAGGCGAATCATCGGAATCACATTTCCTTTCACATTGAATCGCGGCGACACACATTACGAATTGTTGCGTATACTTTCGCGTAGTACCGGAGTTTAGGAGCGCGCCTCCCCCGTGTCAACTGAAAACTGTGCCTCTGCAATTTCCCTTATGGGGCGTATTCGTCGCTCTAATAGGGAGCGCAAGCCGCTCATCCAGCTTTGGCCACAGGCGCACGCTTCCAGTGATTCTTTTGTGGAAAGCCGCCGGGTTCTGTACTATCATCCGAAATCTAACAAGGCTTTTCGTAAGGAATCGAAATACGGTTTGCCCCCAAACCATCGGCTCGTTCATCAAGGGAGAGTTGAGCATGTCCACCATTAGCGCAGAGTATCCCCCGATTGTCACAATCGCAGCAGCCGAAGAAGTTGCCGTGCAGGCGCCAAAGCGCAACATCGCGGTTGACGCTTATCGTGGCCTTGTCATGCTGCTCATGATGGGCGAGGTGATGAACTTTGCCGCTGTCCACCACGCCTATCCGGGCAGTCTCTTCTGGCGCGTGCTTGCCTACAACCAAACGCATGTCGAGTGGGCCGGCCTTGGTCTGCACGACATGATTCAGCCGTCGTTCACCTTTCTGGTAGGAGTAGCTCTCCCCTATTCCATCCACAGCCGCATGCGCAAAGGCGAGAGCTTCGGTCATCTGCTCCTGCACACGATATGGAGAAGCCTGCTGCTCGTCGCCCTCGGCATCTTCCTGCGCTCCATACAAGGCCCGATCACCTACTTCACCTTTGAAGACACGCTTACGCAGATCGGGCTTGGCTATACCGTCGCATTCCTGCTAGCCTTCAGCAAACCGAAATGGCAATGGACGGCGCTGTTCGTCATTCTCTTTGGATACTGGCTGGCCTGGGCCCTCTATCCCGCGCCCGGCCCAAATTTCGATTACGCGGCAGTCGGCGTCCCGTCGGGCTGGCACCACAACTTCACCGGCTTCGCTTCGCACTGGAACAAGAACAGCAATCTCGGCCAGGCCTTCGACGTCTGGTTCCTCAACTTGTTCCCGCGTACAACTCCCTTCACATTCAATGAGGGCGGTTATCTCACGCTGAGCTTCATACCTACGCTTGGCACCATGCTGCTCGGCCTCTTCGCCGGACAATGGTTCCGTGCCTCAGCCCCGTTAATCCCGCTCCGCCGATTTCTCATCGCCGGACTCGCTCTTTTTGCCGCCGGTCTGCTGCTTCACTTCACCGGAATCTGTCCCATCGTAAAGCGCGTATGGACCCCAAGCTGGACTCTCTTCAGCGGCGGCATCTGTTTCTTCTTCCTTGTCGCGTTCTCCTGGATCATCGATATCAAGAACTATCGCCGATGGGCCTTCCCGCTCATTGTCGTGGGCATGAATTCAATTGCGGCATACCTCATCGCGCATCTTTGGGAAAACTTCATCATCAGCAGCTTCCACATTCACCTCGGCTACAAGATTTTTCAAATCCTCGGGCCGGGGCTTGAACCGCTCCTGCTCGGCATCGCCGTCATGCTGGCTTACTGGTATTTCCTGTTCTGGATGTACAAGAGGAAGATCTTCCTCCGCATTTGATCGCATTTGCCGGAACGAGGCTGAGTACAGGCGAAACGAGAATGGGCATGAGCGACAACGGCAACATGCTGATCGATGAGCGCAGACAGCACGTGCTTTCACTGCTTCAACGTGACGGACGCGTCTTGGTTTCGGAACTCTCCGACACCCTGGGAATCTCGCGCATCACCATTCGCAAAGACCTCGGCTACCTTGAATCAAAGGGCCTGGTGCAGCGAACCCACGGCGGGGCACTTGCTCCGCACGGCAGCGCCATGCTCGATCCCTCTCTGAAAGAGAAAGAACAGCATCAATTTAAGGAAAAGGAACGGATAGCAGCAGCCGCAGTCAATCTCGTACTGGAGGGGCAATGTGTCCTGCTTGATTCCGGCACCACAACCACCGCCATCGCCCGCGCTCTGCGCAAATTCTCGCGGCTGACAGTCATCACGAACGCGGTCAATATTGCCGCCGAACTCGCTCACACAGACTTCGACGTGATTCTCACGGGCGGCAGCCTGCGCAAGAACTCATTTTCTCTGGTGGGCCCGCTTGCTGAAGACGTTCTGCGCGAGATGCACGCCGACATTCTCTTTCTGGGCGTGGACGGCTTCGACGCGAAGATGGGCCTGACCACGCCGAATGTTCTTGAATCCCGTGTAAACCGCGCCATGGTGCATGCGGCGAGAAAAGTCGTGGCCGTCTGCGACTCGACAAAGTTCAGCCGCCGCAGCCTCGCTCTGATCGTTCCCTTCACCGCGATCCACACCGTCATCACCGACATTCATCTCGCCGAAGAGGATGTGAAAACGCTGAAGAGCGCCGGGATCGAAGTGATTCTCGCCTAGAAGCGCCCGACATAACAGATCAGGCAAGGCATCAGCGCTTTTCCAGACGCAGTGACTCCCAACTACCGTCAGCCGCCCATCCACCGTCCACTGAAAGGCAATGTCCGTTGATAAAACCACTCTCATGGCTATCCGCAAGAAAGGCAATCGCCCGGGCAATGTCGTTAAGGGTCGCAAAACGAGCCATGGGAACGCGTCCCGTTATATCGGCATCGCTGTAGGTTCCTCGCGCTTGATCGGCGTCATCCATCTGGGTCTTCACCCATCCGGGGCAGACGGCATTGACTCGTACGCCGCGTCCTCCCCATTCGGCCGCAAGTGTGCGCGTAAGACCAATCAGGCCATGCTTCGAAGCGTTGTAAGCTGAGCGATCCGCAATGCCTAAGAGTCCCGCAACCGAGGCAACGTTGACGATCGAACCCCGGCCCGCCGTTAGCATCTGTTCCCCAAATGCTTTGGCCAGCAGAAAGGGCGCGACAAGATTTACCTCCAATACGCGGCGATAATCGCTGGCAGCGGTTTTCTCCGCCGGAGCGATAAAGCTGATTCCGGCATTGTTCACCAGCACCTCAGTGACGCCATAGCGATTCAATACCTGTCGCGCAAAATCGTCGACGACAGCTTCATCGGATATGTCACCGGAGTAGCCCATCGCTTCGCCGCCAATCGTTTCAACGGCCTTCACCGTCTCCTCTGACTGATGCAGGTCAATGATGGCGAGTCTGTACCCTCTCTCAGCAAGCAACTCGGCGGTCCGGCGACCGATGCCCTGCCCTCCTCCAGTAACCACCGCTACACGGCTGCTCTCACTCTCACTCATCTGCGACAAAGCCCCCATAATCGTCTAAATCAGCTTATCTCTTCACCGGCAGCAGCCCGTAAACATCCAGCTCTTTCTTTGCGCCGACATATGCATGTCCGTTCACGACGGTTGGGATGTTAAACCGAAGCGCATAACCGGCGCGGTCACGAGGAGAATTCTGAGCGCTGTTGTACAGCTCATGAGCAACGTTCGCCGCGTCAGTTGCATGCAGCACAGCTATCCTGTCCGCTGAGTTCCAGCCTTTGGAACTCACAACCCAGACAATACCGTCCTTGTCGCCATTTGCAGAGATCGTCGGCGTAGCCGAATGATCAACGAACCTGAAACTGCTGGCGGCTTTGAAATTCAGCTTGCCGTCTCTAACCTCAAAGTCGCGCAGCGAATCACCATCACTCAACACGTAAACATGATGGTTCCAGTACGCCATCGACCCATAAATGCCGCCCACCGTTGGAATCGTCTGCACAGCATGCAGGTTGCTCCCAGGTCGATAGTGGCCCAGATGATCGCGGTCCAACACATAGATGAGAGGAGCTTTGCCGCCAACGACAGCGAGGTGCGGATGTGGTCCCGGTTGGTCTGGCAGAAGAATAGGGCCGCCAGAACCGAGATCGCCGTCACTTGCATCGAGCTGATCCACATTAAAGGGCGCGAAGTAATCGACGAGCTTTAGACTCGACCCATCCAGTTTGAGAAATGCGTCTCCGTAGTCACGGCCATCGCCCTTCGCTGCGTCGAAGAGCCCATTGCCGGTTGCCATGAAAACATTGCCATTCTTATCTGCTGCAGGGCCGGTGTCGC
>Ga0207060_10329_pt2 | contig 10495 bp, 11 predicted proteins | sample Alteio_BWMinCont_30_FD_153270 | JGI IMG/M metagenome (GOLD analysis project Ga0207060, IMG submission 153270) | Enriched cells from forest soil in Barre Woods Harvard Forest LTER site, Petersham, Massachusetts, United States -... | ecosystem: Environmental > Terrestrial > Soil > Temperate forest >...
GTGTGGGGAGCACTGAATCTCCCGGCGGAACGGATCGGTCACGGGTTTACTGCCTCGCAGGATGCCGAACTGGTGGAGGAACTTTCCACCCGGCAGGTTCCGGTGGAGATTTGTGTTACCAGCAACCTGCGGACCGGCGTCTGCGCGACGATCGCTGAGCATCCCGTACGGAATTATTTCGATCAAGGTGTGATGGTCACGCTCAACACAGACGATCCCGCGATGTTCGCCACTTCTTTGAGCCGCGAATATCAGCTGGCTCAAGATTCATTCGGCTTTACCGATGAGCACTTGCGTGAGTTGGCGAGAAACTCGTTCGAAGCCTCGTTTCTTCCCGCCGAAAAGAAGCTGGCCTTCTTGAACTTGTTTGATGCGGTGGCGGCCAAGTCGTAGCTTGATGGCCATCCTATGACATTTGGACTCATGACCAGGCGTGGTTTGAGATTCTCTCGGATGCCCGGAAAGTTCGCTGTCTGCCGCTTGTCGGCGGACGGGCTGGTGCCGGAGTGGGCGTGGAGCGGGCCTTTCACCTCGGTGACTCGGACAGCCGATGAACTGTCCATCGTGTGTGCTGCCGACCGCGTTCCCGAGGAACATCAGCCTAAGAGCCCGTGGGTGTGTTTCAAGCTCGAAGGGCCATTTGCTTTCTCTGAGGTGGGGATTCTGGCTTCGGTGATAGGTCCTTTGGCAGAGAAGGGAGTTCCAATCTTCGCGCTTTCCACATTTGATACTGACTATGTGCTGGTTGATGCGGGAAATGTCGAAATCGCTCTGCAGGCTTTGCGGGATGCGGGTCACCAGTTGGTGAGCTAGGCCCGGTCCTCGCGGCGATGGTCCTGCTGAGCTGCGCCCGTCTTCCACCGTTTGAATGGTCGCCGTTCGACCTCTAAAAACGCCCGATCAATGTCGAAGCCGCGAAGTCGGCGGCTGCGTGTGGTCTAATAGAACAATCGTAAAATTCATGCCTGCCCGCCTTACAACTCTGCGCCGCCGCATGCTCGCGCTGCACCGCAACCTTCGCGGGGCGAGCATGATTGCTCGTGCGTTTGCGTCCACGGACCATCCGTTGCTGGCGCACATTATTCCCATCCGCCGCTGTAATCTGGCTTGCGAATACTGTAACGAGTACGACGATTTCTCCAAGCCGGTGCCGACTGCCAGCATGTTCGAGCGGGTGGACAAACTGGCCGAGCTGCGTACTTCGGTGATCACGATCAGCGGGGGAGAACCGCTGCTGCATCCCGAGTTGGACGAGATCATTCGCCGCATTCGCAAGCGTGGCATGATCGCGGGGCTGATTACAAACGGATACCTGCTGGTCGCGGACCGGATTCAACGGCTTAATCGTGCGGGACTGGAGTGGCTGCAGATCTCGATTGATAACGTTACGCCAGACGATGTATCGAAGAAGAGCCTGAAGGTTCTGGACAAGAAGCTGGAACTGCTCGCTGAGCACGCCGATTTCCATGTGAACATCAACTCGGTGGTGGGCGGCGGGGTGTGCAATCCGCAGGATGCACTGACCATCGGCAGACGGGCGCTGGAGCTGGGTTTCAGTTCGACCGTCGGCATTATTCACGATGGCAGTGGACAACTGCAGCCGTTGGCGGAAGAAGAAAAGCGCGTCTATCACGAAATGAAGGCGATGGAGAAGAGTAGCTTCACCCGTATCAATGGCTTTCAGGACAACATCGCGCAGGGGCGGCCAAATCAGTGGCGATGCCGCGCCGGCGCGCGTTACTTATACATCTGCGAAGATGGGCTGGTGCACTACTGCTCCCAGCAGCGCGGCTATCCTGGAGTTCCTCTGGAGAAGTACTCGGTGCAGGATATTCGGCGTGAGTATGTGACCGAAAAATCCTGCGCTCCGCACTGCACGGTCTCGTGCGTGCATCAGGTGTCGATCTTCGATTCCTGGCGCGCTCCGCAGAGTGCGGTGCCCAGCGCACCTGACTTGGTGCAGATTCAGTAGGAGACTGGCTCCTTCCGAGCTTTGCTCGGCTGTCCGGACGGGGGCGTCCGGGCCTACGTATAAATCGCGAGGCGCACGCGTCACGACGCGTGAATGTCCTACTTCTTCGGCTGCGCCGATGGCGGCAGCAGGCCATTCAGGCGAAGATACATCGCGGCGGCGCTGTAATGGTCCGCCCAATCGTTGGTAAGAGAAATCAGCGCGGATGCCACGGTGCCCTGCCTTCCGCCGAATAGCTCAACGGGATTACCGAGTTTTGAATCGTCCACTTTGCCCATGGCTGCTTCGCAGAACAGGAACGACCTGGTCAGCCCGGCCTGCAACCTCTCCTTATCGGTCTCAGGCATGGGTTTCAATGGGGGAGGAGGCATGCTCGCTGCCTTGCTGCACAATTCGATGTTGGAGATGGTCACGTGCAGCACCAGATGGCCGAAGGTGATCTGCGCGGGCGTAGGACTGTAGCCGAACTTGTCGGCGGGCATCTCCTCCACGGCTGCAATCAGATTCTTCTCCTGGCGCGGCAAGATCTCTCTCACCGCGTCGGTCACCGGATTCTTGCTCGGCTCGGCCTTCGTCGGCGCGGTGGATTTCGGTTCAGTCTTGTTTGGCTCGGGTTTGTCCTGCCCAAACAGAAAAGCAGTGCACGCAAGCAGCGCGAGAAAAACGAGCGCTCGTTTCATGACGCCTCCGTTGTTGCTCAAGGATAACTCGGAGTAAGCTGGTTTCGCCAGAGTCGGCCTCCGAGTCCGCGGCTATGACGTCGCGGCAGCGAGTCCTGCGGTCACCAGCTTGTAAAGCAGGTACCATCCGGCGACGATGCCAATCGCCGTCGAGCGCTTCACTTTGCTGTTGCACGCGAAACCAATGCCCATGAGCACAATATTCCAGAGGATGAAAACATCCAAGGCCGATGCCATGCCATAGACGAACTTGTTTCCCGCAGGATCCATGAAGTGCGCCGGGTTCGTAGCCACGGGATTCTGCGCGTTGAAGCCAGCCGGGTCAACCCCGGCGAACATGGAAATAATCCCCAGCACGGCGCCAATTATGCCGGGAAGGCTGCCATAAGCCACAATCGCCAGCGAGGTTTTGAAAGGCACTTTGGCCCCGACCGCTGCATTGAAGGTGGCCATCAGCACAGCCGCGATCACCAGGAAAATAATCAGGTTCAGCAAAGGGAGACTGTAAGAGATGTAGCGAGTGATGGCAGCCGCCAGCTGTAGCTGCCTGGCCTGCTGCTCGGGCTGAAGTTTTTCGAACTGCTCGGCGCGCGATGATTGGGCAATTGAGTTCTTGGTGATCTGTTCGAAGCCGATCTGCCGGCCCATCACGAAAACGAAGATCAGCGTAACGATGGAAATCAGCAGCCACGGGGTCCACCAACTGGAGTTGCGGCGCAAATCGGTGAAGGTCTTGCTCGGCGCGATGAAGGTGTCGATTATGCGCGCCCCTTCGGAAAGCGCCGGCTCTTCGGGTGGGGGTGTTGGCATAGGGGTTATGGGTTGAGCGGCCATTTGAGCCTCCTTAAAAGAATGCCGACGGAAGAACGCCGTCGTGGATTGTAGTCTGCGGAGAGAGAACGGACAAGCTTCGTCGCATTGCGATTTAGTGGAGTCCGGGCGTGCCCGCCCGTCCTCCATTTACGCGATCACTTCTGGCGTTGCTTCGAGCAGGCTGCGGGTGTAGGGGTGCTTCGGCCGTTCCGTGATTTGCTCGGTTGGACCAACTTCGACGATCTTTCCGCGATACATTACGGCGATACGAGTGGCCAGGTAGCGAACCACGGGCATAGAGTGCGAGATGAAGAGGTAGGTCAATCCGAACTCGCGTTGCAGCTGGGCTAGGAGGTTGACGATCTGCGCGCCAACGCTCACGTCGAGAGCGGAGACGGGCTCGTCCGCCACAATGAATTTCGGATGCAGCGCCAGCGCTCGGGCAATTCCGATGCGTTGGCGCTGTCCTCCGCTGAATTCGTGAGGGAACCGGCGCATGGCGGACTGGTCAAGGCCCACGGCGCGAAGCAGCTCTGCAACCCGAGCGCGCCGCGCGTCCCTACTCAGAGTCTCGTGGATAATCAGCGGCTCGCTGATGACATCTTCCACGCGCATACGGGGATCGAGAGACCCAAAGGGATCCTGAAAGATGATTTGCATGTCGCGACGCAGGCGTCGCATCTCACCGCGACTGGCCGTGACCAGATCGCGGCCTTCGAACACGATCTTGCCCGAGGTCGGCTCAATCAGCCGGAGCACCAAGCGGCCGAGTGTGCTTTTGCCTGATCCCGACTCGCCAACCAGGCCGAGGGTTTCCCCAGATTGAATGTCGAGCGTGACGTCATCGACGGCACGAACTTCGCGGGTTGTGCCGCCACCAAAAACAGATTCCCCGAGCGCAAAAACTTTGGTCAGGTTGCTTATTTCGAGCAAGGGCATCGGAAAGATGGTAACAGCAAGAACAAGCCACGGATTCTCACTGATTTTCACGGTTCAAGTCTTGAACGTTGCTTCGCGCAAAATCAGTGTCAATCCGCGACTCGAACTTTCTTCAGCGCCATGCAATCATGGGCACGGCCAGCAGCGCCGCAACCATGCCCAGCGCTTTCCAACGGGTGAAGTGCTCCCTGAGGATAAAGCGGGCGAGCAACACGGTCACTGCGGGATAGAGCGAGCTGAGCACGACGGCGGCATCGAGACGGCCGGTCTGGCTCGCACGGATGAACAGTACGCTGCCGATGATGTCGAGACAACCCGCAAATACGCCAAGGCTGATCCCACGGCGATCAATTTCGCGGATGCTGTGTCCAATGAGAACGATCAAGCCAGTCAGAGTGAACGACGCCACTTTCGACACCGCCGCGAGCCAGAACGCCGAGCCGTCGCCGGCCTGCTTGATGCAGAGATAGAATCCCGCGAAGCCGATGCCTGCGAGCGCGGCCATTCCGATGCCTTCGGGAGGACTACCGTCTTCGGTGCGCGAGATGAGCCAGATTCCCGTTGCGGCCAGTACGAAGCCTACGACTTGCTCAGACTGCGGCAGACCTTCGCGGAACATTCCAAATACGGTTGGAATGGCTGCGCCGAGCACCGCCGCCACCGGGGCGGTCAGGCCCATTCTTCCGGTGGCCAATGCGCGATAAAAGATGGCCAACGCGCCACCTCCGGAAAAACCCGCGACCAGAGCCCACGCGACTGCAGTTCCCGAAGGAAAGGGCGAGTGAGTTGCCAGAGCTATTCCCGCCATGAGGAGCATGCCGCTGAGATGCGCGATTGCGGTTAGCACGAATGCATTAGCGCGCTGGGCGCCGTATCCGCCAAGAAAATCGCTTGTGCCCCAAGAGAAGACGGCGGCCAGACTGAAGCCGGTGGACGGGGTTAGCGAGGGCAGGGTCATTCGTCGTTTGTCGATTTATCAATCTCGGAGTGAATGAGACTAACACGTGATTAGATCTTCGAAGCCACCTCCCGCTTCGAATCCTTATTGTCAGCATTAACGAAAGCTGAGGTTGCTCCTCGGGTTAGTCGGCTGACTCCCGAGGTCGCGCCGACTAGATGAGCTTATGAAGCGTGCTTAGACTGTCCAGCTCTCCAAGACCCTCTTGATCGTGTACAGCAGAGGCTCATCGGTCGTTAACAGCAAGCCCTTTTCAACGAACGCGGCAGATCCCTCCTGCAATAGTTTTTTTTCATTTTTCTCGGAAAGAGCAGTTACCACAACCACTGGAATTCGCGCGGTCACGGGATCAGACTTCAAGGCTCGAAGCACTGAGGCTCCGTCTAACCTGGGCAGCATCAGGTCCAACAAGATCAAGTCTGGATGGCTCTCGTAGGCGAGTATCAAAGCCTGCACTCCGTCAACGGCGGTAATGACGAGATACCCGGCCTTCTTGAGAATGTGCTCCCGGTTGACTCGCAATAACTTGCTGTCTTCCACGAGTAACACAGTTCGCATGGCACAGCCCTTTCCTTGTGTAACGCCCAAGAGCTATATCGGCAGAAACCGGCGACACTTAACCTGGGAAAGGAACTAATCATCAGCGAGTCTAGCTGACCTTTTCTGAGGTAGCGGCCGTCTCGGGAATCTCACCGGCTAGTTTTTCCAGCAGAGTTTCGAGATGGTCCAATACTTCCTCGGCTGCGGTTGCTTTCAGCGAAAATTTCAGCATTCCGTCCGGGGTGAATTGCGCGCCACGTTGTGAGGAAACAAATTGCGCCAGCTTGCTTGGATCGACTCCGGCATTCTGACGAAATTTAATGGTCACGAGATCCCGCTTGCGCTCGATCGCGTTTACGCCCACGCGCACCGCCAGCAGTTTGAGTGAAGCGTAATCGAGCAGATTGCGCACGGCGGCTGGCGGCTCGCCGTAGCGGTCTTCAAGTTCAGCGCCGACATCACTCAGCTGCGACTCAGTTTCGACTCCGGCGACCCGCTTGTACATTCGCAGCCGCTGGTTCTCCTCCGGTATGTAATTCACCGGGATACGAATATTAAGTCCGAGGTTGAGCTGGGTCTCGGCCTCATCCGGCGCGGCTTCGCCCTTCATCTCGCGGACGGCGCGGTCGAGCATCTGGGTATACAGTTCGAAGCCGATGGCTTCAATGTGTCCGCTCTGTTCTCCTCCGAGCAGACTGCCAGCCCCGCGCAATTCGAGATCCAGCGCGGCAATTTTGAATCCCGCACCCAGATCGGAAAACTCCTTGAGCGCCGCCAGCCGCCGCCGCGCGATCGGCGTAAGCTCGACCTCCGCCGGAATGAGCAAATAGGCATAGGCCCTGCGATTTGATCGTCCCACGCGCCCGCGCAGTTGATAGAGCTCGGAAAGGCCAAAACGATCGGCGCGATTGATGATGATGGTATTGCACAGCGGGATGTCGAGCCCGTTCTCGATGATTGTGGTGGACACCAGAATATCGGCCTCATGATGCATGAATTTCAGCATCACTTTTTCCAGTTCTCCCCCCGACATCACGGATCATCCCTGGCATGTTACGCGGAAATACGGATTCGGTATAAACCTGGAGCAGAATCTCACTCATTACCTCACCGCATTCGGCCGCTTCGGTTGGGATAACGGCAAGACGGAATCGTTTGCATACACCGAAGACGATCAAACCTTCGACTTCGGACTTGGCGCGGCTGGCGCCTGGTGGCATCGCAAACAAGATCGGGCAGGCATTGCCTTCGTGACCAACGCAATCAAGAAAGATCACCAAATCTATCTCGCCGATGGGGGCCTCGGCTTTCTCCTCGGCGATGGCAACCTGAACTACGGTCGTGAGGACATCGTGGAGTCCTTTTACACGGTTCACGTTTGGCGTGGAATCTATCTGGCGCCCGGCCTGCAGCACGTCAACAATCCCGGATACAACCGGGATCGTGGACCGGTGATAGTGCCCACGTTCCGCGCGCATGTGGAGTTCTAAGAATTCCGGACGCACCAGGGTTCGACACTAGTTCTCGACCTTAACACCCTTCCAGAATGCCACGTATCCCTTGATCTCTTTGGCAGCCGGTTTCGGCTCCGGGTAATACCACGCCGCGCCCTGATTCCGTTTGCCGTTCACTTCGAGGTCGTAGTAGCTGGCTGTGCCCTTCCAGGGGCAAACGCTGTGAGCCGAGCTCGGTTTGAAATACTCCTGTTTGATGGCATCCGGTGGAAAATACTGGTTGCCTTCCACTTCCCGGCATTGGTTTGATTCCGCGAGGACTGTGCCTTCCCATATTGCTTTTGCCATAACACCAGTTTAGATTTCTTCTATGGCCAGTGGCTTCGAAAAATTCGTTGCCGACGCAATCACCCCCACCGCGACCGAGCTCCGTTTCAATGGGCATTCCATGGTCGGCGCATTGAAACGCGTGCTGGTGTGTTCACCCCGCACCGCCTGCTGGCATCAGCCCGAGCGGGCCGCTCGGTGGCGGGAACTTGGCTTCGCTCATCCGCCGGATTTCGAGATGGCACAGGCGCAGCACGAGGTTCTCTGCCGCGAATTGGAAGCGTGCGGCGCGGAGGTTGAGGATATTCCCCCGGCCATGGAACTTTCTCTCGATGCCGTGTACACACACGATGCGTCCTTGCCTACCGATTTCGGATTGATCCTGATGCGTCCGGGCAAATCGAACCGGGTTCCCGAAGGCAAGCATCAGGGATCTTTCTGCCAGATCCTGGGCATTCCGATGCTGGCCAAGATTACTCCTCCCGCGACAACGGAAGCCGGGGACATGGTATGGCTTGACGCCAAGACACTACTCATCGGCCATGGCTATCGCACCAACGCGCAAGGCATCCAGCAAATGCGGGCGCTGCTCAAACCTAAAGGTGTGGAGGTCCTGTCGGCGCCTCTGCCGCACGGCACCGGGCCTGCGGCCTGCTTGCACTTGATGTCGCTGATCAGCCTGTTGGACGAAAAAATCGTGCTTGTTGACCTACCCTGGCTGGCCGTTGAAACCCTGGAGTTACTGAAAGGGCGTGGGTATCGCTTCATTGAGATCGATTATTCCGAGCGAGAATCGCTGGCTTGCAACGTACTTTCGTTGGGGGAGAAACGTCTGCTGGCATTGGAAGAAAACGCAAAGACGAATGACAAGCTTCGCGCCTCAGGGTTTGATGTTCGAACCTTTCCTGGCTCTGAGCTCTGCATCAACGGCAGTGGCGGCCCGACCTGCCTGACTCGTCCGTTACTGCGGGCATGATCAAGTATGGGAGATCAATGGAGAAGGGGTGTCCTCGCCCGTCCAGGCCCAGCCGACTTCGGCTCCGCGTATCTCCTGTTAGAATCAAGAAGCAATGGTCTTGCCTTTCGTTCGCGATTTGTTCGCGGACGTGGAAAAATTGCCTGCCTTCATACGTGTAGCCTCCCACCTCCGCGAGGGCACGGGGCGTTTACGTGTGTCCGGACTCACGCCGACCGCAAAGGCCCTGCTACTGGTTTTATTGCAAAAGGCCGCAGGACGGCCATTCATCGTGGTTGTTCCCGACAATCGGACTGCAGAGGAGTTGGTTCCGGTCTTGCAGGCATTCCATGAGCTGATTGGGGGGAATGACCCAGATTCGGTGGTTTCGCTGCCGACGCGAGATGTGCTGCCATTCCAGAATCTCTCCCCGCATCCCGAGATCCAGGAAGAACGCGCGGTCGCGCTTTGGAAAATTGCCACCGGCGCCGTCTCGATTCTGGTTTCGCCAATTGCGGCGACAGCGCTTCGCCTTCGTTCCGCGGAGTACTATGCCGATCTGGCGCGAATGATTCGCCGCGGTGAGACGCTCGATACCGAGCCGTTGCTGCGGCACCTGAACACCGTTGGTTACGCTGCGACCGACGTTGTGGAAATGCCCGGCGAGTACGCCATACGAGGCGGCATTCTCGACGTTTATTCGCCTGAGGCCGATCGTCCACTGCGCATCGAGTTCTTCGGAGACGAGGTCGAATCCATCCGCAAGTTCGATCCTGCGACTCAGCGGTCGTCCACTCCGGTTGACGAAGCGCTGCTGCTTCCACTTACTGAAACTCCGATTAATGACGACCTGCTGGGAGCCATTCACGTCCGCTTGTCGGGAAAGCGCATCACCGGCTCAGAAGAGGTGGTCGAGCAAGCCGTCCGTTCGGGCGGCGTCAGCGTGTTTCCTGGCTGGGAATTTTACGCGCCTGTTGCTGGGGCGGATCGCACCGTTTTTGATCTGCTCCCGCAAGCTGTAATCCTGACGGACGAACCGGATAATCTCAAGCAGGAGTTCGAGCACACCTGGTCACGAATTGAAGAAGCGCACGAACGTAGCGAGGTCGGCAATCTGGTTCGGCCTGCGGATCTGTATCTTCCTCCCGATGACTGGTGGCGGAAACTAGCCGTCGTTCCGGGAGCCTCGATTGAGCATCTCGGAATCGCGCGTCCCGACGAAGCCGAAGCGGTCACTTTCCATTCCCAGCCGGCGCAGCGCTTTCATGGCGCGGTTCCCGCCATGCTGGAGGAGGTCAAGAAGGAACTAGCGGAGCAGAATCGCGTGCTGATCGCTGTTCCAAATATCGGGGAGGTCGAGCGTCTGGCCGACATCTTCAGCGAGTACGGCCTTTCTTTCCGCCTAGGCAGCCGCACTCGCGGCGGAGAAAGTTATGCCGACGAAACCTCCTATTTCACGGGTGAGATTCTTACCACTACACTCGCCAAGGCGTATGTGCCCGACGGCGTTATTTTGCCCGAGGCACATCTGGCGGTCCTGGGCTCGCGCGACTTATTCGATGAGTCGGACTCCGTGGTTTCGCGCCCGCAACGCTCGAAGTCCAAAGTCTCAGCATTCCTGTCCGACTTCCGCGACCTGCAAGTGGGCGATTATGTAGTCCACGTCGAGCACGGCATCGGGCAGTATCAGGGACTGAAGGAAATCAATCAAGGCGATGGCAATGCCGAGTTCATGCTCCTGGAGTATGCGGAAGGCGCACGGCTGTATGTTCCGCTGACCCGGCTCGATCTGATTCAGAAATATCGGTCGTCGGAAGGCGCAAAACCTGCGCTGAATCATCTGGGAACGGCGGCGTG
>Ga0207060_10455_pt1 | contig 10448 bp, 10 predicted proteins | sample Alteio_BWMinCont_30_FD_153270 | JGI IMG/M metagenome (GOLD analysis project Ga0207060, IMG submission 153270) | Enriched cells from forest soil in Barre Woods Harvard Forest LTER site, Petersham, Massachusetts, United States -... | ecosystem: Environmental > Terrestrial > Soil > Temperate forest >...
GCGTGCGGAACTTGGGATGAATTGCTGAAGCCCACTTCGGCAACAGACCGTCCTTCGACATGGAGTAGAAGACGCGCGTCTGACCGAGAAGCATAACAAGCATTACTGTGGCCAAGCCGAAGACGGCGCCTATCTTAACGAGAAGCGATCCCCAGCCTACCCCGGTCGCATCGATAGCCAGTGCAACAGGAGCCGAAACATTCAGCGTCTTGTAGCTGACCAGACCGGTCAGAACCAGCGAGACCAGGATGTAGAGAATAGTGCAGACAACAAGCGATCCGAGGATGCCGATCGGCATATCGCGCTTGGGATTCTTGGCTTCCTGGGCGGCAGTAGAGACCGCATCAAAGCCGATGTAGGCGAAGAAGATGGACGCCGCAGCCGTCGGAATCCCACCCCAACCGAAGTTGCCATGACCGTCGGGCGGCGGAACAAACGGATGCCAATTCATTCTGGCGACATCAGGGTGCTGAAAGAGGAACCATCCACCGACAACCAGAAACACTCCTACAATTGTCACCTTAATGATGACTACGGCGGAGTTGAAGTTAGCCGACTCCTTGATGCCAATGACCAGAATCGTCGTGATCACCATGACGATCGCAACCGCGATCAGGTTGACCACACCGGTCGCATGCGGCAGCCCTTCAGCGCTCACACCGGGAGGCAGTGACATAACTTGGAGCCACTGTTCACGATAGAACACGAGCGGAGTGCCGGTAGTGGCGGTGAACTGAGGGGGAAGGTAGATATGAAACTGCTGCAGGAGACTATTGAAATATCCGGCCCAGCCTGAGGCGACCGTGGCCGCGCCAAACGCGTATTCGAGACAGAGATCCCATCCGATGATCCAGGCCACCAACTCGCCCAGCGTGGCGTAGCCATAGGTGTATGCCGAGCCAGCGATGGGAATGATCGAAGCAAACTCCGCATAGCAGAGGCCGGCGAACGCACACGTAAAGCCGGCGACCACAAAACTCAGGGCCACAGCCGGGCCCGCACGCAACGCCGCAGCCTGCCCCGTAAGCGTGAAGATTCCAGCGCCGATCACCGCGCCGATTCCTAACGTAATGAGGTTCAGCGCGCTCAAAGAGCGTTTGAGCGAGTGTTCGCCCTCTTCACTCGCCTCTTCCGAGAGCATAGACAACGGTTTAATTCGAAGCAGCCTTGACATGGATGAGGGCACTCCTCCTCAGCGGTTGATTTCCGATTGAATTTGGCCACCTGAACGCCGCGACCAGAAGAGATAAACGGGTATTCCCAGCAGGACGATAATCAAGCCTGGCCAAGTGTACTGCGGCTTGTATCGCAATAATACGATACAGATCCAGCCAGCCATCGCGATGTAGAGAGCGGGCAGCACCGGATACCCAAACGCCTTATAGGGCCTCGGCTCATCCGGCTTCTTCACTCGCAGCACAAACAACCCAACCAGCGTCAAAATGTAGAAGAGCAGCACAGCAAAAATGATGTATTCGAGTAGTTGCCCGTACGATCCGGAAATGCACAGCGCCGCCGTCCACACCGCCTGCACGATCAACCCAGCGACTGGAGTCTTATGTTTCGGATGCAGCTTCCCCACTGCCTTAAAGAACAGACCATCCTGGCTCATTGTGTAATACACGCGTGCGCCGGCCATGGTCATGCCGTTGGCGCAGCCGAAGGTCGAAACAAGGATCGCGCCCGCCATAAGAAACGCGCCGCCCGATCCAAAAATCTGCTCAAGCGTCGCCGTGCCCACGCGATCCTCGGCCGCATACTGAATGCCCCGCGATAGCACCGTCGCTCCGTGCGGGTCGCCGTGCAGCGGAAGCACCAGCAAGTAGGCCACGGACGCCAGCAAGAACACCGTCAGCACAAACCCCGTACCGAGCGCCAACGAAAGTGGGATATTCCGCTTTGGATTCTTCACTTCGCCCGCAGTAAACGTGATGTTGTTCCATGCATCCGCAGAAAACAGCGAGCCCACCTGCACCACCGCCAGCACGACCAGCAGGTTCACCAGCACCGTCGGGCCGCCCGCGCCTACCTGAACCGGATGCAGCGTCGACCAGCCCGCATTTCGCCAGAATGCGCTCAGCCCGTCTCCGAAATTCGCCGCCCAGGCCGTCCCGTTCCGCCCAATAGTGAAACCAACCAGAATGAGCGCTGCCAACGAAAGCCCCTTGGCCGTCGTGAACACGTTCTGAATCAAAGACCCAAGCCGCACCCCGAAGATATTTACAAACGCCAGCAGGAAGACAACGAAAATCCCCACCAGGTTCGCGGTGCTCACGCCAATCTCCATATTACCCAGCACCATAGGCCCCAGTTGGACCGGTGGCACGTGCGCGATATGCCAAAGCCAGTGCGTGCTCGAAATGCTGGGAAAGAACACCCCGAGAAACTTGCCGAAGCCAACCGCAATAGCAGCGATCGTCCCGGTCTGAATCACCAGAAACAGTGTCCACCCGTACAGAAAACCGCACAGCGGTCCGAGCGACTCCCGCAGATAAACGTACTGGCCGCCTGCCTTCGGCATCATCGCCGCCAGCTCGCCATAGCTCAGTGCGCAGATCATGGTCATGATCGCGGTAATCACCCACGCGCCCAGAAAAAGAGCAGGCGAGTTTGTCGTCCGCCCGATCTCAGCATCTACGAGGAAAATTCCCGACCCGATCATCGATCCGACGACGATGGCCGTGGAACTGAAGAGCCCAAGCGACTGGACCATCTGAGGGCCGTTTTGCGGAGACGACGCCTTAGGCGCGTCTTGAGTCTGGGATACGGTTGGGATCGTCACTTGGATAGGTTTTACCGGAATTGTAACAAAATGTCTTGTGCTTTCTTTAAGCCCTTATCCTAGCGCTGTCATCCATCGTCGAAATTCCGCCGCCGGGTCATCCGTGCGGAAAATTGCGGCGGCAACCGCAACCGCATCAGCCCCGGCTTCGAGAATATGCGGCGCAGTCTCCAGCGTTATGCCGGCCGCAGCAACCAGCCACGGCCCCGATCCAGCAGCCGCGCGAAACCGCCGCACCCCCTCGATCCCAATCGGCAACGCGGAAGTCTGCTTGGTGGTCGTCGGAAACACAGGCCCGAACGCGACATAGTCGGCGCCGCTCTCCAGAGCGGCGAGCAAATCCACTTCGGTGCTCGCAGACGTGCCCACCGTAGCCTCCGGGCCGAGCAAAAGCCGCGCATCTGCCGGAGACAAGTCCCCGGTATCCACATGCACCCCATCAAAACGCGCAGCCATAGCCACGTCCACCCGGTCATCCAGTACCAGCTTCACCTGCCCAACCGGCAAAGCCGCCCTCAACACCCGTGCGTCAGCCAATACTTCAGCGTCGGTCCCGCCTTTGTTTCGATACTCCAGCAGCCGCACCCCAGCATCGGCCATCGAACGGCCCAGCCGATCAAGAAAAGCCCCCCGGCCAGACGAAGGAATACAGGAAGAATCCAGAATCGGGTAAACCCTAGGCAACAAAATCCCCATCAGCAAAGAATACCCGAATCAGCTATTCCCTGGTCCCTGGTCCCTATTCCCTGACCCCTGTTCCCTGCCTCTCTACATCTCATCCGCCGAAGGCCCATAAACACCCGGCACCGGCACATTCAGTAATCGCAGATCCACTCCCAGTTGCGCCCGATGATGAATCGTGTGATTCAGCACCCAGTTCCGAAAAACCGCATACCGGGTATCGTCAATCCACGCCTGATCTCCAGCCACCATCTTCCAGTTGTCGTCCCACTTGGCAGGGTCCAGCCCCACCAGAGCAGCCCTGGCCTCAGCCGATTCCTTGTCAAACCGCTCCAACAGCGCAGCCTTGCTCTCCGGGACATAAGGCTTGTAGCCCTCTCCGGACCATTCCAGCTTGTCCGTGGTCAGTGTAGAAATCGCCCACTCGCACGGCGTCTCGGCGACATGCCCGGCCAGCCGCCCCAGCGAAAAAGACTTGGGGTTAGGTTTCCATGCAAAATCCGCATCTTCCGGAATCGCTGCAAGCACCCTGCGTGTCAACGCCAGTTCGCGATCAAACTCGGCAATCAGTTCCTTATGAAAATCCATCCGCAACCTCCATATTGCTGCCCGACCAGCATACACAGAAATTGCATGAATAGGCGAATAAAATGCGAAACCATTTTGCCCTCCCCAAAAAAGAAAGGGCATGATCCTCGAATGAGAATCATGCCCTTCCTGCCCTGCTCTGTACTTACTCCCGGTTCGCTAGAAACCGCTCCATAAACTTGGTATCGAAGTTCCCCGCGCGAAAATCCGGATCGGCAAAAATCTCCTGGTGCAGCGAAATCGAAGTATCAATCCCCTGCACCACAAACATCCCAAGAGCCCGTTCCATGCGCGCAATCGCCTCTTCGCGGTCCTTACCGTGCACAATGAGCTTGGCAATCAGCGAGTCATAGTAAGGCGGCACAACACCCTCTGCATACTGAGCAGTATCTACGCGAACGCCGTTGCCACCCGGCAGATTGAAAACTGTGATCTTGCCCGCCGAGGGCGTAAACTTTCGCGGATGCTCCGCATTGATGCGGCACTCGATCGCATGGCCTCGTATCTGAATGTCCTTCGGCAAAATCTCATCCAGCCGCTCGCCCGAAGCGATCCGCAACTGTGCCTTCACCAGATCAATACCCGTGATAGCCTCCGTCACCGGATGCTCCACCTGAATGCGGGTATTCATCTCGATGAAGTAGATCGAGCCATCCTCATCCATCAGAAACTCGATCGTCCCCGCGTTCTGGTACCCGATCTCTGTCAGGCAGCGCTTCAACGTGCTCGACAGATGCTTACGAATTTCAGGCGTCACCTGCAGGCTCGGAGCCTCTTCGATCAGCTTCTGATGCCGCCGCTGAATCGAGCACTCTCGCTCAAACAACACCTCGACATTGCCATGCTCGTCCGCCAGAATCTGAAACTCGATATGCCGTGGCCGCTCGATGAACTTCTCCATGTACATCTCGCCGTTGCCAAAAGCATTCGCCGCCTCCTGCGATGCAGCAGCGTAGAGATTCGGCAACTCTTCAGCAGAACGAACAATGCGCATGCCGCGCCCGCCGCCACCGGCCTTGGCTTTGAGAATGACCGGATAGCCAACCTCACTCGCCCACTTCAGCGCATCATCCGCGTCGGCAACCACGCCATCCGAACCAGGCAAAATCGGCACCTTAGCCCGCTTCATCGCCTGACGCGCCTTTTCCTTCTCGCCCATCAGGCGAGTCACTTCCGGCGGCGGTCCGATGAACTTGATATTCGAGACGCGGCAGACTTCAGCGAAATTCGCATTCTCGCTGAGCAGCCCATAGCCCGGATGAATAGCGTCGACATTGGCAATCTCAGCAGCCGAAATTACCGCAGGCACATTGAGATAGCTGTCGCTCGGCCTCGGCGGCCCAATGCAGATGGCCTCATCCGCAAACCGCACGTGCAAGCTGTTGCGATCCGCCTCGCTGTACACCGCAACCGTGCGAATGCCCAGCTCTTTACAGGCACTAATAACACGCAGCGCAATCTCACCGCGATTGGCAATCAGAACTTTACGCAACATTGGCAATTTAGGTCGTCCGAATTGCAAACAAAGGTTGGCCGTACTCGACGGGCTGGCCGTTGTTGACCAGGCGCTTCACAATCTCGCCCGCCGCATCAGCCTCAATCTCATTCATCAGCTTCATCGCCTCGACAATGCAGACAACCTGGCCCTTCTCGATCCGGTCCCCATTGGAAACGAATGCAGAAGATCCCGGTGAAGGCGACTCGTAGAAGGTACCCACAATCGGCGACTTGATGATGTGCAGCGTCTCTTCTTCCTGTACAGGAGCAGCAGGCACCGCTGGAGCCGCACTCGCTTGAGCTGCGGGCGCATGCGCAACAGGAGCGGCAGCAGGCGCTCCCGCACTCATCAGTCGAGCCAGTGAAGCCAGGTCCAATTGCGAAGCCGAAGCCGCCGGCTGCACCACCGCCGAAGCAAACTTCAACCGCACCTTGAGATCGCCACGGTCCAGATCAAACTCGGCAATCTCGTTCTCTTTCAGAAAAGCAACCAGCTCTTTCAGCTGTTCAATATCATCCGATTTCATAATTCGTTCTTACTCCCGGCGTCCGTCACCTAAAACTAAAAAATGTTGTCATCCAAAGAAAAAGTGTTGCCTTCCTCAAGCAAAATTTCAACCAAGCAGCGTTGTCATTCAAAGAAAAACCGCTGTCATCCTGAGCGCAGCGAAGGACCTGCATTTGTCTTTCCTAGTCCCTGATCCCTAATCCCTATTCCCTGCCTTTTCACAACTCAATCAACGCCTTCGGAGAGCCGGTCAGCACCCGCCCACCCGTCCGCGTCACCACCACCATGTCTTCAATGCGAACGCCAAATTCTCCCGCAAAATAAACGCCGGGTTCAATCGTAATCACCATACCCGGCGCCAGCAAATCTTTTTGTCCCGCGCCAACTCGCGGATTCTCATGAATCTCCAGCCCCACCCCATGTCCTGTGGAGTGAGAAAATGCCTCAGCCATGCCGGCCCTGCGCAAGACCCCGCGCGCAGCCTCATCCACCGCGCCGCATTCCGCACCGGCGATGACCGCGGCTACGCCAGCTTCCTGCGATGCAAGCACCGCTTCGTACACCTCGCGCTCACGAGCGGTCGGCTTGCCCAGGCAGACGGTACGAGTCATATCCGAGCAGTAACCCTTGAGGATAACACCGAAATCCAGGGTGAGAAACCCACGCCGGGGCAGCCGCGCCCCGCTCGCCCGGCCATGCGGAAGCGCAGACCGCCCCCCCGAAGCCACGATGCTCTCAAAGGACATGCCCTCTGCCCCGCGCACCCGAGCCTGATACTCCAACTCAGCCGCAACAGCAGCCTCTGTCAACCCCGGCCGAATGAACCCCAACATGTGCGTAAACAGATCGTCGCCCAGCTTGGCAGCCTCAGCCATAATCGCCAGCTCATCATCATCCTTAAGCCAGCGCAGCCTCTCAACAAGAGACGCCACCGGTACCAGCAACTTGCGCCTCAATTTCGCAGGCAGCGCAGCCTTCCACCGCTCCAACTCAGCCACAGTCGTATGCGCAGAATCAAACCCAACCTGTGCAGCCTCAACTAATGCAGTCTTTGACGGGGCGGCAAGCCCCTCGCGGATTGGCGGGGCAGCATGCCCCGTAACGGAGGGAGGCGGGGGTTTCAACCCCCGCCTAGAGCTCGCCGAATCGGCAGGGGCTTTAGCCCCGGAGGAAAACTCTCCACCAGCGACCTGCGCAGCCAGCCACTGCACCGCTGCCAGAGCTGCAGCCGAAGGCACAATCTGCACCTTGGCGCTCTCAACCTCTTCCGCAGCCTGCGCCGTATATCGTCCATCCGTAAACAGCCGGCATCCACGCCGCGTCACCGCCAATGCCCCGCTCGACCCGGTAAATCCGCAAAGATATCGAACATCCGGCAGATGCGTAACCAGCAACCCCGCCAGCTTTTCCACCGCCATCCGCCGCCGCAACAACCCAATGCGTTTTGAATAATTCATCCGGTTAGATATATCACGCGCCAGAGACTGGCCACCAGAACAAGGAGTTCTGACAATGGCCGAGCTACCCGCTCACAATGGACTACCGAAGCTTGATACTCCTCACGGCTTTTTAGCTTTTGCATAGATGATGATGCCTGGTATAAGAAATATTCCGAAGACGTAAATTGGAATTAAACCGCCATCCCGCCTGCCCTTTACCGAGTAGTCTTCCAGTCCACTGGTAGATGGATCGGTTGAATCGTAGTAGACCGTTACGATCTCGCCCAAAGTCGCAGAACCATGTGGTGCTGAGCTCCTACCTGTGAAAGGTTTGCCTTGGACAGAAAATACATAACTGCACTGATTGTGGTTCTCTCGATCGTATGCAGTTACGACGCCCGTTGTTGTGAGTTGACGGGCTGCAATCAAAGCATCGTGGCGCGACTCCCAAATTCCAATTGCCAGACCCACCATCAATGGGTAGGTCATGAACATCGCCCACCAGGAACTCCAACGACCCTTTGTCGACGGAGAGAAGAAAAACTCTCTGAAAGTCATCCAGCAAGCACCCGAGAACACGTTTAAGTCACAAGGCTAGATCGAAGTCCGGGCTGAAAACCCAAGCTGCTTTTCACTGAAAGCCAATTGCAATCATAGATGCATCACCAAGAGGCCAGAGAAAGCCTGCCCATCCCCGCCAAATCCGCCATCCGCCGGCGCAACAACCCAATGCGTTTTGAATAATTCATCCGGTTAGATATATCACGCCCCAAAGAGCCAGCACCACCCAACAGATGCTACAAGTCTTCGAAGCTCAGTAGTATCGAATAGAGGTGTCCCTTGCCTGCAACAGCTCGAATCCTGCTTCAAGTCGCCGCAGCCCTGATCACCCTCGGTGGCCTTTACGATCTTCTCGCACCCAAACTGCCGCCAAACCTCACTGCAATCTGCGGCGAAAATGAATCCGCACGGAAACTGGCGCGAGAGCTATTGCGAGCCCTCGGCGGATCATTGGTAGCGATAGGCATCGCCGTTGAATTGCTCGTCAGCAGATTCAACTTTCAAGACCCTCGACCCATGCTCATTTTGATACTCGTATTAGTGCTGCCATCAGAAGGAATCAACTCAGTCTGCATGTACAGAGTCGGTTCGCCGTTCTACATTCCACTCGCATTCGCAATACTTGCGATATTGGGCGTATCACTCGCTTGGCCATACGCTATATAAGTCAACTCATCCAATTACTTTCGCAATAACTGTTGCAAAACGACGGCCTCGTTATGCTCTTCGTCTTTAGCACCATAGAGCAACGTTGTGGCGCCCTTACGAACCTCACGCTTTAACACCAGAAGCTGCTCATCATTCACCCCAAGTTCAGCAAGATAACGAGCCTTGAATCCCTCCCACCTGGCAGGATCGTGGCCGAACCACTTTCGCAACTCGTTACTCGGAGCGATATCCTTCATCCATAAATCAACTCGAGCCTTAGCCTTCGTCAATCCCCTTGGCCAAAGCCTGTCCACAAGAATGCGGTTACCGTCCCCATCATCCGGGTCTTCATAAACTCTTTTGATCTGGACATGCATAGTAACAATCCCTCTGTCTTCGGTATCGTCTATAGGACTCTTCGCCTAAGGTAGCAGCTTCGAAAAAACGCTCGTCGAACGAATTCGACAATACCCAATCTACCGGCGACCTTCGTTTATTCCCGCAATAGACTCCATCTATACCCGCACTATCCGCAAACCTACTCGCTATACTCGGGCCAGTTGCACCGCAACCGCTTCCTCACTCTCGTCTCCGCGCCATCTTCACCTTCATGAGGACCAGAATGTTTTCGTCAGAGATCAGTAACACCGTCCCCTCTCAGACTTCGCAATCTCCCAAGCATAAATTCGTCGCTCCAGCTTACTACCCAAACGGCAATCCCAAAGCGCCCCTGAACCCTCCCGGCGCGCGCAACACCGACTCCTGTGTGCTCCTTAACCAAATCGGCGAAGTCACCCACAACTACGCCTGTGAAGGCCCGGCCCCCGGCGATATCGCCTTTCGCTGGATTCACGGCTCAGTCTGCGCAGCCACCAACCGCGACCCGCGCATCCAGGTCCTCGCCTACAACGAAGACACCTACATCCTCCGCGAAAATCCCTGCATCCACTGGGAAGCCCCCTTCACCTATCTCCTCTTCGGTAACAGCGAAGTCCTGCTCATCGACACCGGCGCCACACCTGAGGCGGCGTACTATCCCATCCGCACCACCGTCGACGCCATCATTCGCCGCTGGTGCAGCATCCGCCGCAAAAAGAGCATCCCCCTCACAGTCGTCCTCACCTCCGGCGAAGACATCGCCCAGAACCAAGGCCTACAGCAGTTCGCTAACCGCCCGGAGACAACCATCGCGCCCACTCAGTTGACCGCTTTCAAGCAGTTCCACAAGCTGGCCTCCTGGCCCAACGGCACCGGCACCATCGACCTCGGCGGCCGCATCGTCGACGTTATCCCCACCCCCGGCGCGCATAAAGACGGCATCACCTTCTACGACCGCTACAACTGCTTCCTACATACCGGCGATCTTCTCTATGCCGGACGCATCCAGATCGGCAACGACCGCGACTACGTCGCCTCCCTGACCCGCCTGCAGCAATGGACCGAAACCCACTCCGTCAAATGGATCATGGGCGGCCACATCGAGATGATGTTCGCTCCCGGCCGCGCCTATCCGCGCTTCAAAAACTACCGCCCCTTCGAACACGTCCTAGAACTAGAACCATCCGCCCTCACAGAAGCCCTCGAAGGCGCCACAGCCGTCCTCGGCAAATCCGAAGTAGTCTTCCGCACCGACTTCATCCTTCTCAACCGCGTAGGCCCCGACGAAAAGAACTACCGCACCTCGCCTGACCTGCCATTTATCCCCGTCCCCATCTGGCTTCCTTAATTGAATACCTTTCATATC
>Ga0207060_10412_pt2 | contig 10428 bp, 9 predicted proteins | sample Alteio_BWMinCont_30_FD_153270 | JGI IMG/M metagenome (GOLD analysis project Ga0207060, IMG submission 153270) | Enriched cells from forest soil in Barre Woods Harvard Forest LTER site, Petersham, Massachusetts, United States -... | ecosystem: Environmental > Terrestrial > Soil > Temperate forest >...
CAGGTAAGCAAAAGCTTGCTGATGGTTACCCATTTTAAACCGCACGTCACCTAAATACAATAAAACTGTCGGATGCATGTAAAACCATAGCAAGGTTTTTTAAGGAAACTAACCAACCTGATTCCGCCATATTTTATGCAAAAAAGGGACTTGCCCATGCGCAGTCGTTTGGATTTAAAATGGATATTTTAATAAACAGCAAAATACTGGCGGATGAATACGAACACAAGGATGTTAATCAGGCATTTCACTATTTAAAGCTGGCCATGACGGTAAATGACCAGCTATTTGGGTCGAAAAAGGTAAAGGAAGTACAAAAAATACTTTCTGCTGAACAACAACGGCGGCGTGAAATTGAATTAAAGCGCATAGCCCGTCAAACCCAATTGAAAGAGTATGCGTTTTTGGCAGGTTTGGCGGTATTGCTGTTTATTGCGTTTATACTTTACCGCCATAATGAACAGCGGAAAAAAGCCAACAGGATATTGGAAAGTACCCTTACAAACCTTAAAGCCACCCAAAGCCAACTTATCCAATCCGAAAAGATGGCTTCATTAGGCGAGCTGACTGCGGGCATTGCCCACGAGATACAAAACCCGTTGAACTTCGTCAATAATTTTTCGGAAGTAAACCAGGAGATGATCGACGAATTAAAAGAGGAGTTAAAAGGCGGCAATATCCACGAAGCTTTGGCTATAGCCGAAGATATTCAGCAAAACGAGGAGAAGATAAGCCATCACGGCAAGCGGGCCGATAGCATTGTGAAGGGTATGCTGCAGCACTCGCGTACAGGCAGCGCGCAAAAGGAACTAACCAATATTAATGCTTTGGCAGATGAATATATGCGCCTCTCCTATCATGGGTTGCGGTCAAAAGATAAAAGCTTTAATACTGAAACGGTTACCCATTTTGACGCTAGACTCCCGCTGATAAATGTAATTCCACAGGATATTGGCAGGGTGTTGCTCAACCTGTTTAACAATGCTTTTTATGCGGTTAACCAAAAGGCGAAAACAGCGGGCGCGGATTATAAGCCGGAAGTATCGGTAACAACAGCCCCCCAACCTCCGTCAGCCGACGGAGGAGCAAAATCTGTTTTAATAATCGTAAGAGACAATGGCGTTGGCATACCAGACGCTATTAAAGAAAAGATCATGCAGCCATTTTTTACCACCAAACCTACGGGCGAAGGCACCGGATTGGGTTTATCCTTAACCTATGATATGGTGGTTAAGGGGCATGGGGGGAGTATTGAGGTAAACAGCAAAGAGGGTGAGGGCTCGGAGTTTATTATAAAATTGCCTGTTAGCTAAAGAAGTCCCCGGTTTGAATTTTAAGAATAAAAACCTAAAACCTATTATCCGGTTATAAAAAAGAATAGGCTAAATTAGGCGAAATAATTTCGTGAGAATGATGAACTGCAAATCCCCGATAAATAAAAGTCTCCCGATAGATAAACCAGGCGGTTTCGCACTAAAAATTGGCGTTGCAATGTTGCTCACATTTTTTTTACAACCCGGATATGCGCAGCAACAGTCCGCCCAAAGCAATGAAGGCCAATACCGAAAAGGGATGGTGGTATGCGCTACCCCGAATGCCGCGCAGGTGGGGATAGATATATTAAAAAAAGGCGGCAATGCGGTTGATGCGGCAGTCGCCGTTCAGTTCGCGCTGGAAGTAACCCATCCCGAAGCAGGTAACATCGGCGGGGGCGGGTTTATGGTGTACCGTTCCGCATCCGGCGAAACCAATACGCTTGATTTCCGTGAAAAAGCTCCGGCCCTGGTCAGCCAAAATATGTACCTGGACAGCGCCGGTAATGTAATACCCGATATGAGCCTTTATACCCACCAGTCTTCGGGTGTGCCCGGCTCTGTTGATGGTATGGTGGAAGCGCACCGTAAATATGGCAAGCTAAAATGGGCCGACCTTGTTCAACCCGCCATTGACCTGGCGCATAATGGTTTTAACATCAGCAAACGCCTTGCTTCGGCGCTCAATCACACACGCGATCAATTCATAAAATTAAATCCCGGCAAAACTTATTTGCTTAAGGAGGGCGGATGGAAGGAAGGCGACCTGCTGGTACAGGAGGACCTTGCCAAAACGCTTGAGTTGATCCGTGACAAAGGCAGGGATGGTTTTTATAGTGGCACAGTTGCCGACGAATTGGTGGAGGAAATGAAAAATGGCAAAGGCATCATTACCAAAGGCGACCTGGAAAACTACCACTCGGTATGGCGGAAAGCTATAACAGGCAGTTATAAAGGCTACAAAATTATTACCATGCCGCCGCCTTCAAGCGGGGGTATAGCATTGCTGCAACTGCTGCAGTCGGTTGAAAATTACCCTTTGCATCAATGGGGGCATAACCAGGATTCGACGGTGCAGGTAATGGTCGAAGCGGAGCGCAGGGTATATGCCGACCGCTCAAAATACCTCGGCGACCCCGATTTTTATAAAGTGCCTGCAGATAGCCTGCTAAACCCGGCTTACAATAAAATGCGCATGGGCAATTTTAACTGGAACGCGGCCACGCCAAGCGCCAGCATACAGCCGGGTGCATTTGTGGGATATGAAAGCGACCAGACCACCCATTATTCTATAGTTGATAGCGAAGGGAATGCGGTGGCCATCACGACTACGCTAAACGACTCTTTCGGCTCAAAAATATTTGTTGGCGGCGCAGGTTTCCTGCTGAATAACGAGATGGACGATTTTAGCTCAAAACCCGGCGTGCCGAATATGTTTGGCCTTGTTGGCGGCAAAGCAAACAGCATACAACCCGGTAAACGAATGTTATCGTCAATGACGCCAACCATCATTGAAAAAGATGGCAAATTGTTTATGGTTGTTGGGACGCCGGGCGGCGCTACGATCATCACATCGGTATTTCAAACCATACTGGATGTAATTGAATTTGGCCAGGATATGCAGCAGGCCGTTAGTGCAAAGCGTTTTCATCACCAATGGCTGCCCGATGAAGTGGCCGTTGAAAAAGACGCGATAGACGGCACAGCACGCACCATATTACAGCAAAAAGGCTACAAAATAGTTGACCGCGGCTCCATCGGCCGGGTAGATGCCATATTAATTACCCCGCAGGGCTACTACGAAGGCGGCGCCGACCCGAGGGGGGATGATACGAAATTGGGTTATTAGTCGATGGTCGATAGTCCATGGTCCATGGTAAAGCGCTATAGGTAATAATAACAGAATTATTAAATTGCCCGATATTCGCTATGGTCTATGGACCATCGACCATGGACCAAATAAATTGCCCGATATTAGCCATCGTCTTTGAACTATTGACCATAAACCAAATAAATCGATCAACATTGGCTATGGACTATCGACTATGGACCATGGACTAAAAAACAAAAATATGCCGAGCCCCGTAAGACACCAGGAAACGATTGATTATTTTTTAAAAATAGTTTGGCAAACGGTTGCCAACAGGTATAACCAGCTGGTTACCGAGTTCGGCATTACGCAGTCGATAGGGTATTTGCTGATCAATATCGATGAGAAAGAAGGCACCACCGTTTCTCAGGCGGCGGCTTTGCTCGGGCTAAAATCAACCAGTCTTTCGCGGATGCTGCGGCAGCTTGAAAAATCGGGATTGATATACCGGGAATCAAACGAGGGCGACAAACGTTCGGTTAAAATTTATTTAACTGAAACGGGCAAAGAAAAGCGGCGCCTGGCCAGGGCATTGGTAAAACAGTTTAATAATTACCTGAATGCCCATATCAGCGAAAGCGATAAGGAATATTTGATAAAAATGCTCAGGAAAATAAATGACCTTACACTTAGTTTTAAGCCGGGGGAGTTGTAGGTCATTGGTCATTCAATGTCATTTACTTAAGGGTTCACACGGCAATTTGGTCTCACCTGAACGGCGACGCCTTTTCCATCCTTTACAACTATTCTAACTTTTTCAACCCAATCCAACTAAATCAACCGATAACTGATCCCGCCAACACGTTTATTGCAAAATTACCGTTATCTGATTATCAAATTCAGCCTTTTGGGGATGCATTTGGCTTGCTTCGATGCAAAAAATGTTAAAAAATGTTAAGCTGCTGTTTTTGAATTATAAAAGAATAAATTTGCCGATTGAAATAAAAGGCAAGAAAAACTGGATAAAAGATCAGATGAACAGGATACTGTTAATATTATTGCTTTTTACAATGTGTTTAAGTGCTTGTGTAAAATCAACTGATGTAGTTGCACAGGTAAATGCACAGGCAATTATTGATGGGAAAATAATAAGTACATACCTGAAAAACAATAATTTGCCCGAGCAGCATGTAGATACTACCGGTGTTTGTTATATAATTAATACGCCCGGAACAGGTAATGACTTGTATACAAGTTCTACCCAGGTAACAGTTGGTTATACCGGGCAGCAATTAATGACAAATGAAACATTAGGGCCGTTATTTGCGCAAACCAGTAATTTTCACCCCTCGTTTGTTTTGGGTTCGGTGATAAGGGGCTGGCAATTGGGGATAGAAGGTTCAAAAATTCAGACAGGCGGTACTGTTACATTGTATTTACCGTCGCGTTATGCTTATGGCCCTTTTCCGCAGCCCGATATAGGTTTGCCTGCAAATGCGGTGCTTGTTTTTCAAATTACAATTTATAGTGTAACTAATTAATTAAAAAGGACAATATAGTCCAAACCGGACGATTAAATTAAGCAAAACGACCAATACATACAAATGAAACAAACCCTATATACCTTTTTATTAATTTCTGTTTTAGGAATGGCGTCATGCCGGAAAGATAAACTTCAGCTTACTATTAAGCAATACGATCAGCAACAAATACAAAACTATATTGCCGCCCACGGACTAACCGGTATGCGGCGCGACACCACCGGCGGCGATACCACAGGCATGTATTACCAAATACTTAACCCCGGCACACAGTCAATAAACGGGGTTCCGGTCACCCCGCTTGATTATCCCAGCCAGATAGCATTTGTATACACAGAACGCACCTTTGACGGCAGTTATGTATTACCGGATACGATTGCCAACCATTACTACGATTATGTGGGGCATATCCAGGCCAACCATTATCCATTAGGATTGCAAACTGCCGTTCATAACCTGTTAAAATACCCCGATGCCAGTATGCGGGTACTTATACCATCGCACCTGGCTTATGGTATAGCCGGTACCGGATCGGGCAGCAGCCAGGTTGCCAACAACAGGATAGCGGGCAACGAATGCCTGGATATTTATATACATGCCGTTAACAATTTCGAGGTATATGATGCGATGGTTATTAAAAATTATATGAGGGACAGCAGTTTAACCGGTTACACGGCGGTGAAAATGGCGGTGCCCTCGCCTCAGGTCCCTTTGGTTTATTGGGCAGGCAAAAATTCAAATCCGCCAGTACCTGATTCTACATTTTATTATTATAAAATACTGACACCGGCCACAGCCAGCGACGCCATTACAAATAACAGTACTGCAACGGTTACCTATACCTTAACGTTATTTAACGCAACTGATGCCAATGATTATAATGTCGCCGGCGGCACACCGATCGCAGTTTCTACCGCTGTACCGGCAGTTACAGACTCATTTGAAAAATTCGCTTTTGCCGGCACCAAAATTTCACTGCTAATACCTTCATCGTTGGGTTATGGGGTTCCGGCCACGTCTACAATCCCGCCTTTTAGTTGCCTGCGGTATACGTTTGTTTTGGTATCGGTGACGCCTTAGTTACGATGCCAATGCTTCTTTAAAAATTTTAAGGCATCTTTCACGCGCAAAAGCATGATCAATAATGGGTTTCGGATATTTGCTGAAGTCGGCATATTCCGGGACCCATTTTTTTATATATGTTAATGCCGGGTCAAATTTTGTGAGTTGTGTATTGGGGTTAAATATCCTAAAATACGGAGCGGCATCGGTACCGCATCCGGCGGACCATTGCCAGCCGCCAACGTTGCTGGCCAATTCATAATCCAGCAGTTTGCGGGCAAAATATTGTTCGCCCCAGCGCCAGTCTATCAGCAGGTCCTTAGTTAAAAAACTGGCCGCAACCATGCGCACACGGTTGTGCATATAGCCGGTCGCATTTAACTCGCGCATGCCTGCATCAACCAGTGGAAAGCCGGTCTGCCCTCCGCACCAGGCTTCAAATTGGGCTTCGTCATTTACCCATTTAATGCGGTCATACTCCGGCTTAAAAGCATGGTCGGCAGTGCCGGGGAAATGATGCAGGATCATCATGTAAAACTCCCGCCATATCAGTTCATTGAGCCAGGTCTTTTCGCTGTGCTTACTGGCGGTCCGCACCAATTCCCTGATGCTTACTGTACCAAAGCGCAAATGCAGCCCGATATGCGTCGTGCCTTCAATGGCCGGAAAATTCCTTTTTTCGGCGTAATCAGCTATCATATCTTGATAATGTATTGCCGGAAATATCCTGTCACTTTTCTCAAACCCAATTTGTTGAAGGCTGGGTATACTAAACGGCCCGGTCTTTAAAAAGCCGTTGAAATATTTTTTATTGGGGTAAGCTTTTAAATGAAACGGCTTTAGCGTTTGATACCATTTGCGCTGGTATGGGGTGTATACGGTGTAAGGTTTGCCATCATCTTTTACAACTTCATCCTTTTCGAAGATCACTTCGTCCTTAAAAGTATTGAACGGTATATTCCGCATGTTTAACAACTTGCCAATATGTTCATCACGCAGCTTAGCTGCAGGCTCGTAGTCATGGTTAGTATAAACCGTTTTTACTGCAAAATCGTTTAGCAGCTTGCTCCATGCATCGGCAGGTTTATCATATAACACCAGCAAACCGCTACCATGTTTTTGCAGTTTCCGGTCAAGCTCCATTATCGTTTGATGAATAAAAGTAACCCTTGCATCATCCTGATCCTGTAGTTGGCCAAGTATTTCCTTGTCGAAAATAAAAACAGGCAATACGGGTAAACCGCTTTTTAAAGCATGGTACAATCCCGCGTTATCATCCAGGCGAAGATCGCGCCTGAACCAAAACACCGCGATGGGCGAACCTTTATCCATAGATTTCCTTTAAAGCGGCTTCGACAACCGGGAACTTAAATTTAAACCCGGCAGCCTCAATTTTTTGTGCCGAAACTTTCGTGCTGGCTAATACGATGAAACTCATTTCGCCCATCACCAATTTTAAAAAAAATGCGGGCACATTGGGCAGCCATAAGGGCTTATGCAATTGTTTGGCAATGGCCTGTGTAAGCTTTTTATTATCGACAGGCTTTGGGGCAACCATATTGTAAACCCCCGTAAGGCTTTCGTTTTCAATAGCAAAAAGGTACATATCAACCACATCCCGCCAGTGTATCCACGATACCCATTGCTTTCCGCTGCCTATAGGTGAACCTGCGTAAAATTTTATGGGCGTTGCCATTTTGGCCAATGCCCCGCTTTTATCGAGCACAACGCCGGTACGGAACTTTACAATACGTAAACCAATGTCTTGGCCTTCATCCACAGCCTTTTCCCACGCAATGCAGCATGTAGCCAAAAAACCATCGAATGGCGGGCTGTCTTCGGTCATCAGTTCATCGCCCCTGTCGCCATAGTAGCCGATGGCTGCCGCCGATATAACAGCATTTACCTTGTGCTTTTTACGTTTGAGCAAGCTATAAACTAATGCGATTGATTTTGAACGGCTATCGATCATTTCCTTTTTCCGTTTGTCCGTCCAGCGTTTGTCAGCAATCCCCGCGCCGGCAAGGTGTACTATTATGTCAACTGCATCAATACAGCGTTCATCTATTTCACCTTTGTCAACATCCCATAAAAAAGTCGCCACCCGTGCATCTGTACCTGCCGAGCGGCTTAAATGGCTTACGCGATAGCCTTTTTCAAGCAGTTGTTCAGTTAAACGGCTGCCAATGAGACCCGTACCGCCGGTGAGGAGGATGTTTTTTTGGTTCATAGTTGTTGTTAGTCCATGGTCGATAGTCCATAGACCATGGTAAATATTGGTTAAATAGTCATGTTCACCTACAAAAAACCATCAACTATGGTGAAGTCCATGGTCCATAGTCCATGGCAAATATTGGTTAAATGGTCTTTTTCATCCGCAAAAACCATCGACTATGGTCCATGGACTATGGACTAACCGACTACACATTCACATTATCCATCACAACAACCCTGGCGCATAATGGTTTGGCAACGTTATTGGCGAAAAGTACGTGGGTAGGGTCAATTTGGTAGGCTTCCTGCGCCTGGGGGGTATCGAACAAAAGCAGCAGCGATACGTCATACGAGCGGTCGACTACATCGCGGAAGGTTTCGGCAGGCACGCCGATATGCATATCGCGGATATGCTTTATCGGGATCAGTGTTTCCAGGCCGTCGATCAATTCCTGTTTATCGGCTTTATCTTTAAGCCAGAAATGTACGTGGTGTACAAAAGTGTTTTTTAGAAACATGAGGGTGTTTTTTATTTGCTAAAATGGGAATAATGGATTAAAGATTTGTCAACTTTTAGAAAGTTGACAAATCTAAAGCCTAACTACGCAAACACTTCCACCACATGCGGTTTAAATGTGTCCGTTTTCACCTTAGCCTTCAGTTCATGCAGTATATTATACAAACCAAAATTGGTGCGGTTCACATAAATAAAGTGTTTTACGCCGCGGGCTTGTTTAAACTCAGGCATTTTTGATACTTTTTCACCAAAGCCATATAGCTCTTCAAAAAATTCCGTTTGTCCAAAGTCGAAATGATCGGTGATGTAAGGTTTGGCAAACAGGCCGATCATCTGCCGGTACATGGTATAGTAAAATTCAATTTGGGCCGGGGTATCGTTGGCGTGGATCATCTCCAGTTGCCGGAAAGCTTTGATGGTTTCCTGCTTATTTTCCATCAAGCCGGTGGAGGTGAGCGAGAAAAAAGGATAATAAAAATCCTCAGGCATTTCCTTGATGCAGCCGAAATCGATCACACCAAGCTTACCATCGGGGGTGATCATAAAATTTCCAGGGTGCGGGTCGGCATGTACGGCGCGCAGCTCATGCTGCTGAAAATTGTAGAAATCCCACAAAGCCTGGCCTATCAGGTCGCGTAATTCCTGCGATGGGTTGGTTTGTAAAAATTCGCGCAGGTGCTTGCCTTCCAGCCAATCCATTGTGATGATGCGCTTGCTGGATAATTCGGGATAATACTTCGGAAAAACCACGTTATCCAAACCCGAGCACGCATTTGAAAACTCGATGGAGCGCCGCACTTCCAGCTCGTAGTCGGTTTCCTCCAGCAGGCGTTCTTCCACTTCTTTCATGTAAACATCCAGTTCCTTTTCGCTCATGCCCAGCATGCGGAACGCAAAGGGTTTTACCAGTTTAAGGTCGGATGAAATGGAATCACCTACGCCGGGATATTGTATTTTTACTGCCAGCTTTTTACCGTTCAGTTCCGCCTGGTGCACCTGCCCTATCGAGGCCGCATTGGATGAGCGGACATTAAACTTATCATATATCTTATCTGGCGTTTTGCCGAAATATTTTTTAAACGTTTGCACGATGAGCGGCCCCGACAAAGGCGGCGCATTGTATTGCGACTGCGAAAACTTATCTGTATAAGCCTGGGGCAGCAGGTTTTTGTCCATGCTGAGCATTTGCGCCACTTTGAGGGCGCTGCCCTTTAATTCGCTCAGGGATTCATAAATATCAGATGCATTATCCTCGTTTAACTCGCTTTTATCCATTTCGGGATTAAACAGTTTTTTCGAATAATGTTTGATATAATTCCCCCCGATCTTAATTCCGGTCGTTACAAATTTTGCGGAGCGCTGAACTTTGGAGGTTGGTATGCTATTTTGTTCTTTCGGTGTGTTATCAGTCATATTATTTTTTTTCGAATAAAGCGGCAAGCTTTTGCACGCCTAATGTGGTATAATCATTTATCACCAGGTTAACCGGGTGCAGCTCGGCAGCAGTATGACCCGTAGTTATGGCAACAACTTTCATGCCCGCGCTGTTGGCTGCCTTAATGCCAGCCAATGAATCCTCGAATACTACACAATTCTCCGGCGGCATATTCAATTTTTCCGCAGCCTTTAAAAATATCTGCGGATCGGGTTTGGGTTTGCTCACCATGGTTGAATTAACTATGTCATCAAAATCATCCCGGATGGGCACCTTGTCCAGGATAAAATTGATATCTTCAATTGTTGCCGATGTTGCCATAGCCATTTTCACCCCCGCATTTTTTAAGCCGGTTAAAAAATTGACCAGGCCGGTTACAGGGACCAGGTGCGGGGCGTATAATTTCCTGTAAAACTCTTCTTTTTCGTTAAGCAGGGCTTTTAGTTGGGTTTCACTGCGCCCCTCACCAAAAACGCGGCGGATAGTTTCCATCACAGGCACCCCGCTGATCTCTGTATAATAAGTCTCCTTGCTTA
>Ga0207060_10420_pt2 | contig 10426 bp, 8 predicted proteins | sample Alteio_BWMinCont_30_FD_153270 | JGI IMG/M metagenome (GOLD analysis project Ga0207060, IMG submission 153270) | Enriched cells from forest soil in Barre Woods Harvard Forest LTER site, Petersham, Massachusetts, United States -... | ecosystem: Environmental > Terrestrial > Soil > Temperate forest >...
AGTCGTAGGTAGCCGTCGACCTCCGGGCGACAGTCGAAGGGCCAACCCGCGTTCGGAAATCGCGGGCTGCCTCATGTTAAAATCACGCCTCTTTTGTGGCTTTGACAGGCAATTTGTTTGACCGTGACTTCTGAGGGATTACTTTATCTCCATGAGTTTGAAGACGGACAAGGATCTAACCCCGAGCAATCGTGACTTGGTCAAACGCGCCAAGCAAGCAGCCCAATCAAAGAATATCGATTACGCCATCAGCCTGTACCAGACCGTGCTGAAGGAAGCGCCCCTTTATCTCGAAGGGCGCCGCTATTTACGCGTGATCGAAATCCAGAAATACAATGCTCTCAGCGGCTTTGCCAAGCAGATGATGAAAACGAATCTCGCCACCGTGGCGATGAAGCTTTCCGCCGTGGCCAAGAAGGAACCGACCGAGCAATTGATCGCGGCGGAGGAAGTGCTCGCGCTGGATCCTTTCAACGTCAAGGCCAACACCATGCTCGGGGAGGCTGGTGAGGCACTTGGCTATCCGGATTTTGTGGCTTTCGCTTACGAAACAATCGTCGAGGGAAAACCGAACGATAAGGTCTTTCTCAATACCGCGGCCGAGGCCTACATGAAAATGCAGGAGTTCGTCAAGGCCATGGACACCTATGACCGCATCCTGAAAATTGATCCACGGGATGGCGATGCCCTCAGCGGACGCAAGAATGCCGAGGCGGCCCACGCCTCGAAGACCGGCGGTTGGGAAGCGGCGGAAAAAGAAGGAGATTTCCGCGGGGCCCTCAAGAGCAAGGACGAATCCGATAAGCTGGAACAGGACAATAAGGTGGTGAAATCCTCGGAAGCCATCGATCAACAGATCCAGATTCATTACAAAAAACATGAAGCTGAGCCGACCAATCCGCTTCACTCGAAGAACATCGCCCAGCTCTTCCGTGAAAAAAACGATTACGCGAACGCCATCGTTTTCTATCAACATGCCTATGAAGCGGGGAACAAGATCGATTCGTCGCTGGAAAAAACCATCGGCGATCTTAAATTAAGAAAAGCGGACATCGAATTGCAGCAGTATCGTGCCGCACTTGCGGAGCAAACCGACCCGGACGCGCAGGCGCAGTACCAAGCGGCAGTCGAGCAAAAGGAAAAGGAACTCAACCAGGCACGCTTGGACCAGGCCCAGGCACGCGTCAAGGCGCAGCCACAAGAAGGCGAGTTTCGGTACGACTTGGGCGTGGCCCTCTACAAAATGGGCGAGTACAAACGGGCCACAGAGGAGTTGCAACAATCGCTTAAGCAACCGAGCATACGCTCCCAAGCCTTGAACCTGATGGGCCTAAGCTTCATGAAGCGGGGCATGCTCGATTTCGCCATCAAACAACTTTCCCTGGCCAAGAGTGAATTGGCGCCGATGGACGACATTAAGAAGGAAGTCGTCTATAACCTTGGCCTGGCCTACGACGAAATGAAACAGGCCGAAAAGGCCCTGGATCAATTCAAGGAAATTTACGAGCACGACATGAGTTACCGCGATGTCGCCCAGCGCGTGGAAGCGTCCTACGGAAACAATTAGGCCGTTGGGGACCTCTGCAAAAGGGCCTCTTTTAAGAGGCCGTCATCCTGAGCGAAGGCGAGGCAATCGATCTCCTTTCCTCACACGAGCTTCTCGAGCCGCAGTCGAAGGACCTGGTCTGACTAGGGCCTGTTCACACTAATATTCAACGCGTCACCTCTTAAGCTTGGCGGCCTCATGGCAACCCTGAAAGGGTTGCAATCATTCAGCCCAAGGTTGGCGCAGCAGCGCCTACCCTGGGTTAATCAAATATGGGAACAACCCTGAAGGGGTTGAAGCTTGCTCCTGCTGCGCCGGATTCAACTCTTTCAGAGTAGTGCCCGCCCGGCCTCTACCCTGGGCTGAGTGATCACAACCCCGTTGGAGTTGCAGAATTTTTTGAGCGTAGTGTTAACAGGCCCTAGGCAATCGGTATGGGCGGCGTGAAAAAAATCGCAAACTGAAAGGCAGGCTTCTCGCAGGTTCGACGAGGGAGGATTCGCCTTTAGAATCGAAACCACCTTGCCAACGGTCAAATAGTACTTTGAAGTCAGACCAGGTCCTTCGACTGCGGCTCGGGAGGGTCCTGGGATTAAACCATACGCCCCGGCTCGCCTTCGCTCAGGATGACAGCGTTTTTAAAATCGTGAGTTTTGCAGAGGTCCCTGCCGCGATGGCCGTCGCGTTGATGCGGCTACAGTATTATTGAAAACACTCTAATTTGAATTGGACGGGGCGGGAGGCAGAGGGCGGGGCGGAGCCGGTGGTTGCATGATCTTGGACCCTTGGGTCTTGCCGGCTGCTGCGCTTTTGGCGAGGCTGGCCTTGTCAAAAGCGTCAATCGAGGCGCGAACATCGGCCTGCAATTGGTTCATGTCCGTTATCTTGTCCCAGCGCTTGATCTCCCGGGAATCCCCGCCAAAAAGAATAGCGCGTAAATCGTCCGAATGCTCAGGCCAGCCCAACTGAGGGCAGATCGTACCCGTGAAGTCCGCGATGACATGCGCGCTGTTTCGCGGGTTGCTCGTATTGCCGTTTTTCAAAAAATAGGGCTTCAAGTCAATCGCCTCCTTGTCCAGGTTGGACCGCATTTCCGCGAGCACCACGGAAGGCGCCCAGGCTGCGATGGAATCCCGCAAATCCACTACAACGATCAACTGAAAATCGGGTCTGCCGCGAAAGGGATAAGTCGCCTGGCCCGCCGCACGGGCCGCGTCCTGGGAATCCTGATTGGTGCCGAGCAGCAGAGTGATCGTTCCCGGCCTGTTGATGAAAACGGAGTGATTATCAGCGTCGGTCGCCTTGAATTTATGCACGGGAGCAGGAGGCGCGGCGGGAGGTGACGCCGCTGCCAGTGCCGACGACGGCAAGACAGAAGCATACCCGGCCAGAACCACCGCAAGCGCGGCAGCCAGTGTCTTAGGCAGCTTTGGCATCGACCTTCTCCAGTACATATCCCCGTAAATACTCGGTTTCCGGCACGTTGACGAGTACGGGATGATCCGAACTTTGCCCCAATCGCTGCCGTAGGCGCAAGGTGACTCCGGTTTCCGTCGCGGCCTTCTGCAGCAATTCATCCCAATCCTGCGCCGTGACGTGATGTGAGCAGGAAAATGTCGCCAGGATTCCACCTCGCGTGAGCAGCCGCAGGGCACGCAGGTGCAATTCATGGTAGCCGCGCAAAGCTGAGTCTTTATTTCCCTTCGTCTTCGTGAAGGAGGGCGGATCGAGCACGATCAAATCGAAGGTCTCGCGATTTTGCTCATAGCGGCGCAAAAGATCGAAGACATTGCCTTGGAGCCATTCAATCTCAAGACCCTCGCTACGGGCCGTGATCTCGGCGTGACGAAGGGCCTCGCCCGACTGGTCGATGGCCCGGCATGAGACCGCACCGGCTTTCCGGGCACTCAACGCGAAGGCGCCTTGATTCGTGAAGCAATCGAGAACGCGCCGTCCTGCGGCACACCCCGCGACGACTGAATAATTCTCCGCCTGGTCGAGATAAAAGCCGGTCTTCTGCCCCGACCAAAGATCGAGATCATACCCGATATCCGCGATGCGCACGCGGGTCGGCGCCTTGTAGTCGCCATGGAGAACATTGCGCTCCATCGGCAAGCCTTCCAGTTGTCGCACCGGGGCGTCGTTGCGGGCGAGGACAATGCGGCAGCCCGTCTTTTGCATGAGCAGATCGGCGATGATCGCTTCCCGCTTTGACATCGCCAGGGTGAGGGTTTGCAAGACAAGCACATCATCGTAACGATCCACCACGAGGCCAGGCAGTTGATCGGACTCCGACCAGACGAGCCTCCGGGCCGTCGCGGAAGTCAGGGATTGGCGATAGGCCAAGGCAGCATCGAGTCGCTGGCTGAGAAAAGCGGCATCGAGCGCAATCGCTTCCACGGAATAACGCCGCGCAACGATTTGCGAACGGCTGTTGTAAAGCGCGCTGCCCAAGAAGTCACCCTTCGGCGAACGAATCTCCACCGTGCCTCCATCCTCGGCATTGCCCTCGATCCGATCAACCTCGCTCGCAAAAACCCACGGATGACCGGTGAGAATACGGTGGCGTACGCCTTTGTTCAGGATCAGGCGGGCGGGATGTGTCATGCAGGGTACGTCTTAAAAAAGTTACGCCTTGAAACCTATCCCAATTGATGGTCAAAAAGCCATCCTTGTCTGACTTGGGGACACAGGTATAAAACAGGGATGCCGAGAGCCTTCCCTACGTTTTGCCTGTTTATCCTGGCGTCCACGCTGGCACTTGCCCAACAACCCGCACCAGCACCCGGTTCGGACGCCAACGCCTGGGTCAGGTTTGGCATCGCCAGTGGAGTGAAGGGCGATTTGGAGGCAGCCATCGCCGATTTTAACGAGGCGATCAAAATCGATCCCAAATGCGCGTCCGCCTATCAATGCCGGGGACACGCCCGGTCGCTTCAAAACAAGCTGGACGAAGCGATTGCCGATTACAATCAAGCCATCGAAATCGATCCCAAGCAGCAGGATGCTTATTATGACCGGGGCGTCGCCCGCGCCCAAAAAGGCGATTTTGACGGGGCCCTGGCCGATTTCAGCAGCGCCATCGGGTTGAATGCCAAATACACCTCAGCCTATTACAATCGGGGCCACGTCAAATATTTCACGGGCGACCTGGACGGCGCGGTGGTCGATCTCAACCAGGCCATCACCCTCGATCCGAATCCCCCCTTCAGCTACTTCATTCGCGGATTGGCGCGACTGGCCAAGGAGGACAGGGAGGGCGCCGGCTCGGATTTTCAGCAAAGCGCCATCAACGGCTATGCCGACGCGGCCTTCTGGGTTTGGATCGTCAAAACGGAAGATGGTGACCGGGGCGTCGCCCGAAGCAACCTGACGGATTTGATGAGCAAGCCTCAGTTGTTCAAGCCCGACGACTGGCCCATGCAAATCGGCAACTTTCTTCTCGAAAAAATCACGCAGGACCAGTTGATGGCCAAGGCGAAGGAAGACACCTCGAATCAGGACCGTCTTTGCGATGCCTGGTTTTACAGCGGCATGGCCAAACGTTTTTCCGGGGATACCAAGGGGGCGCTGGACTGCTTTCAACAAGCAATCGCGACCGGATCGAAAGTGTCCGAAGTCTACGTCGAGGCCCAGCGTGAAGCCAACAGACTGCAAAAGCCTTAAGCTTCCAGAGGCGTCACCCTCGACTTACACCATCGAATGTCACACTATGGCCATCGTTGGCAAAATCGCTGACACATGATGGAAATCCATATCTTGCTGGCAAGCGTCGAACTCGGTCCTTTTTCGGAAAAGCAGGTACGACAGTACCTGGCGGACGGATTGATATCGCCCTCGGACCTGGCCAAACATGCGGGAATGGAAAACTGGGAGGCAGTGGATGTCGTTCTCGCCAGGATACCGCCGCCAATTGCCGTAGCCGCACCTTCCCCGCCGCCGCTTCCCCAGCTACGGACTCCGATGCCAAGAGCCATTCCGAAGACGGCTGGCCCGGTTTCCCCCGCACCAACACCACCCCCAGCGTTACCCGAACAGGCCACGCCGAAAGCTCCGGCCCTGGAAGATCCGGCTCCCCTTCCCTCCACGCAAAAAATCGGACGCAAGTCCTCAAAAATCGTCATCCAACCGATTAAGCCGTTGAAGGCAACACCTTCCATCGGAGCGAAAGTCCGGGCCATCCCGCGCAACGTCCCGCCTGCTCCGGAAACAAATTCCCCCCTCTCCAGAACCGCCCGCTCCGGTCTCGACGCCCGAGCCAATGACACCCGTCAAAGCCCTGGTGCCGGGACAACCGCCACCTGTACAGAAAAGCCCGGAGAAAAAGAGTCCCCCTCCCACGAATCCGCCTCCCCTTCCATCTGCGACCCCGAATGAGACCGCCTCAACTCCTCGCCCTCCGCCTCTTCCACCAAACAAAAAGAAAAGCCCCACGCTCGCGAAAACCCGGCCCGTTCGAAAGAACACCGTCGTTATCTATGGCGCGGTGGCTGCAGGAGTGCTCATCGTCCTGATCGGCTCATTGACTTATTGGAAGCTCTATGGGGTGGACGACCATGGCGAGGCCGCAAGCACGCCCGATGTTATAGCTCCCAATGGCGACGATGCCATTCTCGCCAGCCATCCTCAAACTGCGGACGATTACGACAAACGTGGAGTGGTCCGGCAATCGAAAAGCGACTTCGACGGGGCCATTTCCGATTACGACCAGGCGATTGCCCTCGAACCGAACGATGTCCAGGCGTTCTATCGACGAGGCCTCGCGCGGGAGATTAAAAACGACTGGAACGGGGCCCTCTCCGATTTTAACCAGGCCATCAACCTCGATCCGCGCCACGCCGAAACCTACAGCAACCGGGGATTCGTCAAACAGACGCTGGGTGACCTCGACGGAGCGATTGCCGATTATACCCAGGCCATTTTCATCAATCCGACAATCGCCGTCGCCTACTTCAATCGCGGCCTGATCAAGGGACAACGCGGCGATCTCGATGGCGCAGTTGCCGACTACTCCGCAGCGCTGGAGATCAATCCCAAGATGGCCCTCGTTTACTACAATCGGGGCCTGATCAAGGAGCAGAGAGGCGATTACGAGGGAGCCTCCAGCGATTTCAATCATACGCTGGAAATCGATCCCACCATGGCCGCGGCCTATTACAACCGGGGCAACGCCAAGAATGCCGGGGGCAATCTCGACGGGGCCATCGCCGACTATACCCAGGCCCTGACCATCAATCCGAAGATCGCGGTCGCCTACGGTTTTCGGGGCTCAGCACGACAGTCCAAAGGCGACCTGGACGGGGCGCTCGCCGATTACTCGCAAGCCATCGCCCTCAACCCAAAGATGGCCGCCATCTACTACAATCGCGGGCTGATCGAGGAGCAAAAAGGCGACCTTGATGGAGCCATCACCGACAGCACCCAGGCGCTGCAACTCAACCCGAAGGATGCCCAGTCGTACTGCAATCGCGGCCTGGCCAAGCTGGGCAAAGGCGATATGAATGGAGCCTTGGTCGACTTGAAAACTTTTTGCCAACTTGCCCCGAGAGACAACGATGCCGACTACGCGCGCCTTTATCTCTGGCTAATTTCAACCAAGGAAAATCCCCAGGGACACGCAGACAAGGATCTCTCCACCGCGCTGACCACCGATTGGAATTCCACGCCGGACAATCTCGCGACCCTGATCGCAAAATTCCTCCTCGGTCATGCCAGCGAAGCCGACTTGCTTGCGATCGCCAACGACGAGAGTCAGGACGCCGCGCTACGCTGCAAGGCGTGGTATTTCGCCGGGATGAAACGCCTGCTGGCAGGGCAAAATTCCGTTGCCACCGACTATTTTCAGAAAGCCGTCGCCACGGGAAAAGCGGATTGCTGCGAATACATGTTTGCCCAGCAGGAGTTGAAGGAATTGAGCCAAACACCCCCACCGCCTGCCACTCCATGATCTTGAAAGTTTCCGGCGGCGACAATGGACAAATCCGCCAACCTGCTCCAAAAACGAAAGTGGCAGCTTCGGCCACTTCTCCGCCGACGGCACGGAATACATCATCACGAAGCCGTTCGTTCCGCCTCGCGCGCAAATCAATTTTCTTTGGAACGACACGCTGATCTCCGGGTTGAACCAGTTCGGCAGCGACGACGGCGTCTTCAACAACCAGACGCTGATGTACAATCGTCCCAAGGGGGAAATTCCTTACAGGTCCTGACGTTCACCTCTTCACTGAAAGGTGTTCTTTTTCATAAAAAAGAGCACCTACCCGGTTAATGTGGGCGATTATTTCAAGATCGGTAATCGTGGCAGAAAGAATAAGGCTGAACTGGTAAGGTATCGGAAGGTCATCTAATTCCTCGTAGATACGATTGAGTATCCGTTGGGTCAGACCGCTACCGAGCAATGCCAAGTCGATATCTGATCCCGGCTTAAAATTACCTTTTGCTCTCGATCCAAAAAGCACGGCTTGTTCCACCTCGGGATGACGCGAAAGAACGAGCCGAATAGCTTCACTGGTTTTGTCGCTTAACCCGAATCGCGTATTCATGGCTCCGTATTTTCCAAGTCCAGGAATCGTTCTTTAAATTTTTCAAAATGATCAAAATAAGCAGACACTATCGCCTCAGCGATAGCATTTGCGATTCTCTCGTTATAGGTGTGCGTGCTTCGATTGCGGCTCTGGATCATTTCCATCCAGATCTCACCATCTTCAATCAGCCCGACAGCAAAAGCCTTTCGCGTTGCATCCTTGGAACCGTAAATACCAATGGTTCCACGGTCTTCGAGATAATCTTTAAGAGTGTTCCAGGCAAGTTCGTGAGTAAACTCGAATGCTTGAATCAATCCTTGTTTCTCCAAGTCGGAAAGCTCACGGCTCCGGGTTATTTCTACAGCTTTTTTCAATTGGCCAAACGCCTTCTGAAAACTATGGAAGCGTTGTTTCCAGCGAATATCAGGGGGTTTTTCGGCCATACATGAAGAGTAAACTAGTTCACCTCCAAATTCTTCACCTAACAACGTTTTTCTCGACCTGTCGACCGGAGATCGCTCTGCCTGATTTCGGCTAAGGCTGTGCATACCATCTCAACTTGTTCTAGATTCTCTCCAAGATGCACCCCGATCTAAGAAAGTTTTGGATTCAGGGAATCCTCCTGTGTATCGGCGCGACCGCTTGGGCGGATATGCCGATTCAAGCGCCGCCCCTGCCCGCGAACGAATGGGCGGTCTCGACCGCGCCCGCGCGTTTCGTCATTGATCAGGACAAGGCGGACACACCCGTTTCTCTCTCCTGGGTGAACCTTTGCCTGCCCAATCCCGGTTGGGCGAACCCACCCATGCGCGTTTTCACGGACACCGGAATCGCTGTCGGTTCCGATCTTCTTTGGACTGCCCCCGGTGAACCCACGACACTGATCTTCGATTCCTCCTCAGGCGTAAGGCGCTTCTATGTCTATGTCGGCTCCAACTGGCCAGCCCTGCACATTGATAATGCCAAGGCAGGCGTGACGCTGGAAAGTCGGGCGGGCGACGGCAAGACCATCGATCATCTGCCGGACATGCTTCAGGCGTGGAATCAAAGTACCGTGGTCAATGGCCGCGCGATTGTCCCGGGCCTGTTCGAGGGCGGGCATCGCTTCGGTCCGCAGGGAAATATCCTCGAACATTTCCAAGGTTGGTTCAACGCAGCGGGCGCCGAGCATCTGCAGCTTGCGGCGATTTCCACCGACGCCTCGTTCGTCCTCGTCGATGGCAAGGAGGTGGTCGAGTGGCCGGGACGCCACGACTTCGGCGGCGGGATGTCCGGCCAACACCAGGGCGCGGTAGATTTGGCGGCGGGGATTCACTCACTGGATTACTACAATGCCTATGTCTCCAGCAACGATGGCCACCCGTTGCTCTGCTGCCTGGCCGCCAAGGGCGGCGATCTCGCTGGCTGGACGATGCTCATGCCCAATTCGAGTTTCTTCCTGCCCACCGGCCATGCCCACGTCGCGAACTACCAATTGCAAACGAGCGGGCCCAGCACGGCGACATCGGGAGACACTCCCGCTTACGCCATGGAGTGGGGCATCAACGGCCAAAGTGTGATTGCCCCGGAAATTTCCGATATCGGACTGATTTCGGTTCTACTGACCTGCCGCCCCGGCGCTAATGGCACGGTGACCTGGACCTTCGATGATGGCTCGACCGCCGTGGGCCAGACAGCGCAGCATCTTTTTCCGCGGCCCGGAATGCGCACGGTTCAAATTGACATCGACGAGGGAGGTAAGACTTCGCACCTCACGCAAACGATCAGCGTTCACCCGAACTGGACGCAACTCACCACCTTTCAGCCTCAGTTGGTTCCCGAGCATCAGGCGGACATCATGCGGCGCGATCCCACGACGCTTTCGGCCTCGGACTTGGCAGGTTGCGTGGCCGTGTTTGAAGTCTTCAAGAATTCCGATGGCCTGTTGAAATTACTTCCGGCGGTTTGCGCCAAGATGAAGGACATCAGCGAAGCCGATCTGCCCTATATCAAGGACGCCGCCGTGTATCTCGCCCGCGAAGACCTCTCTCATTTTGCCGAGGCGAGCCAGCTTTTGAAGGCGCTGGTCGATCGCTGTTCACAGGACAAGCCTTCTCCGCAATTGATCTCCGTGGGTAGCGCGAGCCGGTTGGCCTTGGCGCAGTTGACGCTCAAGACCTCCGATCAAACCGACGACGTCCGCAAGCTGTTGGATGGAATCAATGTTGATTCGCTTCCGGGTGACGAGCATCGCGCCTACGACACACTTCGCGGCGATCTGGCCCTGGCCACGGGCGATGTCGCCGGAGCTAAAAAACAATACGAAGCGCTCACCGGCGATCCCTCCGGCCCCGATGCGCGCAGTTCCATTCGCCGC
>Ga0207060_10456_pt1 | contig 10421 bp, 7 predicted proteins | sample Alteio_BWMinCont_30_FD_153270 | JGI IMG/M metagenome (GOLD analysis project Ga0207060, IMG submission 153270) | Enriched cells from forest soil in Barre Woods Harvard Forest LTER site, Petersham, Massachusetts, United States -... | ecosystem: Environmental > Terrestrial > Soil > Temperate forest >...
GCTGCAGGCGAAATTCAGTTTCAGTAAATCAAGGCAGCTAAGTCTTAGTCTTATCGATTATCAGATGAGTGAAACCCGTTCAACAGAATATGTTTTCGGCCTTGGTTTCCGTAAACGCGGAGTTCCACTTCCCTTTCACTGGGAGGTTATGGGGAAGAGTGGCCTGACGAATAAACTGGAGAATGATCTGACCTTACGATTGGATATGAGTTTCCGCGACGATGCCACGACGAATAGTTATCTGGATCAGACTGCCGCCGTACCTGTTGGCGGGCAACAGGTGATCAAAATTTCACCATCGATAAGTTATGTGATCAACAACCGGATCAATATAAAATTATATTTCGACGAACAACGAACGATACCCAAAATTTCAAGTTCTCCTCCTGTAACAACTACCCGTGCAGGTGTTCAGATCAGGATTTCTTTAGCGGATGTAGCGGCGCAACCGCAGAAAACTAAATAGAGTATGGGAGTATGGGAGTATGGGAGTATGGGAGTATGGGATTGGGAAGGGATTACTTTCCTTAATTTAAATTTTTCTTACAGGTAATTATTATTCGGGACAGAATTGCGATAATTTCAATTATACTATTTAGTGAATCTGTTGGAATAGCCCCAACACTCATTTTTTCGCATAAACTAAGCCAATAGAAAGTTTCATTAGCTTCTTTTAATGCAATCTTCATTTTATGAATAAAGTCCAATCTGCTTTCTGAATGCTGAGCTTCAAAAACATTTGCTCCAATTGAGGTACCCGATTTTAAAAGTTGGTTTGCAATTATAAACTTTCTTTTACTTTCCAGGAATTCACAATAGTTTACAACTAAAATGGAAAATTCTAATGATTTTTTTATAATTGGCCCTTCTCGCATAAATGAGCATGTTTTGAGTTTACAAAATTCAAATCTTACTCATTTTTGTTTAGGGAAAAAGAGGAATTCACCTCAAAAACTTAGTAATTTAACGTTATTTCAAACTATATTTCCACCCCCATACTCCCATACTCCCATACTCCCATACTTGTTTGGGTCCCTGAGTTTAATCTTTATATAGGTAAAACGAATTCGCCTGCGCAAGGCATGTTATTTCTAATTCGTTGATGCAAACATGCGCGGGGAGAGTAGCGGCGAAGTAAACTACCTGGGCGATATCTTCCGCATGAAGTGGTTCATATCCTTCATAAACTTTTTTTGCTTCCTTTGCATCCTGTTTGAGGCGAACGAGTGAGAATTCTGTTTCAGCTGCACCGGGATTTATAACGGTCACTTTTATTTTATGCTGTAACAGGTCAATACGCATGGCTTCTGAAACAGCCATCACAGCGTGTTTGGTGGCACAATACACATTTCCTTTCTGATACACCTGCTTTGCGGCAGTGGATCCGATATTGATGATATGCCCGCTCCGGTGAGGAATCATAAAAGGCAGTACGGCTTTCGACACATATAAAAGTCCTTTCAGATTGGTATCGATCATCCTGTCCCAATCATCTAAGGATGCTTCATCAAAATTATCCCTACCTAAAGCAAGTCCCGCATTATTCAACAGTACATTAATATTTTTCCATTCTTCCGGCAGAGATCCGAAGGCTTTGTTAACTGCGGATCTGTCCGACACATCGAATGAAAGCACTTGCACCTGGTTTCCGAATTTTTCTTCCAGACTTTTTTTGAGTGCATTCAGTTTTTCTTCTCTTCTGCCAGTAATAATCAGATCATATTTGTTGGCTGAAAATTTGTGTGCACAGGCTTCTCCAAAACCGGAACTTGCACCCGTGATGCAAATGATTTTTTTCACGATAGAATATTTATTGTTGAAAGAATTTTAACGGATAAGCACGACGGTTCCTTTTTTTGTAACCAGTTTACCGGTATAGTCGGTGCCCTGAACCATCCAGACATATCCCCCGATATCCTGTGGTTTTCCATTATAATTGCCATCCCATCCGCTTCCGATCCTGGTTGTACTGTACAGGAGCATTCCATTGCGGTTGTACACACGGAAGTATTCAAGTTTCGATATGCCCACCGGAATGGGACGGAAAATATTATTGGTGGAATTGCCTGGTGTAAACGCATTCGGTACAAAGATATCCGGAGCAGTTGTGAATACCTTAATGTTAATGGTATCGTAAGCAAAACATCCTGCTTCAGTAAAAGTCTTCATTATATAGGTTTGATTCTGACTCAACGACGCCACGGGATTCCGAATGTCATTCCTGTTAAGACCAGTATTAGGATACCAAAGAAAAGACGGTGCTCCCGAACCATTCAATTGCAAAGGCTGACCCATTACAATGGAAGTATCGTTCCCTGCAAATGCAATGATTTGAGGATTCACATTGATGACCACTTTGGAAATACCGGGTTTGGGACATCCCAGCGTGTCATATACCAGCAACTGGTAAGTCGTTGTTTGCAGAGGGTAAACGAGCGGGTCGAGAATTGTCGGATTACTGATATATGTCGATGGAACCCAGACATACCGGATACCTTTTGCAACGGCTTCAATCCTGGCTGTATCCTGGTAGCAGATCAATGTATCGGCACCTGCATTTGAATAGGGATAGGGTACAGTCCTTATATTTACAGATCCGGTGGTAAAACATTTTCCAATACTTGCCACCACATTATATGTAGTAACAGGCGCAGTCGGAAATGCGTGCGGGTTTTTTATTCCGGGATCATCCAGTGATGCAGCCGGTGTCCAGCTGAAATATAATCCGTCACCGGTAGGATTTAAAATGGCGGTATCACCCAGACAAATCGTTGAGTCATTTCCAGGATTAAGTATAACGTGGTCCACTACACGAACCCGCAATGAATCGCTGCTAACACAACCCGACTGATCCAGTGTAGCAGTATAATAAGTTGTGGTTTTAGGATATACATATGGATCCGCTGTGTTGGGATTTATCATATTCGCAGAAGGGCTCCAGGTAAAATTTCCGTATCCTACAGCATGTAACTGGAGTGTATCGATATTGCATATCAGGGTATCACGAAAAGGAAAAAATATGGGCGGTTTATCTGTCATGTGAATCGTCTGATTCACAGTATCCTTACAACCCTTACTGTTTGCAACGATAAAGCTGACATTCTTTATTCCCGAATCGCTGTATTTCCAGGTAGGATTTTGAACAACAGAAGTATCAGCTGTAGTTGTATTATCGCCAAAATTCCAGAACCAGGAAGACACAAGACCGTATTTGGTTTTCGTCGTATCCGTAAATAAAACCGGATTAAGAATGCAGGTTCCAAGAGAAGTAAATCCTGGAAAAAATCCGGGGAAAACACTCATGAGTGTACTGGCACTGTCCGTACATGGTTCATCTTTGTTCACATAAAACTTTACGGGATATACCCCTGTATCGGGAAAGGTAAAAGTTGGTCTGGCCAGCGTGCTGGTATCTGTTGTTGAACCCGGTACTCCGAAATCCCAGTAATAGGAATGTATCAGAGGTGAAGAAGCGGCTTCATTGTGAAAACTAAAATCGAATCCGTTACAGGTAATATAATTTGGATTGAGGTCTGCCGAAGGAAAATCGCAACGGTCATCCACATGAACAATAAAATCTTTTCTATGAGCAGATACCAGCAGACCTGCCCGGAATTCTCTGACCAGCACACAAACAACATAATCACCACCGCTTGGGGCTACACCCGAGATAAGTCCAGTTTTCTGGTCGATTGTTACACCTGCTCCAAGTGGTCTTGTTCCTGAAAAACCTGCCTGGTATTCCAGGGTTACCCATGAAGAAGGAGGACCGGGATTGGTCACAATCGCATTATTTGATCCACCTCCATAGTATCCGGGTGAAAATTCATAAGTCAGCGAATCACCTTCAGCATCTGTAGCACTATAATCGAGTTTAAATCTTTTATTCTGGCAAATAAGAACAGTATCCTTGATACCGAAATCAGGATTTGAATTGATGCCTGTTGTTCCAACAGAATTCGTTCCCTGGATCTGGCAAAAATAGGAAGCGCCGACATTTACGTTGGGCGTTATATTTCTGATACCGTCTATCCTGCAGCAACGCTGGAAAATAACCATGTAGCCGACAGGATCTTTGGGGATTTCAACGATTGTCGTGAACTCACGGATCCAATAGCAGACGGGAGATGGGTTTATGATACAGGGACTGGGTGAACCCAGGTTAATCTGATAACTGCTGCTAAGGTTTGCAACTACATCGCTAAATAATGAGCCATTTGAAGTCCTGTAAATACCCAATGTTACGGAAGTCTCTAACTGGCCTAATGTTGACTGACAGCTAATGAATAAACGAAGCCGGAGCTGATAGCGGTCGTAGTTGGCCCTGGTTGTAGAGGGTCCCAGGTACGTATAGTGAATTTCTCCGCCTTTAATATGTTTACCATAACCCGAAAAGCTGAGTATGATAAGAAAAACTGACAGGAGCAGTATTTGTAAAATTCTGTGCACGATAGGGTAACTGCTTTAGATTAAACGGGAATTTGTTCCAGGAACTGATCAATAAATGAATTACACAGGCTTGTATTTTCGATCATGCCCATGTGGGCGGTATGGGTCAGAATATGAATATACGAAATTTGAGGTAAATGGCATTGTTCCAGTGCGTCTTTCAGGGGTACCGCCTTGTCTTCTTCTCCCATTATAAATAGTACTGGTTTGGTAATTGATTTCAATACTCCGGTAGTAGCCGGCCGCTGTTTCATGGCATTCAGGTACAGTACGAGAGAATCCTGCCCGAAGTTGGCGTAGCGCTCAATCAGCCAGTGAATTTCTTCCGGATGAAGGGATTTAAAATCTTCTGAAAACAATCCTGGTATAGCTTGTTCCACGAATAATAAGGCTCCGTTTTTTTGAATGAACCGGATATTTTTATCTCTTGCTTCTTTTTTTTCTGCACTATCCGGATATGAACTTGAATGAAAAAGACCAAGGGCCGCAATCTTATCCTGATACTTTTCAGCAAATGCTAAAGAAATATAGCCTCCCATACTATGTCCGATCAAAACAATCTTTGATATATTTTCTTTATTTATTATAGCAAGAAGGGCTTCTGCAAAATCTTTAAGTTCGGGCAGGGATCTGTTAAAAGCAGAACGGCCGCTTCCCGGAAGGTCCGGAAGGATCCAGTTGTATTTATTTTCTATTCCGGTTAATATGGGATACCATATCCTTCGATCTTCCGTGAATCCATGCACCAGCATGACGGGCACTCCTTTCCCCCTAATTTCGTATTCCAATAATTCACCCCTGAACCGTATGCTTCTTTGCATCATTCCGAATTTTATAAAGGTTATAACTGCGGAATATTATAATGACCAGGATGGGTAATACGGCTGTGTTCATTCTTTGCAATCCAAAAGGAAATCCGATTAAAAGAAGGGCGGCAATTATTGCTGTAATCAGAAAATAATATTTAATCCAGGGGGCTTTTTTCCTAATGAAGAATACTGCGATGATATGGGTTGGCAGCGCCCATAGTATATTAATATTATTCCTGCAAACATCATCAATTCTTCCAAGCCACATATAAGTCATTAGGATGCCGATGAGTCCGAGAAAAGTAAAAAGTAAAAAGTCAAAAATCAAAAGACCTTTAACTATACTGGGGCTATTTTTTAAAAAATAAAAACATGCACTCAATATGAGCAAGAGGGTGAAAAAAACCATCGGCGTGAACCAACCGGCATTCATTTTTGTCTCAGGAAACTGAAGCAGGGTTTGTCGTTCAGCAACCATTGCTTTGTTACCTTCATGCGCACTGTCCATTCCTTTGTATAAATAGTCAGGCAGAAAATGTATGGCTTCTATATTCGTTGGTTTAATATCGAGATTTTTTCCGAGCAGCATATCAATTCCAAATTCAGGCCAGTCCTGATGTTCGCGCTCCAGGTATTTATGAATCATATCCCTGTAACTCATACCGGGACCACTTATTGAACTTTCTGCTGAAGTAGGAACAACCGAACTGTTTACTGGAAAAATATCCTGATATAAAAGTGAGTCGGTTGTATTGGATTCTATTATTCGGGCAGCACGTGTCGTACAATTATCCGAAAGAAAATAATATTGATAAAGGCGGTTTTCATCCATCGTATTTTTTCGGAGCGCCTCGTATAAACGATTTTTTTCTTCACAACTTAAATTCAGGATTTGTGCCACAACACTCCGGTGATCATGTTCGTATTCCATCATGAATTCCGTAAATGTTGAAGCTGAAAGGGAATAAAGCATGATGCCACGCGTAAAATAAAAATAGAACAGCGGGTCACTGTCGTCGAAAGTGCCGTAGTTATAAACGATATCCATTCCTGTACGGGAATCTCGAATTCGGATAGCAGTATGGCCGAACAATGAATACAGTTCATTTCCGGGAGAGCAGGTAAGCAGACTTATCTCCATCGTACAGGAATCCTTATTCGTCTGCGACCAGGAAGGAAAACTGCAAACAAAAAATATACAAAAGATTACAATCCGCATTTTATTATAGAAAGAAAGATGTTGGTTTTATTCAGCGGCTGTAATTAGGCGATTCGCGGGTGATTTCAATATCATGTGCATGGCTTTCCTGCATACCTGCGTTGGTGATTTTGATAAACTGCGCTTTCTGAAGGGCTGAAATATCTTTGGCCCCGCAGTAACCCATGCCTGCTCTCAATCCGCCTACATATTGTTGTACCACTTCATTCAGATTTCCGGTAAATGCAACACGTCCTTCGATACCTTCGGGTACAAGTTTCTTTATTCCATCCTCTGCGTCCTGGAAATACCGGTCACTGCTTCCCTCTGTCATAGCGCCCAGTGAACCCATGCCTCGGTATTGTTTGAATTTTCTTCCTTCATAAATAATCGTGTCACCCGGACTTTCTTCTGTTCCGGCAAAAACGCTGCCCATCATAACTACATTAGCACCGGATGCGATCGCTTTCACCAGGTCGCCGGTATAACGGACACCACCATCCGCAATCAATGGAATACCCAGCGGTTTAAGAATGGATGAGGCTTCCATAATTGCCGTGATTTGCGGAACACCAGCGCCGGTAACAATACGTGTGGTGCAAATTGATCCCGGGCCTACACCAATTTTCACTGCATCTGCACCTGCTTCTGCCAGGGCCTTAGCACCGGCTGCTGTTCCGACATTTCCTGCTATGACCTGTAGTTTTGGGAAATTCTTTTTTATTTTTTTCAGTGCATTCATCACGCCGGTATTATGTCCGTGTGCGCTGTCGAGGCAGGCAATGTCAACGCCTATATTCAGCAGTGCAGATGCGCGGTCAAGCAGATCTATCGTAATACCCAGGGCAGCGCCCACACGTAACCGGCCGAAATTATCTTTAACTGCATTGGGGTAACTGGAGAGCTGCAGGATATCGCGGTAGGTAATAAGTCCGATGAGCTTGCCAGACTTATTTACAACCGGGAGTTTTTCAACTTTATATTTACGCAGAATGGTTTCTGCCATTTTAAGGTCGGTTCCTTCAGGCGCAACAATCAGATTATCCTTTGTCATCACTTCCCTGATTTTTCTCTTCCTGTCTTCTTCAAAACGAAGATCACGGTTGGTAAGGATGCCCACGAGTTTCTGGTGATCGTCGATGATCGGAATGCCGCCAATTTTATTTTCTTTCATCAGTAAGAGTGCATCGCCAATTGTTGCATCCGGATGAAGTGTAATCGGATCGATAATGAGGCCGCTTTCGCTGCGTTTTACTTTCCGCACCTGTTCAACCTGTTTTTCTATGGGCATGTTTTTGTGCAGGATGCCCATACCTCCTTCGCGGGCCAGGGCGATAGCCAGGGTAGCTTCCGTAACCGTATCCATGGCTGCTGAGAGCAATGGAATATTTAAAGTTATTTTTTTTGTTAAGTTGGTACGTATATCGGTTTCCCGCGGAAGTACTTCAGAATAAGCGGGTAACAATAAGACATCGTCGAATGTGAGGCCTTCACCAAAAAACTTGGGGGGGAGGGTGGTCTTTGCGGAATTTATTCTTGCCATGTGCAAAGATAGTGCAAGGGATAAATTGGGTCCAAATTCAATTTAGTTGACGGTTGACGGTTGACGGTTAACGGTTGACCGATGACCCGCCTTCGCTGAAGCTTCGGCGGGCAAAGCAGTTGACCGTTGACCGTCTCAAATTCCCATACTCCCATACTCCCATACTTCTTCTCTGGTTATTTAAGCCTGTAGATCCTCCCCGGCATACTGCAAATCAGGTCCTTCATTTCCAGTTCCAGCAGGGCACTCGCATTTCGGCTGTTAGGAAATCCGGTTATTGAATTGATGACATCAATATGTATATGTTCTCTCTCCTTTAACAGGGTTATGATGCGTTGTTCCGGTTCTGTGAGGTTGATGAATAAATCGCCCTGGGTGCTTTTTGCGGGAGCTATTTTTTCTTCCCATCCCATCAACTTTATGAGGTCCTGCGCATTTTCCAATAATGTGGCCTGGTTATTTCTTATCAGCCAGTTGCAACCTGCACTTTTGAAATCAGTTGTTCTTCCAGGAAAAGCAAAAACTTCTTTATGATAACCATTCGCGAGATCTGCGGTAATCATGCTGCCGCCTTTTACAGCTGTCTCCGTTACAATGGTACAATCGCTGATTGCTGCCACGATGCGGTTCCTGATTGGGAAATGATGTTTGTCCGCCTTTATATGACTGATATATTCCGTGAGGAGACCACCTTGTTTGATCATTTGTTTTGATAACTGGCTATGTTCCGGAGGATATAATGAAGCCATCCCATGAGCGAGAACAGCAACGGTTGAGATTCCCTGTTTCAGTGCGATCTTATGAGCGATGGCATCTATACCAAAAGCGAGGCCGCTGACGATCATCGGATCATAAGGCGCCAGATCCTGAATAAGTTTTTCAGTTACCTGATTTCCATATTCAGAATTTCGCCGTGTACCTACAATTGAAATGGAGCGTATTGGATTGAGTCCGGCATTTCCTTTATAATAAAGCAGGACAGGCGCATCATATGCGGTCAATAATCTCTGCGGATAATCCGGATCCGATAGCGTGAGTGCCCGGACACCATAGCGCTGCAGAAAAACAATTTCTTTTTCTGATCCATCAAAATCCCTGAAAGTTTTTATGGAACGGGCACGGGTTTTCCCGATGCCTTCAATTTTTTCCAGCGCCTGAATGGTCGATTTGAAAATAGCTTCCGCAGAACCGAAATGCTGAAGAAGGGTCCGGGCATGAATACACCCAACCTGCGGAACCCGCGTGAGACTTATCAGGTAAAGAAGGTCAGGTTGCATATTATTTTTCCAAATCTAAATGGATGCGGAAGAATAATTATGGGAGAAACACCTTAGTGAGTAACGTTTTATCCTTAAAAGTTGACGGTTGACGGATGACGGATGACGGTTGACCGTCTCACACCCTCACACCCTCACACTCTCACACTTGTTTCAGTTTGTCTTCAGCACCTTAAGTTCCGTCCGCCTGTTCAATGCTCTTCCTGCTTCGGTGGTATTCGGGCTAACGGGTTGCGTTTCTCCAAATCCTTTAAAAGATAATCGCTTTGGATCGATGCCTTTTGATTTTAGATAATTTACGACGGACCTGGCCCTGTTTTCTGAAAGCATAAGATTATCTGCTGTTTTGCCGACATTATCCGTATGTCCATTTATCTGAATGGTGAGCAGCGGGTTTTCATTTAGCAGTCTGACTACATCATCGAGTTCGATCTGTGATGCAGGTTTGAGTTCATACTTATTTACATCAAAGAAAATATTCTTTAAGATGATACTTGCATTTGCTTCAATGGGCTGAAGTGGAATGTCCATTTGATATACTGAATCCGAAGATGGATTGGAAAGCATAAAATTTGCCGAATAAAACAAATAGCCTTTTCTGTTCACGTTAAAGGCATAGTCATTTCCAACAGGCAGCGTTGTAAGATAATTTCCGGTTTCATCCGTTTGCAGTTTGCTTACGATACGTTTATTTTTTAAGTCACCCAGCTCAACAGAAGAAGGAAGTCCCTTTCCGGTTTTTATATCATATACTTTTCCTTTCACCCAGAAAGTCTTTGCAGGACGCACGTCACTACGCAATTCAAATGTATAAATATCCAGCTGTCCCCGGGTGTCTGCCCGATCGCTTGCAAAATAAGCTGTCTTACCATCTGCAGCAACGACCAGGCTACCTTCGTTTTCGATCGTGTTGATGGGATATCCGAGATTTTCCGGTGTACCCCATTTGCCGTCTGCATTTTTTCTTACCAAAAAAAGATCCGTACCTCCATATCCCGGTAAACCATTTGAAGTAAAATAAAGTGTGTTATTATCTGCGTGAATGAACGGCCAGCTTTCATCTCCGGATGTGTTGATATTCGGGCCCATATTTTCCGGAGGCGACCAGTGACCACTATCATTGCGGTGAGAAACGTAAATATCAT
>Ga0207060_10457_pt1 | contig 10393 bp, 5 predicted proteins | sample Alteio_BWMinCont_30_FD_153270 | JGI IMG/M metagenome (GOLD analysis project Ga0207060, IMG submission 153270) | Enriched cells from forest soil in Barre Woods Harvard Forest LTER site, Petersham, Massachusetts, United States -... | ecosystem: Environmental > Terrestrial > Soil > Temperate forest >...
TTTATCCAAATAGCCGATGGACTTTTGATAAATCACCTGCCCTTTTTCAGCGATCAGTACGCTGCCGTTAAAGAGGTTGGCCGATGCAAGGGTGTCAAGCAGGGAATCGATGCGCCGGGTTTTTAATTGGGTATGTGTTATTTGAGCAGCTATTAAAAGCAACAGGCAGAAATATATTTTAATTGCGTTCATAAGATTATTGTTAATTTAAAGGTTTGTCAGTTTTTTTAAAAAGTACCGGAGCCGCCGGGTGCCGGGTATTGGTTGCCGTAAAACTGCTGATCTGCCCGCCGGCGTCCCGGCTAAAGCTGATCTCCGCATTGTCGGAATAGAACCGGCCCGCTGCATACGGGATAAGCATAAAGCGGTTGCTCCCGTCCGGTTTCTGGCAGTAAAGCCTATGCTGCAACAGGACGATATGGTATGCTGATGACTGGCTGGTGGCAAAAAAGCCCGTATAAGTTTTCAGGCTGTCGTCGCTCATCACTATCTCCTGCAAATCCTTACGCTTACCCAGCAACGCCGAAGCCAGCTGGCCGGCGACCAGTTCTGCCAGCCCTTCGCCGTGGTCCCGGCGATTAAGCAGCACGACCACATAAATATCGGCCGCCGCCAAATACAGCCCGTCGCTCATAAAGCCGGGGATGTTACCACTATGCTCGATAGTCGGGCTGCCCTGAATCGTCCCGTCTACCTGCCAGCCATAGCCATAATGCGCGGGCCGGCCATCCGCCAGCACATAGGATGTCCAGGCCTTTGCAAGAGCTTCCTTTTTAACTACTTTACCTGCCAGCAGGCCCTGGTTCCATTTCAGCATGTCTTCCACGGTGGAATAAATCCCGCCGGCCGAAAACGGGAGGTGGTAACCAAGGTTGGCGTTCCCGAAACCATCCTTCACCGGCACGTAATTACTAACCAGGCCGGGCACGATGGTCACGCTCTCAGCTCTGTAGCCGGAATGGTCCATTTGCAGGGGCCCGAAAATATTTTTCTCCAGGTAAGCCCCATAGCTCATTCCCGAAACTTTTTCCAGGATATAACCCAGCACCATATAACCCGAATTGGAATACGCCCACCGGGTACCTGGAGCAAAGGCTGACGTGTCCGCTTTGAATAAATCAATCAAAGCGCCCGGGGATTGTTCCTTTTCCCCGAATTCCTGAAGTTGTAAAGCTTCGCGGCGATCCTTGATGCCGGAGGTATGGGTCAGCAGGTGTTCGATAGTGATCTCCGACCAGGCTTCCGGGCAACCGGCAATATACCGGCTGATATTGTCCTGTAAACCCAGCTTGCCCCGTTCGGCCAGTTGCAGGATGCAGACAGCTGTAAACTGCTTGGTCATCGATGCGATCTGGAAAACCATATCGGGCTGCATTTTTACCCCGAGCTGCAGGTCGGCCATGCCAAAGGCGCATTCATACAACACATGGCCATGTTGCGCGACCAACGCTACCCCGCCGGGTTCACCCGCCGTAAAATTAGCATCAATGACCTGGTCAAACCGGGTTGACGGAACCGTTTGCGCTTGCGCCACACCAATGACAAGCAATAAAAGGAAAACTAATTTTTTCATTAGTAAGAAATATTTCTTACAAGATTCTGAAATAATTTTGACACTAAGAAATATTTCTTACTATATTTGTTTAATGAAATCCAAAAAAATAAAAGAAGGCCCTAATGAACCGACCAGATCCGAGTTGGAAATCTTACAGGTACTTTGGCAGCACGGACCGTCTACCGCACGTTTTGTCAACGATTACCTGAACAAGGAAAAACGGGAAGTGATCTATATGTCGACCTTGAAACTGATGCAGATCATGCTGGACAAGGGGCTTTTGGAAAAGGACGACAGCCCCATCGCGCATATTTACCGGGCAGCCGCTGAAGAAGCTAAAACCAAGGGGCAATTATTAGACAAGATGGTAGAAAACGTTTTCGGCGGATCGGCAGGTAGCCTGATGATGCAACTCGTGGGTAGTAAGCAGCTTTCGCCCACGCAGATGGAAGAAGTAAAAGAACTGATTAAAAAGATTGACGAAAAATAAAAAGACTATGGGAACATCACCTCACATAGAAGCCATTTGCAAAACATTGATCCACTCCCTTTGGATCGGACTGGTCGTTGCTGCGCTGGCGGCTTTGATGATCGCATTAACAAAAAAAACAGCAGCAAAGCTGCGTTACCGCTTATTGTGTGGATTGTTATTATTGTTTGTTGCGGCGAACCTGTTTACTCTATATTGGGAACTGGAAAAAACACCGCTTAATGTGGTAAATAAAGCATCCCTTACCCATGTCGCCGGCGCCGGTAATCCCCGCCTCTACCAAACTTTGCCCATTAATACCCTTAATGGTTTAAACGATTTGCTCATCCGGTGGTCGGGCTGGATATTTACGTCATGGCTAGTTTGCTGCCTCTTCAAAAGCATCAGGTTGAGCCGCGAACTGCTGTATATTAAACGTATCCGAAGCACAAGCATAGCTACAATAGCTGAGAGTTGGACAAATAAAGCAGCCGCTTTCAGCCGGCAGTTGCATATCCGGCGCACGATCAAACTGGCTGAATCAGCGCTGGTCAAAGTCCCGGTGACCATAGGTTATTTCAAACCGCTGATCCTGTTGCCCGCAGGCATGCTCCTGCAATTGCCGCCAGGCCAGGTCGATACGATCCTATGGCATGAGCTGGCCCATATTTTAAGGCGCGACTACCTGGTGAATATTCTGCAAAGCATTGTAGAGACCTTTTTCTTTTTTAACCCTGCCATCTGGTGGCTGTCCGCCCTGATCCGCGAGGAACGGGAAAACTGCTGCGATGATATCGTATTGGCCAATACCAGCCAAAAGCATAACTACCTGGAAGCATTAGTCGCTTTCCAGCATTACGAAAACCAGCCGGGTGCTTATGCGATGGGCCTGAGCCTCGGCCGGAACCAGCTCATGAACCGTTTGAAACGGATGGTCACACGCGAAAACCAAAAATTAAATACTACTGAAAAGATCGTCTTGTTGTCCGGTATTCTATTATGTTCCGCATTTACCTTTATCCCCGCCATAAAGCCACAGGCACCGGCAAACCCCAATTACCTCATTTCAAAAGTGTCGTTCCGGCTTTCTGATGCCGACCGGGCCAACTGTGAAATGGATGCGGCAGATACTAAAGGCAATCACTATGCCATCAAACTGGCGGGCGGGCAACTGGCTGCCTTGGCCATTAATAATCAGTCAGTAGCACAACAGCAATTGGCCGGTTTCTACAAACTCGTGAGCCAGGTAAACGCTTATGTCGACGCTGCCCAAAGGATAAAGGCCCAAAGAAGACGGGCAAGGAACAAGCTGCCAGCGGGTAACACTACCGGATCAAGCAGCTCAGCGGAAGACCTGGCCGCGCAGAGTGAACGGATGCGCGCCGTGATCGCAGCGCTGGTGCAGGAGAAAGTAGTCAGTGACCCCAATGCCATCGAATCATTCGGGCTGAGCGATGAGGAACTGGTAGTTAACGGCCAAAAGCAACCGGAAGCGCTCCACCGGAAACTGAAAGCACAGTATGGCATCCGGCCGCAATACGGCCTGTTTTACGGTTCCGGGAAAATGACTGGGACGGGCATCATTATGGATAAAAGCGATCTTTGATCGCCACACCTGAACCATACGCTCGGGCCGCTCTGTTTATTTTGCGAATGCTCATGCCCGCCAACTGTTCAATTAAGCCTCAAACCTCACACGGCGGATCCAAGTTTTTTATGAACCGGTACCTGGTAAATTGCTATTCGCTTCTCAAACTCCTCACAGGATTGGCTATTGCAGCCTTTATGGCCTGGAAGCTAACAGTAATGAGCGCGATCAATATCGCCGCGAGGCCTGCCAAAACAAATATCCACCAATGTAACGGCTCGTGATAGGCAAACCCCTGCAGCCATTTGCTCATGCCCCACCACGCCATAGGCGAAGCAATAAGTATGGCCAGGGCAACTAATTTTACAAAATCAAAAGGATAGCAATGTGGTAATGCCGCCCACACTGGCGCCGAGCACCTTGCGGATGCCGATCTCCTTGCTGCGCTGCTCGGCCATGAATGCCGACAGGGCGAAGAGGCCCAGGCAGGCAATAATAATGGCCAGTATGGCAAACGTGGTGAAAATATGGCCCATACGGGTTACATCGGCGTACATGCTGGCATAGCTTTCATCCAGGAATTTGTAGCGAATGGGCTGATCAGGTGCAAATTGTTTCCAGGTGGCTGTAATCGATTGCAGGGTACTTTTCATATCTCCGCTCCTGACTTTTACGCTGACCAACGAGGGGCTGATGCTTAAATACAGCGCCAGCGGGGCAATTTGGTCGTGCATGGAATCGAAATTAAAATCTTCTACCACGCCTATAACTGTAAACGTACGGCCGTTACTGATACGCGCGCCGACAGGTTTTTTAAGATTGAGCCTTTTTGCCAGGGTTTGATTGATGATGACAGTTTTGCCGGCGGTATCGTCAGACATATCGTACGAAAAGTTGCGGCCTTCAACCAATTTCATGCCCAGTGTTTTCAGATAGGTATCGTCGATTTGCCAAAGTTGCCCCTGTACGCCCGCGTCCAGCTTTGATCTGCCGTCGATAAAAAATGGCATACCATTACGGTTGGTACCTGCAACCGGCAGGTAGTCGCCGATGGAGACGCTTTTTACCGAGGCCAGCTTGGAAAGCTCGTTTTTAAAGCTCTTGATATTATTGCCAAGTGTATTTGTGCCTTGCAGGACTACTACCTGGTCCTTATCAAAACCAACTTTTTGGTTAAGTATATAATGCACCTGGTTGTAGATAACCGTTGTACCGATGATAAGCAAGATAGATGCAGTAAATTGGAATACTACCAGGCTATTGCGCAAAATTGATCCTTTGCTGCCTGTACTCAGCGTGCCTTTTAAAACCTGTATTGGTTTAAAACCGGATAAGTAAAATGCCGGGTATAACCCCGCGATGATACCAACCACAAAAGCCGAAATCAGGATGACCGGCAGCAGCCACCAGTTGCCCCACGGCATCATCAGCGACTTGGATGCGAGGGTATTAAAATAGGGCAGCAGCAGCCAGGCCAGCAATAAACCGATGATGAAGGACAGGCAGCTATACAGCATCGATTCGGTTAAAAATTGTTGGATCAAACCGCTGCGATGTGAGCCTATCACTTTGCGCAAACCAACCTCTTTGGCCCGGTTGGCCGATTTTGCAGTGGCCAGGTTTACGAAATTGATGCCGGCAATAATAAGAATGAACGCCGCCACGCCGGCAAACAGCCACACGAAGCGGATATCGCCGTGGGAAAGCCCGTCCCGTACATCGTATGAGTAAAGATTGATATCAGTGATTGGCTGCAGCACCATGTGAATCTTAGCCGCCTCCTGTTCAGGATTTTTTGCGCCGCCTTTTTTAATGTTCGGCAGGAAGTAATTCTTAACCATTTGCGCCGTAATTTTCTGCTCAAAATCCTTTGCATCGGCGCCAGCTTTAAGCAGTATATATGTGTGGTAGTTAAATTGGCTCCAATTATTTTGCTCACCCGGCTCAAACTCTCTTCCGGCCGGGCTCACCAAAAAATCGTATTGCAGGTGCGAGGTGGCGGGGAAGTTTTCCATCACAGCGCTAATGGTATAGGGCGTGGTTTTGTCATTATTAATATACATAATCTTGCCGACCGGGTTCAGCCCCCGAAAATATTTGTCGGCCTTTCTTTTAGAGATGACTACCGTGCGCGGGTTGGCCAGCGCATGTGCGCGGTCACCATAAACCATGGGTAACTTTAATAAATCCAGTATGCTCTGGTCGGCATACGTGGCGCCTTCCTCGTAGCTGTTTTCCACCTGGTCTGCACGGCGTAATTCAAATCCGCCGCTAACCGGGAACAGGCGGCCGGAAAGTTCTATCTGCGGGAATTCAGCCTTAAGCGTTTTCGCCAGCGGCGCCGGCCATTCGGGGCCTTTTCCAACAGTGCCGTTATTGGTGTACACCATCAGCACACGATAAATGCGTTCTGCGTTGGGGTATGATCTATCGTAACTCATCTCGTTACGGATATATAAGGCAATTAACAAACAGGCCGCGATGCTGAGCGCGAAGCCCCCCACTTTGATAGCCGCATACATTTTTTGTTTGCGGAACTGCCGTACGGCGATCTTGAAATAATTTTTAAACATATAGTTGCGATTTAATTTCTGATGAGACCACGTTGGCGTGGCGAGGTTACACGAAATTATCGCTATAGGATGGGAATAAGGTTCCAAATGATAAGATGGGAGTTCTTTTTTAAGATCGTTCTTATATTCCGCCGGGCTTTTCCCGGTCATTTGCTTAAAAGTGCGGTGAAAAGTAGTTTTGGAATTGAAGCCGGAATCGAAAGCAATACCCAGCAGGGTTAGCCGGTTATAAGCCGGGTCATTCATTTTTCGGGTTACCTCCCGGATGCGGTATTCATTAATGAAGTCGTTGAAATTTTTCCTTAACGCAACATTAATGATGCGGGATAATTCGTGGGGGTGCATGTCCAGCGCTTCAGCCAGCGAGGATAAGCTTAGCTCCGCATCCCGGTAAAACCGGTTGGCTTCCATGGCTTTTTTCAGCCAGGTACTTTTTTGCCTCGATGCCCCCGATGGCGACGGTTTTGAAAGTAGGAGTTCCGGGCCCTGTACGCCAGCTTCCGGCCTTAAATAAGCTGCGGCTGCAATCCCGATCATCATTATCGCCAATAGAAGATATAAGGGATAATAAGCCTGCAAGCCCAGGTGGTGAGGATAATAAAAATAATCCACTGTGGCGTAAGGTATCCACAATAGCCATAACAGGCCGAAACCCGCCAGTAAGCGATGCAGCCACTGCAATTCGTGCCGGTACCGGTCACTTACGCTATTAAATTTTATCTGTTTGTAAAAGCGTTCTATCAGCCGGTGTGAGAGGTACAGGTAAGTGATGACCGAAACAAACGTCAGGAATTGTAATACAGGGTTTAGCTGACGAAAGGTCAGCGTATCATAAATGGCCGGACCGGTTTTTATACTGTCCCTAACCTCCAATGCCAAAGCGCCTTGTTGTAGCAACAACGGGCTGAAATGCAGCAGATCGTTCCGACAGAATTTATATTCCGGCCGGGTTAGTTTAAGCACATAAAAATAGATCAGGGGGCCAAGTGTCAGCGAAAATTGCAGCGGCAGCCAGCTCCAGCGGGGAAAATAGGCCCCCAGCCGGATATCGATGCCCAATACCCAGACCACCTGCAAAACAATGGTTAACAAGGCCAGGCTAAGGAACCGGTTTGCACTGCGGTTAATTCTTTTAGTAAACCATAACTGCAAGGCAAAATTCAGCCCGATGAATATCGTTCCCAGGAACGCCAGGTCATAAGGGGTGATATGGAAAGTATATGCACTCAAGTGGTTTGATTAGCTCAAAGCCTGTTCCAGTTTACTAAGTTACTGATGTATAGTAAATTGCGATTTATTTACATAGGTTATTGTAATGAAACCGGACGTTGGGGCGTGCGGTTTTGAATTGCATATGTTCAGCCGCTTCAAGCCTCCTTAAATCCGGACACAAAAATGCGTTCCGTATCTCACCCCGGAACGTACCAGAATTGCGTTTCAACTAAACCTCAGATCTCACGTTTATGACCTAAGTTCTTTTGGCAGGCTGATCACTCACTTCGCAAACTTCTCACCGGATTTGCCAGCGCGGCTTTTAACGCCTTATACCCAACTGTTAACCAGGCGATGACTACCGATAGTAAAATAGCCGACAGGAAGATCCCCGGCCCGAGTTTGATCCGGAAGGCATAGCCCTCGAGCCATTTATTCATCAGGTACCAGCCTATTGGCGCGGAGATGGCAAAAGCGACCAGCACGAGTAAGGTAAATTCTTTGGAGAACAAATAAACAATATGACTTACAGATGCCCCCAGGGTTTTGCGTATACCCACTTCTTTGGTCCGTTGCACTGCCATAAAGGAAACCAGGCCGAACAGGCCCAGGCAGGAAATAAAGATGGCGATGCCGGCAAATACCTGGTATAATTGGGAAAGCTGGGTGTCAGTCTTGTAAAACCGGGCGACTTGCTCGTCGATAAAATGGTATTCATATAAGGCATCCGGGAAAGCTGCATTATATTTACTTTCAATCCCGCCGAGGGTTTCCTTCAGGTTTGTTTGCCCGATCTTGATGTTAAGGGTGCCATAAAAGCCTTTTTGGCTAGCCATTAATACCGGAGGCACTGCATCTTTTATAGATTTGACATTATAATCCCGGACAACGCCGACGATCGGGGCAGTGAAATGCCTGTTGTTCCACAGGCCTATGGTTTTGCCGATGGCTTCCTGCGGACTGGCTAAGCCCAGCTTTTTGACCAAAGTCTCATTGACCACATAGCCCTGAATTGTATCACTTGCTGCGTAAGGTTTACCGGCCAGAAAAGTATATTGGTAGAGTTTAAAGTTATCGGCATCTGCCCATTTAAGCTCCACGCCAAAGTCCGTCTCCCTGGGTGAATGGTCAAAGTGGATAGTGCTGCCCCATCCATTCTCGTCTATAGGACTGAAACTGCTATAACTGATCACTTTGATGCCGGGCTGCTGCTGCAGGTCATTCCGTAAAGCGGTCATCTTGGCTTTACTTAGGCTATCGCCTGGTACCGGTATCGTAATGACAGCGGTTTTATCGAAGCCCAGCGATTTGTTTTTGGAATAATTAAGCTGCGAAATCATCACCAGGATGCCGATGATCAGCAACTGGGCGATGCAGAATTGCATCACCACCAAAGCGCGGCGTAAGGAGATACCACCGGAACTGATCTTGTTGAATTTGTTTTTAAGCGCCGGGACCGGGTTGAAACCGGATAAGACCATGGCGGGGTAAAAACCGGACAGAACGGTGACCGCCAGCCACAGGAGGCCAAGAAAAACCAGCACAACCGGTTCCAGGATGAACCGTGTATTCAGTTGGATCTCCAATAGCCGGTCTAAAAAGGGCAGGGCCAGCCAGCTTACCGCCAGCGCAAGCAGGATTGCGCAGAGGGTAATGATAGAAGTTTCGCTCATAAACTGTAACACCAATTGTTTACGGCTGCTGCCCAGCACCTTACGAATACCCACTTCCTTGGAGCGGCTAACGGCCTGCGCGGTAGCCAAATTGATGAAATTGACACAGGCAATGAGTAGCAAAAATAACCCGATCAGGCTGATGGTATTGATGAGCTGTTGGCTGAAATGACGCCCGGTAAAAATATCGAGCCGGGTGTCATAATGCATCGCAGTCAGCGGCTGCAACAAGGTGCGAAGACCTGCTTTATAGGCCCCTGGGTTATGACCTTGGATGAAGGCGTCAAACTGACCTTCATAGGCGCGGACATTAGCGCCTGCAGGTAAAACGACAAAACAATAGTTCTCTCCTAAAACCCCTCCCCAATTTTGCATGTTTTCGAAATTTTCATTGCCTTTTGAGCGCATCGAGGCATAAGAAATGACGATCTTCAGCGGAAAATCTGTATTGGGCGGCACATTCTCCAGGATACCTGTGACCTTTAAATTGGTGCTGTTTTTGTAACGGATGGTTTTACCGATGGCCAGTCGCCAGTCGCCGAAGAACTTATCAGCCTCGCTCCGCGTCAGCGCAACCGTATTGGGTTCTGCCAGGGCCGTTTTCTGATCGCCTGCCAGCCAGGCAAAATCGAAGGTTTCGAAAAAGGCTGGGTCAGCGTAGTAGGTCTCGTCCTCTTTTATTTTTTTTATTATCGACTTTGAACAAACTTCCTTCGTTCCGAAGTATAGAAGCGATTTTCGGCAGTTGCGGAAATTCCAGGCGCAGCGCTTCCGGCATAGGGAAAGGAACCCCCGTCTGAAAACTCAGACTTGGTTTAGTGACAAAGCCTATTATTCGGTAGATCCGGTCTTTTTTGACATGAAAGGTATCAAAACTGGTTTCATACTGTACCACCAAAAAAATAAGCAGGCAGGCGGCAATGCCCACGGTCAATCCCGCTATATTCATCGCTGTGTAGCTTTGATGGCGCCGTATACTCCGCCAGGCGATCTTTAAATGATTTCTAAACATATAATTGCGGTTTAATTTGTCATAAGCCCAGTTTGGCGGGCTTTCCGAACGCAATATTACCGGTCGTATTGGTGAAAGGGGGGCCAACTTATCAATTGGCCCCTCTTTTTTCAGGCTGTTCTTGTATTCCACCGGAGTTTTGCCGGTCATCTCTTTAAAAACCCGGTTGAAGGTTCTTTTGGAATTGAACCCCGACTCATAGGCGATACCCAACAGCGTGAGCCGGTCGTAAGCCGGGTCCTGCATTTTCCGCGCGACTTCTCTTACGCGAAATTCATTAATAAAATCGCTGAAGTTTTTTTCAAGCCCGA
>Ga0207060_10458_pt1 | contig 10366 bp, 9 predicted proteins | sample Alteio_BWMinCont_30_FD_153270 | JGI IMG/M metagenome (GOLD analysis project Ga0207060, IMG submission 153270) | Enriched cells from forest soil in Barre Woods Harvard Forest LTER site, Petersham, Massachusetts, United States -... | ecosystem: Environmental > Terrestrial > Soil > Temperate forest >...
ACTTCGTGAAACGATTGTGCAACACGCTCCAGCTTGGCCGATTTTACTTCGATGCCCGATTCTTCCAACGCTTTTTGCATCTTACCAAAATCTTCGAAAGCAGCGTGAACCACGGCTACATCGTTACCGTTCTCATCTGCTTCAACAAACAGATCTTCTAAACCAGCATCTATCAACTCAAATTCAAGTTCTTCCAAATCACGGTCGCCGGGCTCAAAAGTGAAAACCGATTTACGGCTGAAAATAAAATCAAGCGAACCGGTTTTACCCAGCGAGCCATTAAACTTTGTAAAATAGCTGCGCACGTTTGCTACCGTGCGGTTAATATTGTCGGTAGCTGTCTCCACCAATATAGCAACGCCGTGCGGGGCATAGCCTTCGTACACTATTTCTTCATAATCCTTTTCATCCCGGCTGATGGCCCTTTTTATGGCGGCATCCACACGGTCTTTTGGCATATTTACTGCCTTGGAGTTCTGAACGGCAGTCCTGAGCCGCGAGTTTGTGTTAACATCGCCGCCGCCTGCCTTTACGGCCATTACAATTTCTTTGCCCAGGCGGGTAAACTGAACCGCCATTTTGCTCCAGCGTTTTAATTTTCTTTCTTTACGGAATTCAAATGCTCTTCCCATTTTTTTTAGTCCATAGTCCATGGTCGATAGTCCATGGCTTTTGTGTTAAATAATGATCTTTTTATAGTTTATACTTTTGTCCATGGCCCATGGCCTATGGTCTATCGACTACTCTGCGAATATAATATTTGTTTCTAAACCTTTCACCTTTTACCTCGAACCTAAACAATGTCCGTTAAGTTCACCAGCATATCCTCCACCATCTTTGGCAGGTCATACTCCTGTTTCCAGCCCCAGTCTTTTTGGGCATAGCTGTCGTCAATTGATTTTGGCCAGCTGTCGGCAATGGCTTGGCGGGGGTCGCTGTCGGCATAAGTGATCTCAAACCCGGGGATATATTTTTTTATTTCATCCGCCAGTTGAGCAGGGGTGAAGCTTATGCCGGCCAGGTTATATGCCGAACGGATCGTTACTTGATCAGCAGGAGCATCCATCAATGTTATAGTGGCGCGTATTGCATCGTCCATATACATCATGGGCAACGCCGTATCGGCGGATAGAAAGCTCTCATATTTGCCGGTCTTTAATGCCTGGTGAAAAATATGCACAGCGTAATCTGTAGTGCCACCGCCGGGGTTTGCCCGCCAGCCGATCAATCCGGGATAACGGAGGCTCCGTACATCCAGGCCATATTTTGTAAAATAATATTCGCACCAGCGTTCACCGGCCAATTTGCTGAAACCGTACACCGTATTGGGGTCCATTACGCAATACTGTGGTGTTTGCCGCTGCGGCGAATGCGGCCCGAAAACCGCTATGGAACTTGGCCAGAAAACCTTCTCCACTTTAAACTCGACCGAAAAATCAAGAATATGCAAAAGGCCGGTCATGTTAAGGTCCCAGGCAACTTTTGGTTTTTGTTCGCCAACGGCTGATAATATCGCGGCAAGCAAATAAACCTGTGTGGGGTTATATTTTTCAAATATGTGGTGAAGGTTATCCTTATCCAAAACATTGACAATTTCGTAAGGGCCGCTGTTTTTCCGCAACGCGTAAACCGGACTTTTCAGGTCGGAGGCGATCACCGCGTCCGCCCCATAGATCCCTCTCAGGGCGGCAACCAGTTCAGTGCCTATCTGCCCGTTAGCGCCAATCACCAATATCTTTTCGCTCATGCAATTCCGGATAAAGCGCAAAGGTAGGAAATTGGTTGGAAAGGTTGTAAGGGTTGTAAATGTTTGAAAAAAGCCAGGCAGAATCAAGATGATCGTTACAATATTTACAACTTCTTCAACCAAATTGCAACTTTTACAACCCTTTTAACTAAATTTGTAGCTAACAAAATTTATTCATAACAATTTAAAAAAACAATGAAAGTCGCAGTAGTAGGCGCCACCGGGTTGGTAGGCACTAAAATGTTGCAGGTTCTTGAAGAACGCAACTTCCCCGTTACAGAATTAATCCCCGTAGCTTCAGAAAAAAGTGTTGGTAAAGAGATCACTTTTAAGGGTAAGCAGTATAAGGTGGTTTCTGTTGAGGATGCGATAAAACAACGCCCAGATATTGCCATATTTTCGGCAGGGGGCGGCACTTCTTTGGCCCAGGCACCACTTTTCGCGGCAGCAGGCACAACTGTTATTGATAATTCCTCGGCATGGCGCATGGACCCTACCAAAAAGCTGGTAGTGCCCGAAGTTAACGCCCATGTGCTTACCGCCGAGGACAAAATCATCGCTAACCCTAATTGCTCAACCATACAATTGGTGGTGGCTTTAAAACCATTGCACGATAAATATAAAATTAAGAGGGTTGTGGTATCCACCTACCAGTCGGTTACCGGTACAGGTGTTAAGGCAGTCGAGCAACTTTTTAACGAACGTAAAGGTGTTGATGGGCCTAAAGCCTATCCGTATACCATTGACATGAATGCGATAGCGCAATGCGATGTGTTTACTGATAATGATTACACCAAGGAAGAAATGAAGCTGGTGAACGAGCCTAAGAAAATTATGGGTGATGATAGTATCCGCATTACAGCTACTGCCGTGCGTGTGCCGGTAGTCGGCGGCCACTCCGAATCGGTAAATATTGAATTTGAAAATGACTTTAATATTCGGGAAGTAAAAGAATTGTTGGCAAAATCGCCGGGTATTGTTGTTGTTGACGATACTGCCAACTTAAAATATCCCATGCCGCTTGATGCGCATGATAAGGATGAAGTATTTGTAGGCCGCATCCGCAGGGATGAAAGTCAGCCGAATACGCTGAACTGCTGGATAGTATCAGATAACCTGCGCAAAGGAGCCGCTACCAATGCGGTGCAGATTGCAGAATATTTGTATGCCAATAATTTAGTTGGGCAGGCGGTGGAAGTTTAGTGGTTAGAGACTGGAGATTAGAGATCAGTGTTTGGCGGTGATATTAAAAAATGATAGGGATGATCGGGAGATTATCCCTATTTTTATTTAGTGTTTAATAAATATTTGATGAAAGCATTTAACGTCTTAGTTTTTTTATTGTGCTTGTTTATTCCTTTCAGCCTATTTGCCCAAACACAAACCGCTAAAGACATTGAGGTTGATCTTTACCGCTCGTTTCGAAAAATTGATAACTGGCGTGACCGGCAGGATACCCTCGCTGAAAGGGATTCGCTTCAAAACGCGAATGATGATTTTGCCCAAAGGCTGAAAAAATATACCGCCGAATACCCCGTCACGATTGGCGAAAAGTTTGGCACATTGGTATACGACCATTTGGTTATTGCAACTTCGCCGGATGGGATGTTCAGGGTATATTCCTGGGATACCTCGCTGGGCGGAAGCAAACACGCTTACGAAAATGTTTACCAGTATAAAGCTGGTGATAAAACCATGTCGGCTATAAAGCAGGCCGATTCATCGGATGCAGACCATCCTACGTACTCATTTTCTAATATATACACATTTAAAGTAAATGATAAAACGTATTACCTCGGGATTTGTAACGGCCTATATTCTATAAGAGGCGCCGGGCAGGGCCTGCAGGTTTTTACCATCGAAAATGGCAACCTATTGGATAATGTAAAGCTGATAAAAAACAGTAAAGGTTTGCATAACCAACTATTTTATGATTATGATCCTGCTTTGATAGCCCATTTGAAAATAAAACCATCTATTTACTTTGATGAGGCGTCAAACACCATTTTTGTACCCCTGGTTAACCTTGACGGAAAAGTAACCGAAAAGTATATTACCTATAAATTTACCGGGCAGTATTTTGAAAGGGTGAAAAATTAAATTTATACATTAAAATCACGTAGAGAACGCGATGCATCGCGTTTCTACCCCAATTCAACCCTCATTATAACTTTATTTTATACTGTTTTACTATCTTTGAAAACACTATAAAATCTATGATCTCCTTCTCCCACCGTGTTTTTATGGAAGTTGCCGCCAACCTTAGTTTCTCCAAGGCAGCGCAAATACTTTTTGTAACACAGCCGGCCATCAGCAAACATATCAAGGCGCTTGAAGATCAATACAAGGTACCCCTATTTGAACGAAAAGGAAACAGCATACTGCTTACAGAAGCCGGAAAAAAATTAAATGAATACCTGCTTCAGGCCACCGAGATCGAGCGCAAGGCTGAATATGACCTGTCGGTTTTAAGCAGCCTTTCGCAGGCCGCCGGGCATTTGCGTTTGGGGGCCAGTACTACCATTGCGCTGTACATTCTACCATCCATATTGTCAGGTTTTCAGCGGGAATATGCCAATGTAGATGTGCAGCTGGTTAACCGCAACTCCGAATATATTTTAAATGCATTGCTTAACCACGAAGTTGACATAGGTATTATCGAGGTTGAGAATAAGCTTACGACCGTATCCTACCGCCCGTTTATGAGCGATGATGTGATCCCGGTTTGTTCGGCAAAAAGCCAGTTGGCGGGTAAATCGCTAACGCTTAAGCAATTTGTAAAAACGCCGCTTGCTTTGCGCGAAAGGGGTTCTGGGACTTTGAATGCCTTGTTAAAATCTTTATCGGCATTACACATAAAACCGGCAGACCTATCCGTAAAAATAAGACTGGGCGGCACAGAGGCATTAAAGAATTTTTTATTAGCCGATCAATGCCTCGGCTTTATGCCACGTCCTTCCATCATCCGACAGCTGGCCGAAGGTGATTTGGTTGAGGTGCCCATTGATGGCTTAAAAATCACCCGCGATTTCTTTTTTATCCGCCGCAAGGGGACAGAGGATTTTGGGTTAACCAGTAATTTTATTGGTTATGCGCTAAAGCATATCGGGGCGTAAACCTCAAATAATTTCCCATTTTAACTTTCTTAAAACCATCTCAAATCTCAACTGTAATTATATATAGATTAAATTATGTAGCCGAAAATTAAAAATCTATATATTATGGCAAATTTAAGTGATCGTAAAGTAGCAATCCTTACCGAGGAAGGATTTGAGCAGGTAGAGTTAACCAGTCCGAAAGCGGCGCTTGAAGCAGCCGGGGCCACAGTGCATGTGATATCGCCTAAAAGCGGTAGGATAAAAGCGTGGAACAAAACAAACTGGGGTATTGAAGTTGATGTTGATGTGGAATTGGGCGATGCAAGCCCGGATGATTACGATGCTTTGGTTTTGCCGGGCGGCGTGCTTAACCCCGATAAATTAAGGCAAAATAAAGATGCCGTAGATTTTGTGTCGTCATTTTTGGATGATGGAAAACCAATCGCCGCTATTTGCCATGGCCCGCAGATACTGATAGAAACCAGGATGCTGCATGGCCGCAAGCTAACCTCGTACCCCTCATTACAAACTGACCTGAAAAACGCCGGCGCCAAATGGGTAAATGAGGAAGTGGTGGTTGACCACGGACTGGTAACCAGCCGTACCCCCGCAGACCTTGACGCTTTTAATAAAAAAGCGATTGAGGAAATAGCTGAAGGGGTGCATCATGCGGTGTGATGGTGGTGAATAGTGAGTGGTGAATAGTGAGAGTTTTTTTGATCCTCACTACTCACCACTCACTACTCAACCAATTTCTTCAAAATTCCCGTCCCAAGGTCATCGGTACTTTCAACGGCATTTGATAGTACCACTACGGCAATATTTTTCTCCCTATTAAAAGCCAAAAAGCTGCTGCTGCCGTTAGTGCCGCCGTTGTGAAAGTAATATTCAATGCCATTCACGGTGATGATATGCCAGGCCAGGCTGATTTTTACATCTTTGGTAAATGTTATCTTATGTGTTAGCTCAATGGCTTTTGAAAGCTCATCCGTGCCTGGACGCAGGTTTGCACCCGCGAATAACAGCATATCGTTAAGTGTCGACCGTAATGCGCCGCAAGGGGCCAGCACATCAAAATCCCAGGCCTCGGTTGGCTGGCCGCCGGCATTATAAACCTGCACAAAACGGGGTGCAAGCAGTGGGTTTATATTCTGGCTGGTGCTGAACATGTTCAGCGACTTGCAAATAATCTCTCTCACCATCTGTTCAAAAGGTTCCCCGCTAACGTTTTCTAAAATACTTCCCAGCAGGCCAACAGCCAAATTTGAGTAAGCGTATTTTTCACCCGGTTTGCTGTTAAGCTTGCAGGTTTTAAGGTAGGCATATAATAACTCTTTGGTATAGTCTTTATAAGGGTTAAGGGCATCGGTAGCGTGACTGACAAGGTTATCCGGAATCCTCGCCAGGCCCGATGTATGGTTTACCAAATTAAGCAGGGTAATTGATTTAAGCCCGGGATTGGCGGCAACGGAATCAGGTAAATATTTGGTGATAGGGTCGCTTAGCTTAACATCCCCTTTATTTACATACCAGGCAAGCAGGGTAGCCGTAAACGTTTTGGTAATGGAACCGATCTCGAAAAAGTTATCGGCGTTGGGCAATTTGCCGTTGTGTTTTATCGTCTCGCCATAACTATAGGTACTGATGTTGCCGTTTTGCAGGATGCCGATAATTAAACCAACAGTAGTTGATTTCTGTATATACGTGCGGGCGACAGTGTCGATTTTTTTATCTATTTCCGACCGCAGGGGGTTGGACGTTTGCACCAAAGCTGTTTTGTCGCCGACAGGCTCAACATAATTCTGAAACAGGAACAGCTCCAATTTGTCGCGTTTATCGAGGCTGATCATCAATTTAAGCGTTATCGAATCCAGCTTCAGCTTGTAGGTGCCAACGCTGTTATTTACAAAGCTGAGCAGCGACGATTCCCTTATCTGGCCCAAAGGGAATAACTGTTTATTGGCAACATCGCTAAAGGCGTCGATACTCAATTCCTTTTGAAAATCATTGCCGGCCATGTTATAAATAGCATCGGCATTTTTGAGGTTGAAATACTTTTTAACCTGCAAAAACATCGAATCAACCTTTTGCTGCTGCCGGCTTTGGGCGGAAGATGCTGATGCCATGATGAAAAGTAAAAAAATGGTGAACGCTGATCTCATAATGAAATATCGGGAATATAACGTCAGCATTGATGAATTAATGTAAGGGTTGGTGTAACTTATTATGAGTTACAACGCAGGTGTTTGTCCTGCTAATAAAAACAGCACTGCCATACGTATAGCCACGCCATTTTCAACCTGGTCCAGTATGATGGATTGCTTGCTGTCGGCAACGTCGCTGGTGATTTCCACGCCGCGATTTATGGGGCCGGGGTGCATTACGATGATATCTTTATCTAATGAATCGAGTATCTGTTTGTTTAAGCCGTACAGCATGGTGTATTCGCGCAGGGAAGGGAAATATTTAATATCCTGGCGTTCAAGCTGTATACGCAGCATATTGGCTACGTCGCACCAGTTAAGCGCCCTTACCAGGTTGTGTTCAACCTTTACACCTAAGGAGCCAATGTATTTCGGGATCAGCGTGGTGGGGCCGCAAACCATTACATCTGCGCCAAGCTGTTTAAGGCATAGTATGTTAGAAAGAGCAACCCGCGAGTGCAAAATATCGCCTACAATTACTACTTTTTTACCGGCCACTTCGCCAAGCTTTTCGCGGATGGAGAAGGCGTCCAGCAATGCCTGGGTGGGATGCTCGTGCGCGCCGTCGCCGGCGTTTACTATTTGTGCTTTTACATGTTTTGAAAGGAAAATGCCGGCGCCAGCATAAGGATGCCGCATCACTACCATATCCACCTTCATGGCAAGGATATTATTTACGGTATCTATCAGCGTTTCGCCCTTGCTAACCGACGAAGAGGATGCAGCGAAATTAACCACATCTGCCGACAACCGTTTTTCAGCCAGTTCAAATGAAAGGCGGGTACGGGTAGAATTCTCGAAAAATATATTGGCAATAGTTACGTCACGCAGGCTGGGCACCTTTTTAATAGGCCGGTTTAATACCGTTTTAAAACCGTCGGCAGTTTCAAATATCAGTTGAATGTCTGCCGGGTTGAGATCTTTTATACCTAATAAGTGCTTTGTGCTGAGTCCTGCCATTTTTGTATTTCGGATTTCGAATGTTCGTCCCGATAGCTATCGGGATTGGATTTATTTTTTATTGCTACTCTTTGTCATTGCGAGCGAAGCGCGGCAATCTCGTCGCTGATAGGTTAGCGTAAATACATGGCGACGAGATTGCTTCGTCGTTCCTCCTCGCAATGACATATTGTGTTGTTTCACTTCGCATCTGATACCAATACTATCTTATCTTCCCCATCCGTCTCTTTCCAGCTAACCACAACCTTTTGCGATGCGATGGAATCCACCTCGATCCCTACATAGTCTGCCGATACGGGGATATGCCTTGAATACCGCCGGTCAACAAGCGCCAGCAGTTCAATCTTTTCCGGCCGGCCGAATGCCTGCAGGGCATCCATGGCGGCGCGGATGGTGCGGCCTGTCCAAAGCACATCATCCATCATGATCACTTTTTTGCCTTCTATAATAAAATCTATTTTTGTTTGATTTGGAACCAGCTGCGACTCGCGGCGGCGGAAATCATCCCGGTAAAAGGTAATGTCAAGGTCGCCTTGCTGTATGTTTTTGCCGGGCAGTATTTTACGCAGTTCTTCGGCTATGCGTTTGGCCAGGTAAATACCCCGCGGCTGTATGCCAATAAGCACCGATCCCGAAAAATCATTATGATTTTCAATTAACTGACGACATAAACGCTGTAATGTGATTTGAAACTTTTGACCGTCGAGCAGGATTGGGTTTTGCATCGTTTGGGTGGATTTGGGCAAAGGTAATTATTTTTGTGATTAGTTGAATAGTGATTGGAGATTAGTTGATTTGAAAATTTGGCGATTTGTACATTGTACTCCTTCGGAGAAGATTTGAAAATGCGGAGGTAATCGCCAATTCATGCGTCTTTTCGGCCTGGCATTACCATTCAGCGTTCACGTTCGCGTTCACTTCACCATAGCACAGGCGATTTATTTATCGTGAACGACTGAAAATCAAATAGTTGATTTTTGCAAATATCAAAAAAGTGCAAAAAAGAACATTCGCGAAAAACGCCGTCCCCCGTTCCCACAGGGTCTCCCGGCAGAGGACCCTGCGTTCCATCGTGCTCCACGCTGCGCAGGGTCCTCTGCCGGGAGACCCTGCGGAGAGAGGAGGGCCGTACGCGTCATTATCGCGCCTGGAGGGGGTTAACAGGGTTAACACAATTTCGAGAATTTAGGGGTTAAATAATTGATAATCAGCAAATTATTAAAAAGGGGGGTTAACACGTGTTTTCGAACTTTCCGACTAATCTCACATCTCACATCTCATATCTCTACCTCCGTTCACTTCAGCATAGCACAGGCGATTTTTTTATCGTTAGCGCCTGTAAATCAATGTGTTGATTTTTGCAAATATTGAAAAAGTGCAAATCGGATATTTCGCAAAAACATCCCGGCGGAGACCATAAAAATGACACCTTTTACCTTTGTCCGCCTTTGTTGTTTTATCTCCAACAAACCGTAATATGCGGTTGACAAAAGCGCGCCGGGGCTTGCAGGTGATAACACCAGCGAGGGCAAAAAAAAACCTATTCCGAGCGCCGAATCGGCTTGGGTATTTCTAAATAATGACCCCAGGTTAATAATCCAGACATTGTCTGGATTATTGGAAATTTAACGTAAAGCAAACGCATTTGTAAAACGAACGCTTTGCTGCTATCTCGGCCTAGAAAAATTGACACTTTTGCTGGTTAATTCTGCAATAGATGTACACTTTCCGCCTTTGTTGGAGTTTTCTCCAACAAGCCGTAATATGTGGTTGACCAAAGCAAACCGGGGCTTGCAGGTGATAACATCAGCAAGGGCGAAAGACTACAGGGTGGAAAAACCAATGACGATATTAATTGCCATTGTCTACTGTTACTGCCACTCACTATGCGCGCAGCCTTTGTATACGGAAGCATGATTTACCGTCGAGTGCAAAACAAAAACAAAGAATAATTGAATCAGCCACCTAAGTAATTTACCAGGCTTTGGAAAACGTGTGCGTTTTTTATAGTTTGATTTTTTGCGATGGTTTTTAAAAGCACTTCGCTTTTGGTTTAGATTATAACCTGACTTTTCTTTGGTTCCACTTATCGTTTTACATACCGAATTTTGTATAAGGCTGCTAAGTTGTTCGCTGTCTAATTGAATGACTACCATTTTTTTGAAGATTTAAATTTTTCTTCAAATGTTGTGGTAATTGGAAAAAACGGTTATATACCTAATATTAGGTTATGTTATATTTTATTTTAATAGTACTGTCTATTTGAGTTTTTTCAAGACTTCGTTTTTTGTAAACTCTATCATTTCTTCAAAAACTTTGATATTGGGCTCAACGTTTCCGGGACTAAAAGCTTGCGA
>Ga0207060_10460_pt1 | contig 10302 bp, 6 predicted proteins | sample Alteio_BWMinCont_30_FD_153270 | JGI IMG/M metagenome (GOLD analysis project Ga0207060, IMG submission 153270) | Enriched cells from forest soil in Barre Woods Harvard Forest LTER site, Petersham, Massachusetts, United States -... | ecosystem: Environmental > Terrestrial > Soil > Temperate forest >...
TATCCCCGATCTGCAAACTGCGATCCTTTCACGGCACAATATTTTGCTGCTGGGTTTACGCGGGCAGGCCAAAACACGCATAGCCCGTATATTGGTAAATTTACTGGATGAGTATGTTCCTTATATCGAAGGTTCTGAATTGTATGATGATCCTTTGAACCCTATATCGTGGTTCGGGCATCATGAAGTAAGCACCAAAGGCGATGAAACCCCGATTGCCTGGGTTCACCGCTCCGAGCGTTATACCGAAAAGCTGGCAACCCCCGATGTTACCGTTGCCGACCTGATCGGTGATGTCGATCCTATTAAGGCCGCCACCATGAAGCTCACCTATTCGGACGAACGGGTGATCCATTTCGGGCTAATACCGCGCGCCCACCGGGGAATATTCGTGATCAATGAGTTGCCCGACCTGCAGGCGCGCATACAGGTATCCTTATTTAATATCCTGCAGGAAAGGGACATACAGATACGCGGTTTTAAGCTGCGCCTGCCGCTTGATATCCAGTTTGTGTTTACCGCCAATCCGGAGGACTATACCAACCGTGGTTCCATCGTTACGCCGTTAAAGTACAGGATAGAAAGCCAGATATTGACGCACTACCCGCGCTCGGTGGAGATCTCGCGTAAAATAACCCAGCAGGAAGCTTCGATAACACCCGAACAGCGTGCAAACATTGAAACCGATGCTTTGGTAAAAGATTTGGTAGAGCAAATTGCTTTTGAGGCGCGTAATTCGGAATACATCGATAAGAAATCGGGGGTATCCGCCCGTTTAACCATATCGGCTTTCGAAAACCTCGTAAGCAATGCCGAGAGGCGGATGCTTTTAAATCATGAGAAAACCACGTTTGTGCGCATTTCCGATTTCCTCGGTGTTATTCCTGCCATTACCGGTAAAATTGAGCTGGTTTATGAAGGTGAGCTCGAAGGCCCCGGCAAAGTGGCAAACATCCTGATCGGTAAGGCCATCAAAACCCTGCTGCTGCAATTTTTCCCCGATCCTGAAAAGACAAAAAAGGCGAAAGCGCCGAATCCTTATGCTGAAATTATAAACTGGTTTGGCGATGGCCATAACCTGTCGGTTATTGATGAATTACCGCTGTTTGAATATAAAAAAGCTTTAAATTCAGTTAGCGGGTTAAAAGCGCTGGTTAAAAAATTTCATCCACGCTTAACCGAAAACCAGGAGTTATTGCTGATGGAATTTGTTTTACATGGCTTATCTGAGTTTTCGCAACTGAACAAGGGTTTCCTTGATAATGGATTTGCATTTTCGGATATGTTTAACAGCCTGTTTAACCTGCAGCCAGATGAAGACGACCTGGATGATGACCGTTATTAAAGCTTTTATCCTGCTAACTGTCGTACAAAACCCCAACCTGGCGCTGCTGGTTCCGGTACTCTTACTGGTTGATTTTTATGTATTTAATGGTATCCGCGGAATCTCAAAAAAATGGCGCTTCCTGGCTAAAAAACCATTTGTTATCACTTATTGGGCAGCGTCTGTTTTAATAATAGCGGGAATGCTATTTGTTATTTATTCAAAAGCTGAGTTTGGCATCCGCTTTGTTTTCCTCTTGTTATTTTTCGTGGTTCTTTTGTTCAAAGTATCATTTATCCCATTCATTTTGATAGATGATCTGCGAAGGCTTGGTATCTATTTTATTAACCGGTTCAAAAAGGTCGCGCCCGAAAAGCAGGAAGCACCAGCGGCCCTGAATACTATTCCGCGATCAGAATTCCTGGTGAAAGCCGGGCTCCTGGCAGGCGTAATCCCGCTGGCAGCATTAAAGCTTAATATGAAAAGCGGCCTTTACGACTATCATGTGAAACGCCATATCCTGTATCTCCCCAATTTGCCAAAATCGTTTGACGGGATTAAAATTGGACAATTTTCCGACATACACGCAGGCAGCTTTTATGATAAGAAAGCTGTGCTTGGTGGAGTTGAAATGCTGATGCGGGAAAAAGCCGATGTTATATTTTTTACCGGGGACCTGGTAAATCTCAGGACCACGGAAATGCACGGATACCAGGATATTTTTAGTAAAGTGAAGGCCCCCCTCGGCGTTTACTCTTGCCTGGGCAACCATGATTACGGTGATTATACGAGCTGGCACACTCCGGAAGCTAAAATAAAAAATCACAATGAATTAATTGCCTGCCATAAGAATATGGGTTGGGATTTGCTGATGAACGAAAACCGGCGTATAAAAGTTAACGGCGATGAAATTGGCATCCTGGGCGTTGAAAACTGGGGGGAATTCAGCTGGCTTCCAAAACGTGGGCGAATGGATCTTGCTGTCAGGAATACGGATGATTTGCCCGTAAAGCTGCTCCTATCGCACGATCCTACTCATTGGCGGGCGCAAATATTGCCCCAATATCCGCAAATTGATATGATGTTCTCCGGCCATACCCATGGGATGCAGCTGGGTGTACAAACAGAAAATTTTCAATGGAGCCCTTTAGAATATATTTACAAAGAATGGGCCGGTCTTTACCGTGAAGGGCCGCAGCAATTATATGTAAATGTTGGCTACGGATTCTTATTCCCAGGAAGGGTTGGAATATTGCCGGAGATTACGATATTTGAATTAAAAACCGCTGCTGCCCCTACCCTGGTTTAAAAACAAAAGATGGGCCAGGCCGGACCATCATTATTGAAAGATGAAAAGAGTATTTCAGCCGGTTTTTGATTTTCTGCTTTTCAGTAATGTCTTTATGGCACTGTGTGCAGTAGCACAAGGCCTTGTCACTTTTTATTTGATAGGGGCCAAACCCGTTTTCACTGTAAACTGGCTGCTTTTTACCTCAACGCTGGGTATTTATAATTTCAGCATATTACTTACAAAGCCAGAAGAACCCGAAAAATCAAAATATAAACGTATCCGTTGGTTTTTTTCGCATTACCGGCTCATGGCCACCTTTACTATTGTTTCGCTGCTTTCGTTAATTCCATTGTTCTTTTTAATATCGATAGAATCAAGGATACTGATGGTTTTTTTGAGCATCATATCTTTTTTTTACAGCATACCTATATTCACCTTAGGTGGTCAAAAATTCGGCTTGCGCAATATCCCCGGCCTGAAACAATTCCTGATAACACTGGTGTGGACGATGAGCACCGTTTTATTACCCATAATGGAAGCGCAGCATTTCCACATAACGACTGTGTCTATGCGCGATATAACCATCCTCATTGCCAAACGATTTTTGTTCATTGCTGCACTTACCATACCGTTCGATATTCGCGACCTTTTTGAAGACCGGCAATCCGGCTTAAAAACAGTACCGGTAATGTGGGGCGAAAAAAATGCCTATTTGTTTTGCCAGGTGTTACTTGCAGGGTATGTTGTTTTATTGTTTCTTTTCAGGAACGGCGGTTTTACTCCTGATTTTTTTGCATTAACTATCACTGCCGTTTTAGCCGGCTGGCTTATTTTTAAATCGAAATGGGAAAAGAATGAGTATTACTATTTTTTCTTCGTCGACGGGGTGCTGCTATTGCAGTATTTGGTTTTGTTGCTTTTTAATTATTTAAACATCAGCTTATAATGGATTTAGATTTGACAACTTTTTAAAAGTTGTCAAATCTGGCCTTACTCCATCACCGGCAACTCAATGCAGCTCGCAAAGTTCACCGAATGAAATATCTTTTGCGTGGCTACCTGGTAGTCATCGGCCTTTGCTTCAAAAATATTGGGCACATACTTTTGCGGGTTACGGTCAATGACCGGGAACCAGGTGCTTTGTACCTGCACCATTATTTTATGGCCTTTTTTAAACACGTGATCGGCGCCATGCAGGCCGATAGTATATGCCTCAACTTTTTCGGGCGTTATCGGTTCAGGGGTTGAAAAGCTCTTCCTGAACCTGCCCCTGAATACATCATCCACGATCATCAATTCGTAACCCGACATTTTGGGCTCTTTTTTATATTCCTGCGGATAAACATCAATCAGCTTCACTACCCAATCCGCATCGCTGCCTGAGGTAGCGGCATAAAGTTTTGCTGCCACATCACCAGTAATGGTAACATCTTTGGTGAGCGTATCGGTTTGCCAGGTTAAAACATCGGGGCGGTTATCCACAAAGCGCTGGTCTTCTGTAAGCCAGAAATACCACCTCGACCCCGGCCCGTAAGTTTCTTCGACCGGCCTTGCACGGTAAGGCACCGGTTTCGATGGGTCGGATACATAACTGTCAAATGGTTTAGCTTCTGTTGCCAAAGGTTTTTCAAAGGAAAGTTTACCGTTTGCATGAAAATAAATATTTTTGGTTACAGCTTCTTTGGGCGGCCACGCAGTATAATTCTTCCATTGGTTTGACCCTGTCTGGAATGATATGGCTTCGGCAAATTTGCCGTCTCCTTCTCCTTTTAAATACCAGCCGAACCATTTGGCCTGGATCTCTTTTCTAAAATAAGTGGCTGTGGCCTGGTCGTCAAATTTAATATTCCCCAGGCTTTTGCCTTCGCCGCCAGCCCAGCCGCCATGCCGCCAGGGGCCAAGCACAATAAAATTACGGTGGCTGCTGTCCCTTTTTTCCAAAACCTTATAGGCGCTTTGAGGACCAACCATATCTTCCTGGTCCCACCAGCCGCTTACATGTTGTATGGGCACACGGGGGTAATCGAGGCGATAAGGCAACGCCTGTTTTTGCCAGAATACGTCATAATTAGGATGGGCCGCAAAGTTGTTCCATGTAGGCAGGGTACCGTGTGCATATTTTTTATTAATGTTTGATAACGGCCCAAGTTCCAGGTACCAGTCATAAGTATCATATTGGCCAAATTGATACAGGGAATCTGTTTTTGCAGCTTCTGTCAAAACAGCATATTCAAAACCATAGCTTAACCTGAATGCCCCGTTATGATGAAAATCGTCATTCATGAACATATCCGAAGGCGTTGCCTGTTCGGATACGGCTTTCAATGCAGGATGAGGGTCGGCAGCCGCTATAATAGATGTCCATCCGTCATACGATATGCCGTAAATGCCTGCCTTGCCATTATTGTTCGGTATATTTTTAAGCAGCCAATCAATAGTATCGTAAGTGTCGCTGGCTTCGTCAATTGAGCCGGGCTTACTTTTATCACGGCTAAAACGCGTCATTTCAAATTTACCTTCCGATTGATACCGCCCCCTGATGTCCTGGAAAACAAAAATATAGCCATCATCGGCCATATCTTTTATATACCCTTGCTTTTCAGGGCTGGGATTGTCATTTACACCATAGGGTGTTCTGGTCATTAAAAACGGCAGCTTTTCCGTTTGCGTTTTGGGGGTGAAGATCACCGTATGCAGCTTAACGCCATCGCGCATGGGTATCATTACCTCCTGCCGGTTATATTTGTCATCGGGTGAAGTTTTTTGCGCAAATAGGATAGCGGTATTTAATAATAAGATGCCTGCAAATGTGATCTTTGTCAATAGTGTTTTCATAACGGTCAATTGAGGATAATAATTAAATATATGAATAATTAGTTATTGTTGTAATGGTCGTAATAAGTTATAAAGGTTGTAAAAGTTGTAAGGGTTGAAACAACAATAACCATTACCGATTAAAGCCCCCCAACCTCTGCAACTCACTACAGCCCTTACAACTTATTACAACATTTTTTAACCCAACGACAATGCCCGCCAATTTTAATAATGCCGCACCGTTTTACGATAGGCTTTCGCGCCTGATTTACGGGGGGGCCTTGTTAAATGCCCAGGTATATTTATTGCAATATATCCCGCCCAACTCAAAAATATTAATAGCTGGCGGCGGAACAGGGTGGATACTGGAGGAGATTACAAAAATACACGCTTCGGGTTTAAACATCATTTACGTGGAAGTTTCCGAAAATATGATGGCCCTGTCTAAAAAGAGAAATACAGGCGCCAACCAGGTAGCTTTTATTAACGACGCGATGGAAGATGTTTCTGTTCCTGCTGATTTTGATGTAGTGATCACGCCATTTTTGTTCGATAATTTTACTGAACAAACTACGCAACAGGTATTTAACCACATTCATTCGTCGCTTAAACCGGCTGGACTCTGGTTAAATTGCGATTTTCAGCTTGGTGGCAAATGGTGGCAAGGGGTTTTATTAAAATCGATGTTCTTATTTTTTAGAGTTGTTTGCAACATTGAAGCCACGCATTTGCCGGATATTGACCAGCATTTTGCAGCACATCATTATAAGTCAATTGCACAACAAACTTTTTTTGGTGATTTTATAGTGTCAAAGATTTATAAATTGGTGTAGAGCCGCGATGCATCGCGGCTCTACATGCAGCATGCGGATGGTTAAACTTATCCCGCGTAAACAAACTTATACCCTATCCCTCTAACGGTTTGCAGGAACTGCGGCGAATCGGCATTTGATTCGATCTTTTTACGGAGCCTTACAATATGCATATCAAGGGTGCGGGTGTTTACATCGGCATTATAGCCCCAAACCTCCATCATCAGTTCTTCGCGGTTAATTACCTTGTTCTTGTTTTTCAGGAAATAAAGCAATATCCGGTTTTCCAGGATGGTAAGCTCGACTTTCTTATTGTCTTTTATCAGTAAATGCGTATTGGGCAGGTGCTCCATATTGGCAAAACGGTACGACTCTGATTTTTCGGTGTTCAGCGAAAACTTGATCTTATTATCGATCATCGCCACCAAAACATCCATATTAAACGGTTTGATGATATAATCAGATACACCAAAATTGTATGCCTTTATCTTGTCGACATCCTGCGCCTTGGCGGTCATCATTATTACCAGGTTATCAAAGCCCTTTGCCCTGATATTGGTGCAAACTTCGGATCCCTGTTTACCGGGCAGCATCCAGTCTAATAAAACGATCTGGGGCTGTTCCTCCAAAATAATTTTCTCGGCATCGTCACCGTTGCCTGCTTCCAAAACTTTGTAGCCTTCTGATTGTAAGCGTTCTGCAACCAGGAAACGCAGGTTTTCATCATCTTCAACCAGCGCTATCTTAATTTCTTTATTCATAATTTAATTTTCATAAGGTAAGGTAATAATAAACTCCGAACCTTCATTAACCTTGCTATTAACTGTTATTTCTCCATCCATAAAGTTAACCAGTTCTTTACAAAATGCCAAACCCAAACCAACGCTTCCATTTTGATTATACTGGTTCTCTATCCTGTAAAACTTCCTGAATATATTGGTTAGCTCTTTTTTTGGTATCCCTATGCCTTTATCAGCAAAAGAAAATATAATATTCCGTTTTTCGTGTGTTACACTTATATAAAGCTGTTTTTTATTGGGATGCGAATATTTGTAAGCATTCTCTATCATGTTCTGAAAAACGCTGCCAAGTAATACCGGATCGGTATAAAAAGATTTAACGCCATGAACGCCGCAGCTTATTTTAAAGTCCTGGTATTTTATTTTAAAAGTCTCTTTATACCTGTTTACAAAATCCCCAACGTTTATTTCCTCTTTTTTTATATCAATTGATTTATTTTCAAGCTGGGTAAATGATAAAAGTTTATTCATCAGGTCATTAAGGTTATCGGCTTCTTCATTTAATATCCGCCCATATTGTTTACGCTGTTTCTCGGTAAGTTCGCTATCGCCGCTTAAGTTTGAGCCTGCAATTTTTATCACGCTGACCGGTGTTTTAAATTCGTGTGTAAAATTGTTTATAAAGTCGTACTGGAGTTTAAACAATTTAATGTTAAAATTTAAATTACGATAAATAAGCCAGCCTACCAGCACCAAAAAGCCGTAAATTAATAACACGAGGGCGCCAATAGGCATAAACCTGCGGTTTGTTTCGGTTTTAAGATAACTTGGGGACGAACTAAAATATAACTTAAAATCGGCAAAGGCGCCGGGCAAAGCAACCTCGGTAACCAGGTTATCATTTTCGGCCCCCAGCGGGTCATATACCACAGGCTGTATGCTGATGTCCTGGTAAAGCTCCTTGTGCAGGTTCTTAATCTTTAATAAATAAGGATTTAAGAAAAACGTCATCATATTTTGTTTATAATAGGATGATGGGTTACCATTTTTTCCCAATTCGCGGTACGTTTTTATGTCCGTCCGCCTAAGGATATTCGAATAACTTATCTTATCTGATTTTACATCATAAAAAGTTTTAAAAATTTCGTCCTGGCCTGATTCCTTCGAGGTATCCGAAAAGGCGATATAGTCGCTAAGTTTAACGGCCATTTGTTTAAAGTCTTCTTCATCGGCCGTATTCCATACCCGTAAACCAGATAATTTGCTTACCTGCGGGACAAACTGGTACATAGCATTAATAGAAATGCCCAGGTTATTTCGTACTACGGTGCTGTTTTTTTGGTTACTGATCCTCGCATCATAAAAAATGATCTTCGTAACAAAAGAGTAATCATGAAATACGGCCTCGGCATACTTTGCCGCCGATGCAGAATCCAAAAACCCCTGGTATGATGTTATTTCGGGTATCTTATTTTGAAAAAGTGCATTATAAGGTTTGATGGTTTGCTCCAGCACATCGATCTTCTTTGAGGCAAACTCATCTTCAATATACTTTTGATTAAGATTATAGGAAACGATGAGGGCAATTACAAAAGTCACCGAGATCAATACCAGGAAAATAATGATCAGTGAAAAATTCTTTCGATAAATATTTTTCGGCCTTTTCATAAAGGTCCTAAGGTTTAACCCGCATATTGGCATCCAGAAATTTTTCTATTTCCGTATACATCTCCATGCGGTTGCTCTGAATTCTGAAAACGCTTCGTTCATTCGGCTTTAAGAAATACTTAACCATTGCATTACCGTTTTGTTTTTGCAATTCCCGTACAAATTGGTTCAGCTCGCTGATGTTTGCCCGGTCATCCTTTGCGCCCTGGAAAATAAGCAAAGGGGCCTTGATCTTGTCTGTATGGAACACCGGGGAAATTGTCCTCAGCTGGTTCGCATCTGCATCAGGGTCGCCAACCATTTCATACATCATTTTTACAAAAGGTTTTTGAAAAGGCGGGGCGTCCTTAATATAAGTGAAAAAATTAATAAGCCCATGCTGTACGACAGCACAGTTATACAATTCGGGATGAAACGATACGCCGTACAGCGCTGAAAAACCGCCAAAACCGCCGCCAAATATGGCTATCTTTTTAGGGTCGGCAACTTTAGTGTTAATGAGCCATTTTACCCCGTCGGTTATGTCTTGTTGTATTTTACCGCCAACCTCTTTAAAACCAGCGCTATAAAAATCTTTGCCGTACCCGGTTGACCCGCGATAATTCACCTGGAAAACAGCGTATCCGCGGCTGGCTAAAAACTGTACTTCGGGATCATAGTGCCAATGTGAGCTTTGGGCAAATACGCCATCATGCGGCATAACTACCAAAGGCAAACCAGTCTTTTTGCTTCCCAGCGGCAGGGTCAAATAGCCGTTTATGATCATTCCGTCGCTGGCTTTAAAAGATACAGGCTCCATACTGCATAGCTCGTCCGGTTTCAAGCTTGAGTTTATGTCACCCAGTTTGGTCAATTTCCCGGTACTGCTCTCATAAAGGTAATAGGAGCCGGGATTACGGTCGGTATAGGTAAAAATGATAAACTTATTTTCGGCATCGTCCTTGTCAATAATGTTTATCTGGTTGCCGTTCAGCGCGGTCAATAATTTATTATAAATGGCCTTCATACCCGTATCCAAAAAATGCTTCTGGGGCTTGGCGGCTTCCCACGAAAGAAACTCGATCCGGCCTTTATTTTTTGAGTATTCTGCATCCTGGATATCTGCGCTATCGCAGGCAAAAATTACTTTCCTTTCCTTTCCGTCTTCAGCATTAATTTCAACCAGGGCCGTTTTGTCGCGGTTAACATTTGACAAGGCATAGAAATAATTTTTTTCGCCTGTAAAAGCTATCGGCCTTACACGGGTCTTGAAATTGTTTTCTATAATGGGCTTAAACTGGGCATTGTTATCGGGGCGGTATAATATGGTTTTATTCACCCCGTCCGATGTTGTTACCAACCGTATTTTGCCATTAGCATCGGGGTACCAGTCGGTCATATTGCCCGGGTTAATAAGATAAGGTATCAGCTCCCCTGTTTTAATGTTTAACCTGTATATATCAAGGTTTGCCGGGTCGCGTTTGTTTATCCTGATGGTTATCATATCAGGCTCTTCTTTGTTCCGGTTAAGCAGCGTTATCCTTACCTTTTCCTGTGAAAAAATTTTGTGCACTTTTAAGTTCGAGGCATCAACTGTAAACATCCTGTATTGGTCAAGCGCAATAATATCCTGGCTAAAAACAATCTCATTATTATAAGTCCAAAAATAATCGC
>Ga0207060_10445_pt2 | contig 10289 bp, 5 predicted proteins | sample Alteio_BWMinCont_30_FD_153270 | JGI IMG/M metagenome (GOLD analysis project Ga0207060, IMG submission 153270) | Enriched cells from forest soil in Barre Woods Harvard Forest LTER site, Petersham, Massachusetts, United States -... | ecosystem: Environmental > Terrestrial > Soil > Temperate forest >...
GAATATGCACGCGGCGTCCACCCAGTTTGTTGAGGACGGGATTCCGCAGAGACTCGAACGTTGCGGCGTCCAGAAAATTCGGAATCGCGGCGAATTGGCTCATACCCGATCACAAAAGTACCAGTCCCATGTGACAGATTCTTTGCATCGGAGTTAAAGAGCTATGAGTCTTTGCGCCAGCTCCGGGAGGATCCATGAAGAAATGCGCGCGGCAGGAGGTGTGCCGCGCGCATTCGGTGGAACGCACTCGAAAGAGGCCTAAAATGTCAGGTGCAACGACATCTGAATGAATCTCGGACTCCCGATGGTGTGAGAAATTATGCCAAACGAAGCTGCGGCTGCACGAGCCGCGGGAATGTTGGTTGCACTGTTAGTGTTATACAGGCTCGTCGACACAGTCGGCGCATCGAAGCTCGGATGATTGAAAATGTTGAAGAAGTCCGCCTGGTATTTCAGCGACACCTTTTCTGACAACTTAAACTTCTTTTGAGCGGACATGTCGTATCTCTCCTGGAACGGACCGCGGAAAATGTTGCGGCCCGTAGATCCAAAGCCTGTCTCAACATTGTCGCAGCTCACCGTTCCTGAGCTGCTGGTTACGCAGGGCGGTACACCGTTTGTTCCTGGTGCCAGCGTCGGAATGTAAAAGGCGTTGGCATCGAGGTATGGCTTAGTGACATCGAAGCCGGTGGTTCCTTGAAGCAGGGCCTGCTTTGCGGAGACACCGGGCGCCAGAGGAAGAACGGGATCGATAATATTGACGAAATGACTGTAATACTGGCCCGCCACGGCTCCGGAAAAGTCAATTACGTTGAATGGGAAACCACTCTGAAGGATTGTGACTCCGTTTACTCCCCAGCCGTTAGCCAGCTCGCCAAGTATGGAAAGGTCGTTCGAGGTTACTTTCGGAATCGAATAAGAGTATTGCACCGATATAACATGGGTGCGGTCATATGTGGACGTGCCGTATGACGACCGTGGATCGAGCGGGTTGTTGCCGTTGAAGAAGAAGCCAAGTCCACTCTGCTCATCCAGGGTGTGCGACCAGGTATAGGATCCGGTTACCTGCAGGCCGTGGCTGAGTTGTTTCCGCACTCCAATCTGCAAGGCGTTGTAATTGGCGATGCCTTCGGCCTCGTAAAAAACGGAATTATTGGAGAGGCCCAGATAAGGGACTCGCAAATCGGTATTGCCGCCATCGAAGGTTTTGACGTTCTCTGTCGAGATGACATTGAATCCGTACGACGAGGTCTCTCCGTTAATGGGATTCGACGGCGTGGCGATCCCAGGTTGGTTGAACGGTATTTGCAGCACCTGGTGAAAGCTCTGGCTGCCGGTATAGCCGAGCGTCAGCTGCAATGTGTTGATGGGCTGCCATTGCAAATCCAACGTCCAATTTTCCGTGTAAGGCAATTTGTTGGCAGGGTCGTAGCCACCGAACACATATGTGCTGGTGCCGGCCCGCAATGCTGCGGCGTTGGGAACCAATCCCGCAAACAGTGTCTGACTCGTCACAGGCGCGGGTATAGTCGCTCCTGCGAAGGGCGATGATAGCGTTCCTGTAGCGGCGCCAGTGACTTGCTGAATGAACGGCGGCGCCAACGTGATGCCGAAAGGACCGCTGATGCCTCCGGCTCCCGATCCGGGCGAGAGTTCGGTGAAGTATTCCCCTCGATCGTAAAACATTCCAAATCCCGTGCGCACAACCACGTTTTTCAATGCTGAAGGACTCCACACGATGCCAAGGCGCGGTCCAATCCCCCACTGCTGACCGGTTAACGTGGAATTGCTTACACCTTTTGTGCCGAGAGTGGCATTGTTGCCGGCAACCACGAGTCCGGTGTTGAGAATAGTGTCCGTAGTGGGGTCATATTTATAGGCGTTAGGATGAAAACTGGTCAACCTTCCGTATTTTTCGGTGAACGGACCTTCGTAGTCATAACGAAGTCCTGCGGTCAAATTCATCGTGGACGTCAGCCGGAAATTGTCCTGCACAAAGGCGCCGACCGTTTCGGATCGGTAGTACCTGCTGCTTTCGCCGAACGAAAGCTTTGGGGCGCTTCCACCGGTGGCCACGTTACCAGCCAGCATATCCGTAAACGTAAGGAAGGTGACGGTGGCTGCCTGGTTCTGCTTATTGATAATGTTCAGCTGGTCGTGGTCCCAGTCTATGCCCGCGACGATGGTATGGCGGCCGTGCACCCAATTGGCATCGGAGGCATAGGTAAATTGATTCTGGACGGAGCCCGCGTTGGCTCCCGAAAACGTGGAGCCAATGGTAAGGCCTTTCCGGATGCTGTTGTCATCGGTCGTGATTTTTATGCCTGGGAACACTGTGGAATTGAATATATTGATCCCGATGTCCAGCGGTGAGTCCGGCTGCGCCGTGTATTTGTAAGCTTTGGACCGGACAAAGCCAACCTTTTGCGACAAAGTCAGCGTTGGGCTCGCAATAAATGTGTTGGAAAGCGTTATGGTTTGGGCAGCAGAGCTCATTGTCGAGCCGAATCCGATGGTATTGGAATCCGCGAAGGGACTCACTGTCGGATTTCCCTGATAGAAATATTTTACGGAGAATCGGTCATGGCTATCGACGTTGTAATCGACGTTGGACACCAACTGGTCTGCAGTGAACTTCGAAGGTTCCTGCAAAACCGCATCGTATCCCAGCTTGCCTGCCAGTGTTGCATCCGTGATCTGGGGAGTAGGAATCAAGTAGTTGTTGCCGATTTTGAGATTCAATAGTTTCAACGCCGCCGGATCGATCTGACTTGCGGTGATGGTTTTGCCAAAATCAAGAAGCGCAACATTCACCAGGGCCGTCGCACTCCGGTCATCGGTCAGATGCAACGGCACCGTTACATCGGAGGTGCCGCTCAGGGCGTCACTGGTGCGAATGCCTTGATATGCTGCGAAAAAGAAGATCTTGTCCTTCTCAATCGGCCCACCGAGCGTGGCGCCATATCGGTTGTAGCGCAGCTTTGGAACCTTGTCCGTATTTGCAATTGCCGTGCTCGCATTTCGAAAAAAAGGAGCGGCGTTCAAGGCATTGTTTTGAAAGTTATCGTACAGTTCACCGTGAAACGTGTTGGTTCCCGAGCGTGTGGTCACCGCGATTTGCGCTCCGCTTCTCCCTCCCTGTGTAACGCCGTAATTTGCCGTATTCACGCTGACTTCCTGCAGTGTCTCTGGAGCCGGCGTCGGTATACCCTGGCCAACGGAATCGTAAACTGAGGTATTGGTCTGGCTGTCTCCCCCAGTCACGCTAAACGCGCCGGTATTGAGAGTGAATCGTGTCGAAGCCACCTGGCTTGTGCTTTTGCCACTGAACAGATTATTGGTCGTCAGCCCGTTCACCGAAAAACTGTTGCTCGTGTCGCGCTGTCCATTGGCCCAGATGGCCTGATTCCCGAGCCCGGCATTGGTGCCGGATGTATTCAGGAAATCCGCACTGACACCCGGTGCGAGAATTGCCAATTGTGTGAAGCTGCCCGTTCCAAGTGGCGTATTGTTGATCTCGTCCGTTCCAAGCACATAGCCTGTAGTCACATCGGTCTGGTTCAGGAGGGGGGTGGCATTGACCGTGACGGTCGTGGCGGCAGTTCCGACCTGCAACTTGCCGTTAACCGTCGTTGTTCGATTCCCCTCGACTTCTATCTGCGAATGGAGTTCCAACTTAAAGCCATCCGCCGCGATGGACACCGTGTAACCACCGGCCGGGAGATCCGCGAACTGATAGGATCCGTCCTTTGCGGTTGGCGCACTGACGGTGAGGTTCGTGGAGGTATTCACGACGGTAACCTTTGCCCCTGCGACTACGCCGCCAGAAGTATCCGTAACGGAACCTGAGATTGAGCCGTCAAGCTGTTGTGCCGCCATCTCGGGTGACTTCAAAATGACGAAAAGAAACAGAAATAACATTATCGAGGAAATTACGGCGCAATGACGATTTCGACCGGGCAACGAGGATGGCATGGCAGTCACTTCTCCTTTATGTTCACGACGATGCGAAAAGAGTGTGCAGACGGAACGCAAATTGAATAGCTACAGGAGCCATCCTGAATTGGTCTTGTGGCAATAGTTTTTAAAATTTGTAAACGTTTGCCATAGATTCGGAAAAATTCAAAAGCGGGCGGTACTCGATCCGGTGGTGGTGGCGCCCGGATCCGTTACCGGTCGTCGGACTCGCGAAGGTGAACAGGCCTCACAAAGGCAGCTCTTACGGAAGGTGGCATGACGCTGTCGGCACCGCGTACGGATTTCCAGATGATCTCGTTGAATTCCCTTTCCGGAATCGCATCTTCCTTGTTGAGATTCATGGCCAGAGATCGTTGCGCTCCCCAGGCGTTTGTAGAATTCAGTTCGGCCAGCCGAACCAGAGGAGTTCGATGCAGAAAGGGGGCTGTGTTGCGTTCGGAAGTAAAGGAGTTATACATCGGCAGTGCCGCCGCATCATACTGACTCATGGGTTTCAACCCCAGGATGAGTTCCATAGTCCGGAGCATTGATGACGAGCTATACATGGTGCTATCCACGGCATTGCGCCGGGTATATGGGCTGATTACCAGGGCGACAGTCCGATGGGAATCGACGTGATCCGAGCCATTCTGCGCGTCATCTTCCACCACGAATATTGCCGTATCCTTCCAGAATGAACTCTTAGATACTTCTTCGACAATCATTCCCAACGCCAGATCGTTGTCCGCCACCATGGCTGTCGGCGTCGGCATATTGGGGCGGGTGCCGTCGGTGTGATCGTTCGGAAGGCGGACGATCGTCAATTGAGGCATTTCCGCTTTTTGTTCGAAGCCATGAAGCTCTTCGATGAAGCGGCCTGCACGATCGACATCTTTGTATTTCAGGTCAAAGCTTCGATAGAGCGGATCGATGTGGCCCACCAATGAAGGTACGGTGGCCTTTCCGGGCTCGCTTGCGGTTTTCCCATTGGTTACGAATTCGCCATAACTTCGGTAGGTGACTCCTGCTTGTTTAGCCTGATCCCAGATGTAACCGGCGGAAGGAGCAACAATCGTGCTGTCACCTTCGAAATCGTAGGCGCGGCCGCGCGAAGAATAGTTCTGGGGCCATAACTTTTCAACGTAGTCGGTGGCATAAGCGCCCATAGACCAGTTATGACCGTCGGCACTGACCTCTGCATCCGCATAAAAATTGTCGAGCAACGTGAATTCGCGGGCCAGAGCGTGATGGTTGGGCGTTGCCGATTCGGGGAACAGGCAAAGCTGGGAGTCGCCGTTTCCTTCACGAATGTCTCCGAAGACCTGATCGTAGGTTCGATTTTCTTTAATGATGTAGATAACGTGCTTGATCGGCGATGTCCCACCGACAACTGCCGGTATTGGATTGCCCGGGTCGGGCGCCATCGTCACCAGACTGTCTGCCTGAAACGGAGAGTTGCGATAAACCTGGGCAGTATATGCGTCCAATGCCGCTTTGTCGGGCGCAGGAATCACCGAGAGCGATCCCTGCAGCAGCCGAGCAATGAATTGCGTCGAATCGTCCCGGCTCTGGAATGGGCTGGGACCCTGGGGATTTGCAAAGGAAACCGTGCCTTTCCCATTGATGACGTAAATAGTTCGCTCGTCGCTGGAAAACTGCACTCCGGTGGGATACCAGCCGACCGGGACAAATCCGCGAACCCGGGAATTGCCCGGATCGGAAGTGTCGACGACGGCTACGTCGTTGTTATCCGCATTGGCGACAAGCAAAGTCTTGCCGTCCCGGCTCAGCGCCAGGGCGTTGGGCGTACTGCCTTCCAGAGCCGTGGAGTACAGTGCTGTCGAAACAGCGCATAAGGCTTTGCGCGTCTGTGTATCGATGACGGTGATCGTGTTGCTGTTCGCATTTGCGACATAGAGAGTCCTGCCGTCCTTCGATACTTCCAGCGCGTTCGGATGATCGCCGGTGGGAATGGTGCCGACGACCTTCGAAGTATTCAAATCAATAATAGCTACTGCGCTTTTGCCCCAGAGACTCACATATAGAAAGCGGCCATCTCTGCCCGGAGCCACCGCATAGGGATAGCTGTCCTGCTCCAGCGCAATATTCGCTTCTACCTGGGATGTTTTCAGCGTGACGACGCTGATGGTGTTGCTTAAATTGTTTGCGGAATAGAGATGCTTGTCATCGGCACTCACGGCGATTCCAGTGGGGTAGATTTTAGCGTCTTTGGCGCCCAGCACGATCCGGCGTTCGTTGCTTAGAAAACCGCGATTGAAGTCGTACGCGTAAATCCAGTTATCTGCCGCCCCGCTCACCATGAGCGTCTGCCCATCGTTGGTGAAGGTGATTCCGTAAAAGGACTTGTCCACAGTGACTTCTGAAATCCGGTTATTCGTCTGCAGGTCCACGATCGCGACATACTGGCGGCTCTGACCGTTATGGTTGATCGCGAGATATCGCCCGTTCGGGCTCATAGCCATGTTGAGAGGGAAATCGCCAAGGCCTATATTCTTACCCGCAGGTGAAAGCTTCCAGCGATTGGGCAGCAGCGTGGTGCTCGAATCGAGACGGCCCGGGCGATCCTGTGCCGAAATCATCAGGGCGAGAAGGAGGCCGGTAGCCACAAACGTTTTCCGAATCATGATGGAACCCCTCACTATTGTGCTGGTTCAATGTGATAGATACTTGACTCAGTTGTTAAAGCTTTTCCGCATACGTGTCAACCCCCAGGTCCATAAAGGGTTTCGCTCCGGCGATAGGGAACGAAGAGGAATAACGCCAGAATTCCTTGACCAGGGTTTCGATAGCCAAAGGCTTCTTGAGTGTGGGGACACCGCTTTCCTGGATCGCTGCATTCAGTTCTGAGCCGCTGGCATCCCCTGTAATGAACACCAGACGGGACTGAAGATCGGGACGGTTGGATCGGATCCAGGCCAAAAAGTCCACTCCGTTCATTCGTGGCATCCGGACGTCTGAAATGATCATCGCAAACTCCCGTGTGTTTATTAATTCCGTGGCCTGCAAGCCATCGGCCGCTCGAGTCACACGGCAACCACATTGCCCTTCGAGGACGTCACCAATAAATTCCGCCACTAAATGATCGTCTTCCACCACGAGGACCGAGCGTCCGGAATCGGCGCAAGCCGGCGCATTGAAGGCCCCCGAGGCTGCCGGAACGTCAACGCTTTTGTCCAGTTCCATCGGTAGTGTGATCTTGAATGTTGTTCCCGACCCTCGATGCGAGTCTACTTCAATCTCTCCGTTGTGTTGTTTTACGATTGCCAGAGAAACGCTCAGTCCCAGACCGGTTCCGCGATTGGGCGCTTTCGTTGTGAAAAACGGATCGAAAATCTGCGTCAAGTCCCCTGGCGCGATTCCTGCACCGCAGTCCGCAATGGTGATGGTGGCTGTCGAAGCCTCAGTGTTAACGCAGACCCGGAGTCTTCGCTCCGGCGCGTCTTCCATCGCATCGATTGCATTGATGACGAGATTCAGGAGCACCTGCTTAAGCTGGGAGCCGTCGGCCATTACCGGGACAGGTTCGTCGGGCAGGTCGAGTTGCAATGCCGTATTCGTTTCCTTGATTCTAAGCGCAACGAGCGTGAGGCTCTGGCGGACCAAGGTGCGCAAATCACATTGAGCTTGCTCGGTCTGCGATGGCCTGGAAAGCTGCAGTAATTGCCGGATGATTCGCGAGGCTTCAAAACCGCTGTCCCTCATCGTTTGGCAGTAGGCGCCCAGTTTTGCTTTCTTTAGTTTGGACATCTCCAAATGTAACAACTCGGCATATCCGATCATCGGCATCAACTTGTTGTTCAGTTCGTGGGCAATGCCCCCGGCCAGCGTGTGCAGGAGAGCCGCCTTTTCCTTTTCCACAACGTGACGCTCAAGCTCGCGCTGTTGCTTCAGACTGCGCGACAAATCCTCTTGCTGGGATGCCACGATTTCAAACTGCTCCTGCATCAGGGCCGATTGAGCGGACACCAGGTTTCGCGTTGAAATCATTCCCAGAAATTCGAGATCTTCGCCGATCAGGACGACGTCGTCGTAAAATTCGCTTACGGACCTCGACAGCGTGCGCTCCAATACATCCCGGATGCTTTCAAGCACGCCAACTTGTACACAGCGGGACATCAGGTTATCGCCTATCGATTGCCGATGATAGAGGGAGAAGCCATAACGGCCTCCCAGCAAACCGCGAACCTGACTGCGCGAACAGATGCCCAGCACCTGCCGTCCTTCAATCACTGCCGCAAATTCGAACTCGTTTTTTCGGAAGAAACTATCGACTTGTTCCACCGATTCTCTGGCGTCGACAGATGCGTGATGTTCCACTAGTGCGGTTAGGGGCCAGACGGTGCTTGTGTTCTTGCTCACGTGCGTTCGTTCCTTCGCGTTGCTTATCGTCCGAACGGCAAAAAGCCTGCGTTACATTTCGGTAACAGAAATCCAGTCTGGCGGCTCGATGTGTAATAAATGTTAAAAGCTGCATAAAAATCAGACCCGCCTCGGCTTGCCGTCAGAATATTTCAAAATTATTACAATAATGTGTTTTTCTTCATATTTTGATGTCCATCATCTTATGATTGAGGTGATTCCGTTGGAGGGAGAGGTTGAACGCAGCGCGGGCGATCATTTTGGCTTTGATGATGCTGAAACCGGAGGCAGGGCGCGTGATTAACGTACGTGCTCAAGGCCAATCCGTTCACATTCGCACGCAATTGTCCCGGCAATATCGCGGAGAGCCTCTCCGGTTTGACGACGGTGCCGGCAGGACCTGCTATGACCAGAATGGGGACATGACCATTCGGTGTGTCGAGCATTTTTACGGCGCATCAGTCTCCGTAACGCTTGAATTCGATGGCCACGGAGTCATGAGCGACACCATTACCAGCGTTGCCAACCATCCAAAATTGCGACCGATTCCCCCGACGACGAGGACAGCACAGACCGGCAGCAGGCAGACCACCATCTATAGAGTGTTTGGGTATGACGAATCCCTCATAAATCCCGACGATGTGGAACGATTTCGAACGATCCAGGCGCCATTATGGGTGGAGGTTCGCGAAGATATAGGGTTGAACGACCGGCCGCTGGTGTCCCTTTACTGGTACCAGACGCTAGACGAAATCCGGCTCGAGCGAGTCGAACCGCATTAAATTGGGCATCCGCTATCGTTCGTCCGCCACGTAGAAAACGGGATCGGGTTCGGAACAGCGTTGATTTGTCCTGCAACGAATGTCCTTTAGCAAAAGGAAGCCTTGATTCGGCTCGAACTGAAGTTGTTTTGCGGCAAAGGAAGTTTGTTTTGTCGTAAAACAACTTTGCTTTATCGAAAAGCAAACCTGTTTTGCCGTAAAGCAACTTTGCTTTTTCGAAAAGGAAACCTGTTTTGCCGTAAAGCAACTTTGCTTTATCAAAAAGGAAACTTGGTTTGCCGTAAAACAACTTTGCTTTTTCGAAAAGGAAACCTGTTTTGTCGTAAAACAACTTTGCTTTATCAAAAAGTGGGCTTGGTTTGCCATGGGGAACCCTGTTTCGCGGCAAAACAAGTTTGGTTTAAGGCAAAGGAAACCTGTTTTATGAAAAAGCAAGTTTGCTTTATGGCAAAACAAACTTCCTTTTTGACGGAAATCGGCTCACCTGGGATTGGGTGTGCCTGTAATCTATTGATTCTAAAGTCGCTTAAAAAGTGGAGGCGGCGGGAATCGAACCCGCGTCCGAAAACGTTCGGTCAGAGAATCTACATGCGTGTCAGACTCCATTTTGTTATGTCCCGGCCTTAGGAATCTGCAAGCAAAGCCGGAGCACGAGCCCGTTGAGTTTCGCTTCGCGCCGCCGGGCCAGCCGTTTGAAGCTATCCTGCCTAAAGTGACGTTCTTTAATCAGCCAACAGGCGAACTAATCAAGAACGAGTCGCTATGGTTAAGCGGCTAGTGCTGGTGTATATTCAGCAGTTGATTGTTTCCACGTTTTAACGAGGACATGGGCCTCGGCATGCATCTCTTTCCTCTCCATTCCCGTCGAAACCGGTGCGCCCCCTGAAAAGCTGTTGAAGCACCTACCTTTTATATAGGTGGTGTTGCGCTTTCTGTCAACGCTGTATAATGTTCGCTTCCCCGGAGGCGTAGATTTAATGGAGTTGCGGACGCAGAACGTTGACCGGTTGTTGGAAGCATTGGCCCCATCGCTGGCGGCCGAACTCGATCGCGTCATGCAGGAAGCTCAAATCCGCGTTGCACGACGCCGAAGTTGAAGCTCTTCATGTTGCTCAGGTTCAGCGCGAACAGGCCATCGCTGAAGCCTGCGGATCTTTGCGGGAAGTGCTG
>Ga0207060_10461_pt1 | contig 10194 bp, 10 predicted proteins | sample Alteio_BWMinCont_30_FD_153270 | JGI IMG/M metagenome (GOLD analysis project Ga0207060, IMG submission 153270) | Enriched cells from forest soil in Barre Woods Harvard Forest LTER site, Petersham, Massachusetts, United States -... | ecosystem: Environmental > Terrestrial > Soil > Temperate forest >...
CGTTTGCCATGGCCTGTCCACGTCCGAAGGGCAACGCATAGATCGCACTTATCACTCCGATATTTCGCACGTCATAGGTTGCGAGTCCATAGTCTGCATTGATGTCGAACGGGTTCGATACCAGTCCAGGTGCGTTCCCCGCAGTCGTAGCGTTCAGCGAATCTCCATTGTCCAATGCTCTAGACCAGGTGTAGACACCGCGAAAAGAAAGGTTATGGCTGAAGCGACGGTTCACATCGACCTGCAGCGCATTGTAATTGCTGCTTCCTTCTGAAAACCACGTCCAGGTATTCGCCAATGTTGGGTTGGCCTTCGGCGTTTTGGGAGGGATGTAGTAGCTCCCGGGAGGAACCGGGGCGTTCGCCAGCGGCGTGGGGAATGTGCTGGGGTAGGTCGCGGGACATGGCGAGGCAGGACAAATCGTTGGAAAGGGTTCATTGGCGTCGATACCGATGACTTCGTGGTATCCATGAGACCCAACGTAGCCCACGGTCAAGACGGTGTTCGGAGAGAGTTGCTGTTGAACTCGTAAAGACCAGGAGATAAGCGTGGGCATCTTCATGTTCGGCTGAACGCCTCCAGGCACCAACAGCGCCTTGGCAGGCACGGGAGCAGTTGGATCAATGGGAAGGTCGGAGACGGGAAGCGCGGCGATGCTGTAAGTCGGATTGAATGGGGCGTTCTGGTCAGTGCGGTATCCAAGTGCATCCTGAAGCTCGTTGTACATCCCAAAACCACCGCGAAAAACGGTTTTTCCGTTCGGACTCCATGCCAAGCCGAGTCGGGGCTGCGGCAGAAACTTTGCATTGTTGGTAGTGAAGGTTGCATTTCCGATGCGCGGTAGGCTCGAAATTATCCCATTGGGGAAGGTGTAATTGGTGGCGCGACCGTGGGCTTCATTCCAACCAGTCGAGAATTCGTCACGCAGGCCCAACGACAGCGTCAGCTTAGGGGTCAGGCGAATAACATCTTGTGCGTAGAATGCACCAAAAAGCGATCGCCAGTTCATCTCAGTTGGCGCGGGGTCATAAAGAAAGCTTGATGTCGTTCCTTGGAGGAATGTCTTCAAACTGGTGAAAGTCGCTTGACCGTATTGGCTGAGGGCGATGGTCTCGTTTGATTGAAATGGTTGAAACCAGGCGCCAAAACTGAATTGATGCCGTCCTCGGGTGAGGGTTACCCGATCTTCAACCGTGTAAAGATTGCGCGCTATGTGCAGGTTGCTTCCGTTGTTGCTGCCCGCCAAACCGATCTGAGCTTGAGGATTAGAGGCAGCGCTGCCGCCGACAACCACAGCGCCAACCTGATGTCCCAGCAGAAAACCGGAAACGGTCGCTGCCGGCGTACCGGGAGTCGGTTCCCCAGTAAAAAAATAGCCAGCCCGCGAATACCCGACACGGGCAACATTCAGAGTGGATGCTGAGAATGTGTGTGTCTCCTCCAAACTGAAAACTTGCTCGCGGAGGCTGACGATGTCAGTACTGTATGGATTGAGGGTGGTGGCTGTGACGTCATTGCCATCGTCAATGGTATAGACGCTGGCTAGCGAATCACGGTCTGAAAAAATGTGGTCCAGGCGAGCCGTTCCGAAGTCCTCTCGAATGGTTTGTAAGGGACTGCTGAAAACCTGGGCGATTCCATTGAAATCTGGGGCTCCGGCTGGCGCGACCGGCCACAAGTTAAGCAGAGGCACGACGCTGGGATCGGCAGCTGCTCGCGATGCGGCGTCCGGAACAAACGCTGCCGATGTCTGATGCAAGTGCTGACGCAGTCCCTCGTAGTTGCCGAAGAGGAAAGTCTTGCCCTTTTGGATCGGGCCTCCAAGAGACCCACCAAACTGGTTGCGCTGAAAAGGCGGAGCGGAGCCCTGATCAAAGTAGTTGGGAGCGTCGAGAGCGTTGTTGCGCAAGTACTCATAGGCGGATCCATGAACCTGATTTGCGCCGGACTGGGTAACGATAATGACCTGACCACCCGGACGTTTGCCATATTCCGCGCCGTAAGAGTCTCGCAGTACGTTAAATTCGCGCACGGCGTCGACGCCCAACAATTGCCCGCTCGTGCCGCCCGGCTGCATGTTATTCTCGGCCGCACCGGTAAACTCGACCCCATTTAGCAAGAAGAGATTTTGCTGGGGCCGATTTCCTGAGACTGCGAAATTGTTTCCTGTGGTGGAATTGGATACACCTATCCCGCCCGTTTTCTCCGAGGTAAAGTTAACAATGCCGGGATTTAGGGTCAGCAATAAATCGTAACTTCGCCCATTGAGGGGCAGATCTTTCACCTGCTGCTCTCCGACTAAGCCGGAAATGTCCTGGGTAGTGACGCTTACCACCGCGGCGTCCCCGGTCACCTTTACTTCTTCGCTTACCGCCCCGACTCGCAGATTCAGATCGGCAACTGCATCTTGCCCGACCACGAGGCGAATTCCTGTCCGAACGCCCTCCGCAAAGCCGTCCTTCTTAACCCGGACTTCATACTCTCCCACAGGAAGAGCAAAGACTTGATATCGTCCTGTCTGATTGGTAATCGTGCTTCGCGAAAGTCCCGTATCCAGATCTCGCGCCGTGACCGCCGCAGCAGACACGGCTGCTCCAGACTGATCGGTTACAGTTCCGGACAAGTTTGCCGACATTTGGCTCCAGGCCGATGGGACACCCAGAAAGAGCCACAGCGACACCAACACAAACATCGAAAGACTATGGGATCGGAAAGTGCACATATCGAGAGCATGCAATCGTCTGAACATGACAGGACGTGAGCAGAGTAGACTTGGAGCGGCCTTCAACATTACTTTCCTCTCCTGAGAAGAAGTGTCTGGTCGAGAGTTATAAAGTGTATATCCAGGTCGGTTATTATGTCTAATCGTATGCGCTTATGTATTATTGAGCGAGGTTCTTAGGGGCGACAGTCTCGGCCGAAGCTGGTACGACCGGTGGAGTTTGTCGGTCCCGAAGTCGTTGAACTAGACTGTTGGATTCATTTCCAAATGGCCGCAAGGGTCAAAAGTCGACGGCCGAAAGGCGAGGATTTGCTGAAGCTGCGCGACGCAATTCTGGAACTTGGTGTCAGTTTCCCTACGATCAAGCAGTGGATTTACAAGGGCAAGATTCGCAGCGTTCAGACGGTGGGGGGACACCACCGCATTCCGCAAAGTGAGGTAGATCGCCTCCTGTTCCGTACCCGAGCGAAGACAGCCCGTGAACGAAAAATCGTGATGCGGCGTGTCAGCGCAAGGAATCAATTAGTGGGACGCATCGACGGGGTTCGGATTAGCGGACTTATGGCTGAGATAAGGATTTCCATCGGTGATCAGGAAATTACATCGATTATCACTGCAACTTCGGCTCGCGAAATGAACCTCAAGCCGGGACAAACCGCGGCCGCGCTCATAAAAGCTACAGAAGTGATGATTCTGCGGGTGTGAGATGAAAAGCAGGCTCTTCCTTTCCTCTCTGCTCTTTGTACTGATCTTGGACACCGTAATAGTCCAGTCTTAGCAGCTAGTGGTTCAAGTCGAGCCTGGGAAACAAGTTGCCCTCACACGAGCCGACATCGAGGCGTTGCCGCGCGTCAAAGTCACGACCAGCGCCTCAGGCGAATCGGCGACATTTGAGGGGGTCGCGCTTGAGGCCGCACTGGAAAAAGCCGGAGTAGCGTTTGGGCAGACCGTGAAGGGAAAGCGACTCGCGTCATGTTTGCTGGTGGAAGCGGCTGACGGGTATCGGGTGATGATTGCATTGCCTGAGCTAGACCCGGCATTCTCGGACAGGCAAGTTCTTCTGGCCTTCCTGAAAGATGGGAAACCGCTGGACGAAAAAGAGGGGCCATACCGCATCGTAATACCCGATGAAAAAAGGATGGCGCGATGGGTGCGGCAAGTGATAAGGCTGAAGATTGTGGAGGTGCCATGACTAAGGGTCAGTCCTTTTGAATCATTACCTCGGTGGCTTTGATCACGGCGGAGACGGTGTCGCCTTTTTTGAGCTTGAGTTCGTCGGCGCAACGGCGAGTTATAGCGCTCTCGATGAGGTTGTCGCCGACCCGAACCACTACATGGGCCATGACATCCCCCATCTGAATTTCTTCGATTTTTCCACGCAGTTTGTTTCTGGCTGAGATTGGCATGCAGTCATTATAAGCCGAGGAGGAAGTACAGTGAACGTCCGAAAAGTCGTTTTGATGGCCGCTCTAGCGGTTGGCTTTGTTACTCATTTGTGTGTGGCGCAAGAAATCGCTGTGGCGGCCGCATCGGACCTTCAGTTTGCCATGCAGGATTTGGCCGCCCGATTCCAGAAGCAAACGGGTAAGGCAGTCAAACCGACTTATGGTTCGTCTGGCAACTTCTTCCAGCAGATTAAGAATGGCGCTCCCTTTGACATGTTCTTTTCCGCGAATCTCGCCTATCCAAGGCGACTAGAAGATGCCGAATTGACCGAGCCGGGGAGTTACTACCAATATGCGACGGGCAAGATCGTGATCTGGGTTCCGAACGAGTCGAAACTTGACCTGAAATCCGGCATGCAGGTCCTTTTAGACCCTTCCATCAAGAAGATCGCTGTCGCCAATCCACAACATGCTCCATATGGGCAGGCCGCAGTCGCGGCGATGCAGAAGGAAAATGTCTACGACAAAGTGAAGGAGAAGTCTGTACTGGGCGAAAACATCTCACAAACAGCAACCTTCATCTTCTCAGGAGCAGCGGACGTGGGCATCGTGGCCCTGTCACTTGCCGTGTCTCCGAATATGAAAGACAAGGGACGATATGTTGAAATTCCTGCAGCAGACTATCCGCCCATCGAACAAGCATGCGTCATCCTTCGTTCGTCAAAGAATAAGGTAGTGGCGACGGAGTTTTTGTCGTTCATCAAGACCGCCGCGGTTGCCGACACTTTCAAGCAGTACGGTTTCGATGTGGCGAATACCTCGCATCCGAAGCCTTAATTTGCTCGGCGGTGGAAGACTCCGCAGATGACCTGAGCGTCGTTCAAGCAATACATTCTTCCCGGATCGCCAAATTCCAGCGAGTGACAACTCGGGGATACGTTCGGTGTAGGAATTTTACCGGCCTCTATAGCTATCCCCGTCAACGGATCGAATCTGCCTGCGCAAAGATTGCGTCAAGAAGGCTACTGGTGAGACTGTTTGTGACCAACGGTAGTGAACCTAAAACCAAAATGGAATGGGCGTAGCTCAGGGCCCTCGGCACGACTTGCGCCAAGGGCCAGTCCGAGCAAGGTTGCACAACGTAACAACGGTACGAAGCGTGCCGGCGATCTGGCGGTTCTGAGTTTATTACGCTGCATGAATTACCGATTTCTTGGTGTTCGCGGTTGCCCGTAGCTTTGTTTTGAGTTGCTCCAGCTTTTCGCCTTCGATCTTCCGCTCGGCCCGAAGGAGTCGAACCTTTGTCTCGTGTGGGTCTGCAGTGTGTGATACCGAATGATTCACGATGTCCTCGAATGATTTTGTAAGGTTAGTCCTCCGTGATCCTGCGTGCAATCAGGCAGTCCCAAGGAAACACGGCCCTTGGCCGAGAGCGGGTCAGCAAATAAATAGAACAATCTTTGTCGTGGGAGTCTTGACACTGTTGCCGCCACGCGGGCGCACAAGACGTGGCTGGCATAAACTTAATCCTGAACGAATTCCGCAAGTCCTGCACCAAAGACTATCTCGATCAGATCGACAAGAGTGACCTAACCGCATTCGTCGTAGCGCAGAAGAAAGATGGACAGGATGACCGCACGGTCGCGAACCGCCTGGCGGGAGTCGTAACCTTCCTGCGGGCGCACGGCGTCGTCACTGTCACGCTACGGCACAAGTACACGGAAAAGAAAGTAAAGGCATACCGACCGTTCAAATGCCTTCGGGCCGGTAATCTTCATCTCCCACCGGTCATTCGCCTGAGACCCTATAATCGACACCCGCCAGTCTCCGGGACGATCGGCAAACACATGCTCAATCACCGCAACGACTTCGCCACGGACCACGGGATCACCGGTGTGATACATCTCCACCGTCACTATTGCCGTTGGCTCGGGTTAAGCTGCGCGAACGCCTCGGCCTCTCACACTCTGCAGAACCGTCGAGGGGAGGCGCAAGACACGCATATTTGAGCCTTTTTTCGTTTTAACCCGGACGGCTATTCCGCCCGCTTCCGGAAATGGATCGGAAAGCACTTCAAATTCCTCGCCGTAAAGTCGGACATGCGCGGAGACACCATAGCCAAGACGTTTGATGTGTGTGCAGATTTCCAGAACAGAAGGAGATTTAATACTATGGCTGGTCATCCGCTCATTCTACTCTCCGGAATGGTGGAAAAACGCGCTGGTATCCCTCGGCTTGTCATGAAATTATCCCTCTGGTACTGCTACGGGTATGGATAAAAAAAGCGCAGAACACCTGGCCAAAGCGCTCGCACTGGCGTGCGTGCGCAACGGCTTTATCGAAGAATTGCATTGCGGCAAAGGTACGTACTCGCAGGCCGGAGACTATTGCGACGTGAAGGTTGTCACGCCTGACCGTGAAATCCCCTGGCGCGAACTATCCCGCATCAGCGACGCAGAAATGAAGCGCCTGATGAAAGAGATAGTAAACAAGCTCTACACCGTGCTTCTCAATCTGGAAGATGAGGACTTCATGACTGCCCTCTTGGGCCGGGGCGCCAGGTACACCCAAAAATGGGATAAGCCTGAGGAGCTTGCCGATTTTGTGTTGCGCAATCGAAAGCCTGCGAAATGATTTGCGACTCTGCAGCGTCTCGACGATTGAGCTTGCTAAACGTAGCACGCTTAGATTTAACCTGGAATTAATACTTCTGAAGCCATCCCGCAAGGTATATGGGCTACGCTACTCTGGCATCACACCACATGAAGGGTTGGAGAATCCGCGCCAGAGACGGCTGGGTTCTCCGATTCTTCCGCCGCCGGAGCCTCTCGACACCGCATTCGCCATCCCGCGGTAGTTCTGCACTTTCAGCCTGCCTCAGACGCCTGCCAACGACCCGCCACGGGAGGCTTTTGTTCCGGAATCGTGGTGCCCAAACTTGGGAACGGGGCCCGATCCGAGAATAACAGCTCCGGATTAACGAGATTTTAAAGAAACTTTTCCGCGGCCCACGCCTCTAACACGTAAGAGAGCCCAATTTGACAGTGGCACCGCTCGTATGCGCGAGTGGATGTGTGTCTAAATCACCTTTCAAAGAAACCTATTATTCAAGGAGACAAATATTCATGAAGTCTAGCAAATACATTGCTATCGTAGCGGTTCTGGCCTCCGGCCTGTCCCTGAACGCTTTCGCGAAAGATAAGAATGAAACGCGGATTACTCTCTCGGATTCTGTGCAGGTAGGCACGACCGACCTGAAGCCGGGCGGCTACACACTGCAGTGGGATGGCGACGGCCCGGACGTGCAGGTGAAGGTCCTGAAGGGTAAGAACGTTGTGGCCACGGTTCCTGCGAAGCTGGCGCAGGGCAAGAGCGGGTATTCCAACGCAATCACGATGCGCACAGTGGGCAACGTGAACACACTGGATGAGGTGGACTTCGCGGGCGGCAAGCAGTCGCTGGTGTTCGGGGAAGCGGCCGCAACCCAGTCGTCAAGCGGGCAACAGTAAACAGGGTACGAAATATAAGGGCGGGAGATAACTCTCCCGTCCTTATTTATTTCGGTTTCAGTTTTGCATTTACATACTATTCTTTGCCATTTTGAGCGACACGACGTGAACCTCGTTCTTGTCCGCATCCACCTGGGCTTGTAGCGTTACGTGATGCCCTTCGTGTCCTTTGACCGCGTCCGGGTTGCTTATCGTCCAGCTCTTACTGTCCTTGTCGCTCACGAACATCTTGCCATCATCGCTAATCTTCCCGGTGATGCTAACGGTTTTCATTGACATGCTGGACTTGCTGTTGTCCGGCTGCTGCGTCCCGTATTGAGCCACAGCGACTGCGTGCATCAGCAGGGCCAGGACGAATGAAATGGCCATCAACTTTTTCATCTTGCTCTCCTTTCGCCGAACTACTTCACGGAGGAAAGTCCACTCCGGAAACGAGTCATGCGCGTGGTTGTCTTGATACCCACAGTCTGCTCCCTTGCCACGTTCTCCGTCAATTCGATGGAGACAGCATCTCAGCGAGCGCATTCTGAGGGTCGACTTTAATCCCGATAAATACATTATCGCGTTTAAACAAAAAGTTACGGCGTCCCCTTTACGACAGTAGGCCGAGGGATCTGTGCTGGCTCTCGCGACTGTTGTGACGTTGTACGCCGCCCGTGCTATGAATTTCTTAGCGTTTGAGGCTGCCTGTAGTTTTAGTTTAAGCTGCAACAGTTTCTGGCTTTCAATCTTCCGCCCGGACCTCAGCAGTACGATAGTTTTAGAACGATGCCGGAACGCCGATTCGCGATCTTGAAATACAGCGGGAAGACACCGTCGCTGGCGACCTGCGAAATCTGCCATTTGAAGTTCTTCACCCCGAGCGAGTTGAAGAACAATCCCGTCGAGGCCGAGATGTACCTGCGAGAGAAGTTCCAATGGCATGAATGTAAGGTTGGCCTCAAGACGAAATCGCCCCGGCCTATTTAATCGAGACGCAGCACATACGGTAAGATGGCACCTTGAGAGTACGGGCTCCGATCCATGATCGGCCAGACCATCTCGCATTACCGCATCATCGAAAAGCTCGGGAGCGGAGGGATGGGTGTTGTTTACAAGGCCCAAGACACTCGACTCGACCGCTTTGTAGCTCTCAAGTTCCTGCCCGAAGACTTGGCCAAAGATCCTCAAGCACTGGAGCGATTCCGCCGTGAAGCCAAGGCAGCTTCTGCATTAAATCATCCCAATATCTGCACGATTTACGACATTGGCGAGCACGAGCGCCAATCATTCATTGTGATGGAGTTCCTAGATGGGATGTTGCTACGCAAGTGCATCGCCAGGCATCCCTTGGAGCCCGCCATCACGGTCTCACTGGCCATTGAGATAGCCGACGCCTTGGATGCGGTACACGCAGTAGGGATTGTTCATCGCGATATTAAACCCTCCAATCTCTTTGTGACGCAGCGCGGGCATGTCAAGATACTCGACTTCGGCCTGGCAAAAATGACGACACCAGCCGACTTGCAAGGTGCTGACATGGTTCACGAGGCCAGCACTATAACAGCCGAAGATCTCACCGCCACGGGCACTACGCCGGGCACCATTGCTTTCATGTCTCCAGAGCAGATACACGGCGAGGAACTGGACTCTCGCACCGACTTGTTCTCCTTTGGAGTCGTGATCTACGAAATGGCCACGGGGCGTTTGCCGTTTGAACGTAAGACCGTCGGCGCGACCTTCGCAGCCATCCTGCATGAATCCCCCGAACCCGCAAAACACTTGAACTCCCGAGTACCTGCAAGACTCGACGAGATTATTTCCGAGGCTTTGCAAAAGGACCGGCAATTGCGCTATCAGCAGGCTTCGGAGATTCGTCATGACCTGCAAGAGTTGAGAGGAGCGACCAAAGCGCCCGCGACGCCATTTGCAGACCTCAAGAGCATCGCAACACCAGCATCCGAAACGGCTGTTCCCGGAAGGAGTCGATGGAAGATCGCGCTCCCGATTGGCCTCATCCTCCTCACTTTGCTGGGGGCGATCATCCTTGGTCTGTCGCACCGACGTACGTCTCAAGCATCCAAGCTCAACGAAAGGGACGCGGTTGTGCTCGCCGACGTCGCGAACTCCACGGGCGAGCCTGTATTCGATAACACTCTGAAGCAGGCACTTTCCATCTCTCTGCGCCAATCGCCATTTCTCAAATTCCTTTCGGACAGCAAAGTTGCCGCGACCCTAACCTTGATGACTCGTCCGCCCAACACTCAAATCACGAGTGAGGTGGCGCGTGAGATCTGCCAACGTACCCGCAGCAAGGCCTATATCGGAGGGACCATTTCCGCGCTCGGTAAAGAGTATGTCCTGGGGCTGCGGGCTGCGTCCTGCGAAACCGGCGATGTGCTCGCTGAGGAACAGGCAACGGCTGATCGCAAAGAAGAGGTGCTCAGCGCATTGGGGAAGGCAGCCGCGAAGTTGCGCGAAAAACTTGGCGAGTCACTGGCCTCGGTTACAAAATACAACCAACCCCTGGAAGAGGCGACGACCTCATCTCTGGAAGCTCTGCAGCAGTACAGCGAGCAGCGAAGGGCACAGCGGGAAC
>Ga0207060_10462_pt1 | contig 10159 bp, 9 predicted proteins | sample Alteio_BWMinCont_30_FD_153270 | JGI IMG/M metagenome (GOLD analysis project Ga0207060, IMG submission 153270) | Enriched cells from forest soil in Barre Woods Harvard Forest LTER site, Petersham, Massachusetts, United States -... | ecosystem: Environmental > Terrestrial > Soil > Temperate forest >...
TGCTCTTTAACCAGAACCACGGTTTTGCAACGGGGATTGCCGCACTACTGCTGGAATTCTGGTTCCAGACATTGCAATTTATAGCGCCGCCAGCGCTGCTGCTCTTTGGCATTTACTTTCCTGAGCGTTCGCGTCTGGATGCGAAGCTGCCGTGGGTGAAATGGGGCATTCTAATTCCCCTGGCAATATGTGCGGTTGTTTTTGAGCCTATCGTCTATGGCGAGCATTACGGCACGGGCAATGGGCCCATATTGGTGCATGTCGGCGACATGGCAATGCGGGCCACGAACTTCCTAAACCTACTGTGCGTGATTCTTTTCCTGGTGCTGACGATCGACAAGCTGCGTTCAGCGTCGACGGAAGACGCACGCCGCAGGCTACGCGTACTGACGACGGGCGTGAGCATCGGCATGGTGGCACTCCTGCTGGTTTTTGTGCTGCTGCCACATTTTGGCATTACCGGCGCAAAGAAGAGTTATCTGTGGATTGAGTATGCCGGGATCATTACATTTCTAGCTGCGCCTTTCTCGCTGGTTTATGTGGTCCTTGTGCAGCGCGCGATGGACGTGCGCATCCTGCTGCGCATGGGCGCCCGGTACGCACTAGCCAAGGCGACGCTCTGGGTTGTGCAGTATGTGCTGCTTGGGGTGGTGGCTGTAGAGCTTTTGCTGCCGGTGTTGGGGAAGAAGCAGACGCAGTTGCCCGATTTGATTGGCCCGCTGATCTTTTTTGGACTCGTGATCTTGTTGCGGATGGGTTTGCACAAACGCATTCAGAATTGGCTCGACCGCAGGTTCTTCCGCGAGGCTTACGATGCGGAGCGCGTTCTGAATGAACTTGCCGAGGAAGTACGGCGCTATACGGAGACAGAGCCTCTGCTGGAGACGGTTGCCCGCTGCGTTGCGGAGACCCTGCATGTCGACCAGATTGCCATGCTGTTGCGGCGCGGCGAGTACTTTGTGCTCCATCAGTCCATTGGCATTTCAGCCGGTGGGGCATTAGCTCTTCCGGTGCAGTCTTCTTCTGTTCGGTATCTGACGAATTCGAATGAGCCGGCGCGTTTGTACCGGGAAGATCCCGATGCGTGGTACTTGATGGCGGGCACGGCGGAGCGATTTGCCCTCGACAAAATGAATGCTGAACTACTGCTGCCGCTTCCGGGCAGAAACCGGATGATGGGCGTGATGGCGTTGGGGCCGAAGCGGTCTGAGGCGGCGTATTCTTCGGCCGACTTGAAGCTGCTGCAGGCGCTGGCATCGCAGACGGGTCTGGCGCTGGAGGTGAGCGAACTGGCGCGGTCACTGGCGGCGGAGGCGGCGCAGCGGGAGCGCACGAATCGCGAGATGGAAATCGCGCGCGAGGTGCAGGAGCGGCTCTTTCCGCAGGAGATACCGGATCTTCAAGGCGCGAAGATTTCTGGATTCTGCCGTCCGGCGCTCGGCGTGGGCGGAGATTACTACGACGTGATCGACATCGGCGATGGCCATGTCGGGCTGGCGATCGGTGACGTGTCAGGTAAGGGCATTTCGGCTGCGCTGTTGATGGCGAGTCTGCGGGCGTCGTTGCGCGGCGTAACGCTGGACAGTCCGCGCGATTTTGCCAAACTGATGCATCAGGTGAACCGGCTGGTGTATGAGGCCTCGGCGTCGAATCGTTATGCGACGTTCTTCTTCGCTTCGTATGATCCGGCAACACGCAAGCTCGAGTGCGTGAATGCCGGGCACAATCCACCGGTGGTTTTGCGTGGGCAGGAGACGATTCGACTTGAAGCCGACGGTCCGGTAGTCGGGTTGCTGCCGTTCGCGCCTTATACCGAGCAGACAATGATCCTTGAGCCCGGAGACTTGCTGATTCTGTACACAGACGGCATCAGCGAAGCCATGACGCATGTTGACGAGGAGTGGGGCGAGGAGCGCATGATCGCTGCAGCGCGCGCCTCGATCAACAAGCCGGCCGATGAAGTGCTGGACGATCTTTTTGTGGCGGCAGATGCGTTTACGGCTGGGGCTCCTCAGCACGACGATATGACGCTGCTTCTCCTGAAGCTGGAGTCGTAGAATCAAAGCGATGCGAAAGAGATGGTTGGTATGCTTCTTGGGGCTGGTGCTGATTTGCTGCGCCCCAGCCAGGTTGATTGCGCAGGAGAGCGAGCCGGTCATTCCTCCTGTTGCTCCACGTGCTGCCGATACTCTGGTGATGCTGCCGGATGGCTCTACCGTTCATGTGGAATTGGCTAAAACCGAAGCTGAGCGTAACTATGGACTGATGGGCCGTACTTCTCTTCCTCATGGGCGCGGGATGCTATTTATCCATGAGCATCCGAGCCAGAATAGCTACTGGATGTATCACTGCAAGATCGGCCTCGACATTGTCTGGATGGATCAGGACCACCGCATTGTCGAGATGTCTCCAAACACGCCGCCCTGCAAGGGCAAGGCAAGCACTTGTCCTTCGTATGGTGGGCATGCCACTTCTGTCTATGTGATTGAGCTTCCCGTCGGTTCGATCAAAGCCCACAACCTGCAGGTGGGGCAGACGGTGAACTTCAGCGTGAATTAGCGCGTCAACCCCTCCCCCTATATTTTGTAAATTCGTCCAAATACAGGTAGTTGGGAGCAGTTGTTGCATTTCAAGGTCGCTTCACCTTCGGTTGCGCTCCGGCAACGGCAGTATGGTACTGGCCTTCGGCCAGACTCTATTCGGTGGGCTAAAGCCCACCGCTTCTACCCTTCCTTATCTGGCTCTCTCGGGTGTCCTTGGGCACTGAACCTGAGTGCAGGCACTCCCTCTATGTATTTTGTAAATTCGTCCAAGTAAAGATTTTTGGGTGTATCGGATTGGGTCGGCTCCGCTCCAGCCTACGGCAGTAAGGTACGGCCTTCGGCCTGACTTCTATTCGCTGGGCAGAAGCCCACTGCTTCTACCCTCTTTTTAGTGACGGATAGAGGCTATTCGGGGTTCTCACCCCTCCCCTCTGTTTTGTAAATTCGTCTAAATAAATATGGTTGCGATGCAGCGGTTCACCTAGAATTTCATTGGATCGCGCTTCGCACGGTCTTGATGACCCACGTTAGCCCAGGAAGTCTTCCGACTTCGCTCCTGCTAACATGGGCCACCCGTCCGCTGGCTGATCGCTATTTGAGTGGCGCTCATTGATTCAGAGCAGCCCTTCTTTATCGAAATCAATCATGATCTGTCGGACCCGCTTATGCATGGCGGCGAGACTTGTAAGCATTTCCTTGCCACGAACCCACTTTGGCTCTCCGGAGGCTATTTGAAATCTAAATGTCATATCGTCGTTCACCTCCGAGATGGGTAAGGTACACAGTTTGCTCCCGTCTTTCAGAGAGCCGGGGGACATGGCGTTGGCTGCGATAAAGACGTCACCTGGTCCGAGTGCTGCACGGAGTCCCTCGGGCAGTTCGGCGAGCACTAAAGCATTTTAGGATTTAGTGTAGACCATTTAGGCAGATTCTGAACCAAGCCTTAGCGTTGTCTGGGGTGATGAGTTTGAGTGCATCCGCGATGGCGGTTTCGAGCGCTTCTTTCGTTCTTGCCCGGGCAGAGCGAAGCAGTAGTTTGAGCTTGGCCCACGCCTTTTCTATAGGGTTCAGGTCCGGCGAGTAGGGCGGCAGATAGAGCCGTTGCGCGCCCACCTTTTCAATCCGTTCCCGCACCCCCGGAATCTTGTGCGAACTCAAGTTATCCATGACCACCAGATCGCCGGGTTTCAATGCCCGGCACAACACCTGCTCGAGGAAAGCCAGGCGCCATCCTCTCTCTCGTCGCAGGGTTTCGCCCAATTTCCAGTCTACACTATTGCCTAAAATGCCTTAGTCGCGGAATTGTGTGCGATATCATGTTGCCCCAAATGGGTACGAGAAGGCGATGCTTATCGAGTTTATTGATCTCGTCAAGCCAGAAAAGCTGGGCCCCATGTCCGATTCCGACGCCGTCGATCCCGTAGTAAGGCTGGATGCGATCGATGGCCTGTATCGCAGCATCGGTCATGCCCTGTATTTTTCCCATCTTTCCGGCATTGTATTTGCTGGCCGTCTCGAAGATTGGAAAGTAGCTATCTCTGTCTCTGGCCTTGGGAATAACAGGGCTGTTTTGTACCAAGTGCCAGGCAAGATGATCCAGGGAGCTTCGGAGATTCTGAGCGACATCCCCGATCAGCGCAGAAAATTGAGGCGGCGTCTCCTTGCGAACCCGGACGTAATATGTGCGTTCACTAGTATTCGGATTGTCCTCAAAGATGGTTTCGTAGGGGCCGCCCTCAGCGAGGAAGCGAAGAAACGCGGTATTGAGATGAATGATGTGCTTATAGGCCCTATCGACTTTGACTAGCAGGTTGTCTAGGGCCTTCCGATTGTTGGGCACGATGCCACATTGTAAATTTTTCCAAATACAGGCGGTTACTTGGGCATTGCACTCCCTTTATTATCTGGAAATGAAGAAAGCCCGCTCTGTGAGCGGGCTTTCTTAGTTCCTATATCCATGATAGCTGATACGAAGATAATCGTATGCCAATGGTCGTTGCGACGACGATTATTTTTCCCATCGTCGTTCCGTTTTGGGAATCTGGATTGGTCATAAATCGCATTACTTTCCGGCGTTGGCTTGCTTTTCCATTTGCGCTTCGTAGGTCTGCTTTTCACGCGGCAATGGAATGAGCTTGTAGAGGATGAGGACGTTGCGGTCTTCGTCGTCGAAGGCGTGGTAGCGGGCGACTCGCTGCAGTGAGTATTGCGTTCGCAGGTCTTCGAGTGTGCCGGGGTCGATCTCGTTCCATGCCGCATACCACCCGGGCTCATAGGTGTGAATGCGGTAGGGGAGATCGTAGGTGCCGAAGTCATCGCATATCGACGGCAGATGCGTAATGAGGCTGATGTTGGCTCCGCTGATCGAGAGCAACATGCGGTTGCCGTTGGAGTGCTGGTCGATGTACCGGGTCAGACGGCGGGCGGCCAGGATAAATGAGTGGTCGGTGTGACGCATGAAATGCGCGATCAGGCGAAGATTAAGGCTGATGGCGATCACAATAACGGCCAGAGCGGCTACTCCCAGCCAGCGGCGCAGCTCCAGCAGACAGGCCGTTCCAATTGTGACTACGATGATGAGCGGAAAGGCGACGACCTCGTAGTAGCGAGGCTGCATATTGTTATGCCAGCCGGTGAAGAAGATATATCCGGCCGCAGCCAGCAGGGACGCTACGAAAAGTGGGTTAGACCATAGCCTGCGTAACCATACCAGAGACAAGAGCAGTAGGACGATGGCGAGCAGGCAGAGCAGCGTGTCGATCCACAAAGTGCCGTGTATCGCGTACCAGTATGCGGCAATCCATCCGCCGATTGTGGTCGGCTGGTCCCATTTGTTTGCGGCGAAAAAATAATGGTAGTCGGCCAAGTAATGCGGTCGGACAGCGAGGAAATAATAGGCGCTCCACGGAATGATCGCGGCTGCGGCGACGATGGCCGCGTATTTCAATGCATTTCGCAAGTTATATTGCGCGGCGTACCAGAGGAGGTAAACCGTGGAAGGTATCAGGAAAATTGCGGTTGTCTTCGTGAGAATCTGAAGGCAGAGCAGGAAGCCGATGGCTGTTAGCAATGGGTATCGAACACGCGTCGATGATGTCTTGGACAGGCGCAAGGCCAGAAGCCACGAGAGCAGCATCCAGAAGATCAAAAGCGGTTCGAGGATGGCGAGGCGGCCGAAGGCATAGAGAAATGCGCTTGATGCCGCGATGGTCGCGCCGAGCAGCGCGATGGTTTGCACTTGTTGGGTGCGGATCAGCGAGTAGGTGAGCAGCAAGTTTCCGGCAAAGACAACCAGCACGAGAACTCGGGCGGCAACGAGGCTTACACCGGTAAACCGAAAAACGATGCCTTCGAGCAGCGGCCACACGGGCAGAGCGGCGGCAGGGTTGAAGTCGCCGGGCAGGCGCCAGGAACCGGTCAGGAAATGGCGAATGGCGGCGCTGCCATACCAGCCCTCATCGGTGTATTTCGAGTAGTCCATCCAGGGGGAAAAGTTGGGGAAATCGGCGCGCAAATGAAGCAGGTGTATGCCGTAGAGCAGGCAGATGCCAGCCAGCCAGGCAATGGTCAAAATGCGCGTCCATTTCATCGTTCTTATAGGCACTCCTCTAGTGAACCCCAAGGCTCTGAAGGGTTGTTGCGATGGCCACCTTCGGCCTCTCGTTGTAGGGAATTCTTATTCCCGGTTATATACGAGGCCTCGGTGAAAGACATAGTGCTTTGGTTGCTTCTTCCGGATGATGGGATGCCGCCTCCAGAACCTTCGTTCGAGACAGGAAAACCCTCATCATGTGAGGGAAGGCAATTGCCGTGCCTAAGCTGGGAACCGAATCTCGTTTTCCTGCGTATTCACTTGCATGAGCGCAGCCGGCACCATAACGTGGAATGGATGGGGCGTGGCCAGGACGGGATCGCGAGACATGGATAAGCCGCCGCCGTCTTCGGAGCCATGGCTGCCGCCTCACAACGCCGGAGTTGCGGGCGGGGTACGCCGGTCGGCAGACAGACCAGGGGAAAGACATTTGGACGCAGACTGGCAACTGATCGTAAGACGCTGCCTCGACGGCGATTCGAAGGCATGGGTGGAACTGGTCAGGGCACACCACCGCCGCATTTACGGCCTCTGCTATCGGTTCACAGGATCGCCGCACGACTCCGAAGATCTGGCGCAGGAAGTCTTCCTGAAAATTTACGGCAACCTGGCGACTTTCGATCTAGCCAAGGGCAGCTTCCAGACCTGGATTACCACTCTCACCCGAAACCTGCTGGTCGATCATTTCCGCCGCTCCAAGCAGCAGCGCGTGACCGATTCGATGGACGCCGGATGGGACGAAAGCGAAGAGCAAAAGATTGCGGATCGGTTGTCTGATCCGGGCCCCACACCGCACGAGCATGCGGTGCAAAAAGAATTAGAAAAAATGGTGCAGCATGCGCTGACGAAAGTCTCGCCTGAACTGCGCGAAGCTGTGATTCTGCGCGACTTGCAAGATATGGATTACAAGGAGATCGCGCAGGTTTTACGTATTCCTGAAGGGACTGTGAAGTCACGCATCAGCCGCGGTCGGGCGGAACTTGCGAGGCTTCTACAGCGTAATGGAAGGCAGGTGGTTTAGATGTCAGAGCGCAATCCATTTCAACAGAATCAGAAGGGCCCGCTGCAGTGCGAAGAGTGGGAAGCACTTCTGGTAGATGCTCTCGACGGAACGTTGAAGGCTGAGGATTCAGCCGTCTTCACCGCCCACGGAACAGACTGCCCTATGTGCGCCGAGATGCTGGCGCGAGCAAAGCAGGGGCAGGAGTGGATGAAGTTTCTGCAAGAGGAGCCGCCGGTTCCCGTGGATCTGGTTTCGAGGATTCTCGACCGAACCAGCGGCGCCTCACTGCCGCAGCTGGCCGTAGCCGGCGTGGCCCAGCCGATTCCGCAGCCGATGGCTCACTTCACGACGCGCCGGACTTTCCGGGATGCGCGCATGTTGATGACGGCGGCGATGGCTTTCTTCTCGCTGGCCCTGACGCTCAACCTGATCGGTGTTCGCCTGGATACGCTGCGCATGGCCGACCTGAAGCCTTCGGCGCTGCAGACGACCATTGCCCGCCAGTTTTACGGCGCCAAGAAGCAGATGGTGAGCTACTACGAGAACATCCGTCTGGTTTACGAAGTGGAATCAAAGATGCGCGAACTGCGGCGGGATGCAGAGACGGAGCAGAATACGCAGCCGCGCAAGGATGAGAAGAAGCAGCAGAGCAATCCGCAGGGTGATGGACATAAGACCGGCGGCAAGCTGGAGACTCCCAATCACTTCGAGTCGCCGAGGGCTGTGATCTGGGGTGAGCCAATGCGTGTCCGGCGGAATCGCCAGACTGATACGGCCCAGAAGCTGCGTGAAGAAAAGTTAGTAGAGGTAAATGAATTGGTCATAAGAAAAGAAACAGACCAAGCGGAAAGGAGCTTGGCATGAACTGCGCCAATCATCCTGATCTTTCTGTTGCGGCATACTGCCAAAATTGCGGCAAGCCGCTTTGCGCACAATGCGTTCGCTCGATCTCGGGCGTAATTTATTGCGAACCCTGCCTTGCGGTGAAGATTGGCATTCCGGGAGCGGCCGCGAATCCGGCGCCCGGCATACCAGTCTCGCCGGAACTCGATGGTCCGAATCCCGCGCTGGCTTTTGCTCTCGGGTTCATCCCCGGGGTGGGCGCCATGTATAACGGTCAGTTCATCAAGGCGCTGATTCACGTACTGGTTTTTGTGGTGCTGATCGGCATTACAAACGAGCACCCGCTATTCGGTATCTTCATTGCTGCCTGGGTCTTTTATCAAGTCTTCGATGCGCACCAGACGGCGAAAGCGCGTCGCGAGGGGATGCCCTTACCTGATCCTTTTGGGCTGAATGAGCTGGGCCAGCGGCTGGGCGTCCCCAACCGCACCTATGCTGCGCCACCGATGGGAGTGGTTCCTCCACAACAAGGCCAATACCCAGTGCCACCTGTGCCGCCTCCGCCGCCCTATGCCGTGGGCGACCCCTATGGTGCGGTGCCGCCGGTTCCGCCGATTCCACCGATGCCCCCGGATATTCCGGGACGGCGGCCTGAGCCGATTGGCGCGATTGTGCTGATCGCGGTCGGCATGCTCTTCCTCTTCAGCACGCTCGGGTTTCTCCGCTTTGACTGGCTCAGCCGCGGCTGGCCTCTGCTGGTGATCGCAGTCGGCATCTGGCTGCTGGTCCGGCGAACGCGTGAAGTTCCTCCTCCTCCTGCACCACCGACGGGAGGTGGACAATGAACCAGTACATTTTTCTGCAGCGTATTCAAGGTCCGGCGATGCTGCTCACTTTCGGCGTCTGTGCCTTGCTGGACCAGTGGGGCATACTCAACTTTGGTCGCAGCTGGCCTTTGTATCTGATCGTGCTGGGCATCATTAAGCTCGCCCAGCGCGCCGCGCTGGCAACTGCTGAGCCGCCTCCCTTTCAGCCTGGATATGGATATGCCGGATACCAGCCAGTTGGCGCCGCTCCGGGTGCGCCTGTATCTGCACCGGCTCCAGCCGACAGCGGGATCAGCTCAACGAGCGATTCCGGGGACAGGAGGTAAGTCATGGCAGCCGCACCTCCACCCTACAGTCCGCGTGACAACCGTCAACAATGGAAGGATTGGCAACGCGCACAGAAGGACGCAGCGCGAACCCGCCGCTTTTACTGGCGCTACTATCATCGGCCCTCGATTGCGGGCCCAGTCATCCTGCTGACAGTTGGCATTATTGCTCTCCTGATGGAGACAGGCCGCATGAGCGCGCCGCGCTTCTGGTCCTGGTACGGGCAATGGTGGCCGATGCTGCTGATTGGCATCGGGCTCATTCTGCTCCTCGAATATTTCATTGACCGGAACAATCCGTATGCTGGCCGGAGGTCGATGGGCGGCTTTGGATTTCTCATTTTGCTTCTCATTCTTGGCGGATGGGGTACGCATGCCGCGCATGTGTGGGGACCGCTGAGTGACCAGTTCGGTGACAATCGCGATGATTTCTGGTCACTGATGGGCGAAGAGCACGACAACGATGTGCAGCAGGACGAGGCCATCTCTCCCAATGCGTCGGTGCAGATTCAGAATCCACGCGGCGATGTAACGATTACGGCTTCGTCCGACGACAAGATGCACCTGCGCGCGCACCAGGTCGTGCATACATCCTCTGATAACGATGCCCGCAAGACCTTCGAAGCCGTTACGCCGAGGGTGAGCAACTCCGGTTCGAACGTCGTGCTCAGTGTCGAGGGTAGAAACAACTCGCGCGTTGACTTGACAGTGGAACTGCCGCCAAGCGCTAGCACAGTGGTCAATGCCGGACGCGGCGATGTTACGATCGAGGGCCTGAAAACCGGTTCGGACGTGACCGCCAGCCACGGGGATGTGAAGTTCGACAACATGGGCGGCACCGTTCATGCCCGCATGGATCATGGGGATCTCTCCGCGCACCAGATTGGCGGAGACGTTACGGTTGATGGGCACGCTGGAGACATCACGCTCTCGGACGTAAAGGGAAATGTCACGCTCGATGGTGAGTTCTTTGGCGATACCCACCTCGAACAGGTTGGCTCTACTGTGCATTTCCATTCGAGCCG
>Ga0207060_10446_pt1 | contig 10147 bp, 15 predicted proteins | sample Alteio_BWMinCont_30_FD_153270 | JGI IMG/M metagenome (GOLD analysis project Ga0207060, IMG submission 153270) | Enriched cells from forest soil in Barre Woods Harvard Forest LTER site, Petersham, Massachusetts, United States -... | ecosystem: Environmental > Terrestrial > Soil > Temperate forest >...
GACCGTGAACCCGCCAATATCAAAAATGCGCTCGATTGCCCAAACTGCCATTTGCGAAGAGAAAGTGAGATTGGCTCTACGCGCGATCAGGTAAGGACGAATTAACTCGCCCGGCCGTCCCAGCAATGTTAAGCCGGTGAACCCAATTAGAGTCGGAGGAATCAGCCCGACGACAGAAGTTTCCGGGCGCACCGGACGCAGGAAGATTTTCCAACGCAGCGCACGCAGGAAAAAGCTGACGTAGATCAGGCCGACGGCCTGCAGGATATGGCGTAGGCTGATCTGCTTCCCTTGAGCCCAAAACGTGGCCCAGTCAAAGTCTTTCCACGTCCGAAACTGCAGATAAACCAAGGCAGCAAGAATCGCCGCGACGACTCCGTAGGCCAGGTACCGTTTTTTTGCCCATTTAATCGAGGCGCCCCAAGCTAGAAAGCCGAGCACAGAAATACTTCAAGAATTGCTCCTCTTGCCAAGGTAAATGACGCGAACGCAGGGGTCAACGCGGGGCCTTCGAGGGAGCGACGGGAGTGCCCGCCCGTTCGTCAAAATGCAAACGGCCGAGGCGTCCGTTCTCCATCAACGCTCAACGTTCAATTGGGAAGTCTGCTGCGTCGAATCTGGGAGTGCTACTTGTTTCACGGTCGGAGCATGATTTGCAGGGATCTTGTGATAACTGGCCGTCTTCACTGCAGCCGCTTTCCGCTCCGCTAGTTTCTTACGATTGAAATCACGAATAATGCGGGCAACGTAAGCCTGAGTTTCGTAATACGGCGGGACGCCGTGGTACTGTTCCACGCGCTGCGGTCCTGCATTGTAAGCCGCAAGAGCTTTGATCAAATCGAAGTTGTATCGTTCCAGCAATTCCCGCAGGTATCGAGTGCCGCCCTCGACGTTGGCGTTGGGATCGAACGCATCGCCTACTCCCAGCCTGGACGCGGTTTGCGGCATTAATTGCATCAGGCCCTGCGCACCCTTAGGCGAGACCGCTCTTGGATTGAACCCGCTCTCGGCATGGATCACACTGTTGATCAGATCCGGATCAAGGTGATGCCGGCTGCTGACGGTGTTGATGACGTCATTCATCTTCTGCGCGCTGTGCTGCGTTTGCCCCGCAGCGGGCGCTGACAGATCTTTCTCAAAGCGATCGATTTCGCTGGTGGGAACATCCACATACCCGTCGCGGTCGGCGCCCAGATAAAGACGGGTTACCGAACCTATTGCCTCGCGGCGCTCGTGGCGAATGGAAAAACCATTGCGCAATACGGCAAGGTCGGCCCCCGCTGCAAACTGCGGTGCCCCCCAAAGGGCCAGTGCAAGAGCGAGTTGAAGCAATAACCTCATATGAAGACGGAACGATCTCTTGAAGACGGAACGATCTCTCCGGACAATCTTGCGAACCCTATACGCCTACGTGCGTCCCCAGCACCTGCTCAATCGCTGCGGCTACCCCGTTCTGGTCGTTGGCCAGGGTTACGGCCCAGCCCCTTCCCCGCAGCTCTTCCGATGCATTTCCCATGATAAATGGCAGCCCGGCGAAGGCAAGCATTTCGATGTCGTTGTAGTTATCACCAATGGCCATGACCTGTTCGCGGGGGATGCCACGATAATTGGCCCATCTTTCCAGGGCATGGCCTTTGGAGCAGCCTTGATTCAGTACATCCACGATGGAAAGATCGCGCTTTGGGTATTCCGTACGCAGCACGGTGATGTCTTTTTCCAGCCCACTGGCCGCCAGTAACTCAAGCGCCTGGTGCATTCGCTCGATCCGTCCGCAGAACATGGCCTGCACGGGATCGGTGGTGAGAGAGTTCTCCAGCGGAATGACGAAATCAATATATTGCAGGTTTTTCTCCAGCCAGCGCTGAATACTTTCGTTTAAATCGCGCATGTGCTCGAGCACAATTGCGCCTTTGCTCTCGATATCAAAGGTCAGGACAGTGTTGCTGCGGAATTCCCGCATCGTGCCACACAGTTTGCGGCAGGTCTCCACCGGGAGCATATCGCGATGAAAGGTTTCGCCCGTGAGCGATCGGGTAATGGCGCCGTTCGAGCTGATCAGCCAGAGATCGAAGCCAAGCTGCTGGGCGATAGGAAGGGCAAATTTGTGCCTCCGTCCGGTTACCAGTATGACTTCGACGCCCTCCTGGTGAGCGCGGCGCAGCGCCGCCAGATCTATTTCTGAGATCTGAAACTCAGGGTTGAGCAAGGTGCCATCAATATCGGCGGCCAGCAGGCGGATAGGAGGTCTCAGCACATAAGATTTTAGCATTCGCGGGCTGAGTAACGCCGAACGGCGAGCGCCATGGGCAGTCCGATCAAGAACATGTGCACCACAAAATCGCTCGCCCTGGATGCCCAGGTGTGGTCGAATTTGGGAGCCGCTGAAAGCGGCACAACGATAAAATTCATGAAAAAGTAGATTACAACGCCGTAGAGCACTCCCCACAGAACCGCCCGCCGGATCAGGAAACTGAGCTTCCGGCTCGCCACATAGTAGACGGCTGTAGCCACGAATGTGATCAGAAACTCCAAGAAAATTCCGAGAATCGCGGTTGGAATCCCTCCCTCGAATGACTTCACGCCGAGCAAGCCGGTAGCAATCGCTTGAGGGAGGACGATTGCGGGGTCCCCTTGCAAGACGACCGAGGTGGTGGCGTAGATCAGATCCAATACTCCCGACACCAGCCCGCCCCAGAAAATGGCTTTCGCCACGTTTGATCGTTGTGTTCGAGGCTGGGAAAAAGATGTGTCCATCGAAATTCCCCTGTACCCATGAGGTCGCGCCCGCACCATGCTATAGTCCGATCACAGCATGGGATCGCTAATTTTCTTATTCTTTCCCTGGGGTCTGATTCTCCAGGCGGTGGCCATTGTCCACTTCATTCGCCGTCGCCCGGACGGCTATTGGCTGTGGATCATTATTTTTTTTGGCGGCCTCGGTGCGCTGATCTATATCGCCGCCGAAGTCATTCCCGATGCGGGTTTGATGCGCCAGTCCTTTAAAGTGTTTCCTCGGCGCAGGAGGATTCACGAACTCGAATCCGCCATTTTGGACAATCCCTCGGCGGGGAATTATGAGGAACTGGCTGATCTATATCTGGAAGAAGGGAACTACGCCCGCGCTCGCCAATGCTACGACAAGGCAATCTCTTCGCGTACCGACTCCCTCGACCCGTTTTATCGACGGGGCATGGCCGCCACATTTATGGGAGACTTCGCCGCGGCCCTGCCGGATCTGGAGCGCGTGGTTGCGCAGGATCCCAAGTACGACTTTCAGCGCGCCGCAGGCTTGCTAGCCCATGCCTACGCCAACACGGGCGAGCCTGACAAAGCCGAGGCTTTGTTTCGGGAGGTCACAAAAATCTCTACCTCGTCAGAAACTTATTACAACTACGCCAGCTTCTTAGCGTCCCAACGACGCAATGCCGAAGCCCGCGAATGGGCGCAGCGAATTCTGGACAAGAAGCCGACTATGCCCGGATACCTGCGTCGGCGCGAGCGACCTTGGTTTCGCAAAGCAGCAGCCCTGCTGAGCCGGCTGCCAAAGTAGGCGCGAGCGTCTCCGGTCGTGCTGGAGCGGCAGGATCTCTTGCTCTTACGAAGTAATAGAACGCACCGATTTGAGCTTTGGTCGGGCAGCATGGGCAGCCCGCGCCTACTTGACAGTCTTGTTAAGCCGACCCGAGATAGTCTTGCAATGCGCGCTGGGTTTGAAGATCGAGGGCTTCTCCGAATTGAGTGAGCTCTTTAATCAGGAGGTGGACATCCATCTGTCGACAATGTTTCAGTGCCAGCGCGAACACGCAACGCCTGACCAGGTTGTACTCTTCGACCAAACCCATCGCCGTGAATCCCTGGGCTTGCCGCAACCGTCCGTGCTGCTGCGCAGCTTTCATGGACGCGGTCGACATCCCCTTCAAGCTCAGTTCCATGACCTTCATGGCCTCGTCGATCACCGGAAGAATCGGTGCGGTTCGTTTCTGATCAGCGATTTTGATCCGCCTGAGATTGGCGTCGGATTGGCTGTGCGCCAGCCATTCCTGACGAATGCGGCTTCGATTCTGCTTCATGAGACCTTTGAGCCGCTTGGCCGAGGTCGCGGTCCGCGCTACCCCGCGCTGGCCAGTAGATGATCCTTGACCCAGTTGCTGGTTGATCTCTGCCAGCGCCTGGCCCAGCGCGCTTTCGACTTCTTCCGAACGTCGGTCGCCGCGAGCAACCCGGCTGACATACGATGGGTCCACTCCGAGTTTGCGCGCAATTCTTACATACAAGCCGCGATATAATGTTTGCGGTGATCGTATTTCAGTGTTTACAGGTGTGCTAGAATTGTCACGGTACATGACAACCTTTCGTGGATCTGGCGACAGGGTGCCGCCTAACGCGAGTGTTAAAACGAACGCGTTAACTTCAGTGTAGCAGGCACGCCATGAGCAACACAAGAGATTCCAAGATTGAGTGGGCACGACGGATCATTGCCCTTCGCCGCCGCCTCCAAATGAGCCAATCTGAACTGGGTCAGCAGATGAACGCTTCTGCCATGGCAGTGTCACGTTGGGAGCGAGGTGTTCAGGAACCTCCCGCCAATATCTATGTTCAACTGGGCAATCTCACCGGAGATCCGGAGTGTTGGTATTTCTGGGGTCGGGCCGGGTTGAGCAGCGACGATTTGATGCGGGTTTTGCCCGCGGCCCGGTCCCGTTTGCGCAAGGATCGGATGTTGAAGCTGGAGGTGGTCGAGGCCGGCGCCCACCGGGCCCTTAAGCAACCGGAGGAACTGGTAGCCATTCCCCTTCTGCCGGTTGTAGCCGCCACCCACGGAGGAAAGGGAGATCCGGCCGAAAGTCTCACTCAGGTCGCTCCGGAGTCAATGCTTGCCGCGCCCAGCAAGTGGTGTCCGAACCCCGCCCACACCAGTTGTCTACGCGTTCACGGACGCTCGATGATGCCGCTGATTCACGACGGCTACATCATCGTGATCGACACCTCCCAAACTAATCATGCCAAGCTTTACGGTCACATCGTGATAGCAGCTCACAAGGACCATGGTCTGATTGTGTCCCGGTTGCAGCGCTTTGACGATACCGAAGTTCTGGTTCCGGAAAACCGGGAGTACGAGTCCACCGCAGTCTCAACCAATGGTTGGCGCATCGTCGCCAAGCTTCTGTGGTGGATCGGCCGAGCCGAGTAAGTTCTGCCCCCGAATAATCAGAGATTGGTCAGTCGCTACTTCTCACCTCTGCGTTGCATTAACGGCACGGTTCTTTTGTGACCTATGACATACGCTCATAGGACGTAGATCACGGAGATTCAGCGTGCTCCGCCGTACTCTATGGACGCCGGTAACTATTCTTTTCAGGAGCTAGTCCATGGCCTACGTAATTACTGATAGCTGCATTAAAGACTTATTGTGCGCGGACGTGTGTCCGACTGATTGCATTCATCCCAAGAAAGACGAGCCGGGTTTCGAGGCAGCCACCCAGTTGTATGTCGACCCAGCGGGCTGCATCGACTGCGGAGCTTGCGTTCCAGTGTGCACATCGGATTCGATCTACTCTGAAGATGATCTTCCGGAGGAGTTAAAGGAGTTTGTCGACGCTAACGCGACATACTTCGCAAACTGAATAGTGGCATAGGGAAAACGGAGACGCGACAGCAGCTTTGTCCGGAAAACAAGCTTCGGCCAGAGATTAGGATCGCTTTCGGACTCGGTGCCGCAAGCGCGAGTCGTCCCCTTGCTCGAGTTGCGTTGACATTTGGCTGAGCCGGTTTTATCGTGCCAACCGGACAGCAATGAACATTATCAAGGCAACCCACCGCTTCGAAGAGTGGCTTGGACGCCACACGCCGCTGGTGCAGCCGGATCTGCGGCTGAAACACGAGCGCATGGCGGAAGCGGTGTTTCCTTTTCTTCGTGCAACCTTCTATCGCTGGATGCAGATTTGGCCCGAAGTCTGCCCCGACCTGGCCAAAGCTTCGCGAGTCCTCGCCGTGGGCGATCTCCACGTCGAGAATTTTGGCACCTGGCGCGACATCGAGGGCCGGCTGGTCTGGGGAGTCAACGATTTCGATGAAGCCGCCGTCCTCCCCTTCACCATCGACCTGGTGAGGCTAGCCACCAGCGCGATGCTCGCCATCGAAGACGGCCACCTGGCATTGAAACCGAAAGACGCTTGTGCGTCGATCTTGGAAGGTTACAAAGAATCTCTTGTGCATCGCGGTCGTCCCTACGTGCTCGAAGAGGAAAACACCTGGCTGCGCCAGATCGCGACCGGAGTCTTGCGCGATCCAGTTCATTTTTGGCAAAAGATGGACGGCTTGCCAAGGGTACGTGGCGAAGTCCCCGCTAGTGCGCGGGAGGCTCTTGAGCATCTCATGCCGGAGCGTGGCCTCACCTATCGGACAGTTCGGCGCGTGGCCGGCCTGGGAAGTCTCGGGCACATTCGTGTGGTCGCCATCGCGCTTTGCCACGGCGCGCGCATCGCTCGCGAAGCCAAGGCGCTCACGCCTTCTTCGGTTTACTGGGCAACTGAAGATGATCGGCCTTCGGAGATCCTCTACCAGGCAATCATCAGCCGCGCCGTTCGTTGCCCCGATCCTTTTGTGCAGTTGCGTGGACACTGGATTGTCCGCCGCTTGTCACCCCACTGTTCGCGCATTGAGCTAAGTGTTCTCCCGACCGATCGCGACGAACGCCGGTTGCTTTCTGCTATGGGATGGGAAACGGCCAACATTCACCTCGGTACCGTGGACGCCCAAAAATACATCCGTGGCCACCTCGCGCGCCTTAAACCAGGCTGGCTGTACACAGCCGCCAGGAAGATGGAAGAGGCGGTTACCGGGGACTGGCGCAACTGGAAGAAGTCTGGGGACTTCTCGTAGACGCATCTCTTAACCGAATTCAGATCTCCCGAGGGAATCCATAACACATGGCGTCGGCCGACTCGAACCGCACGCCGGTCCCTTTGCTCTCGCGTTCCAAGGCATTGAGCAGTTCATCCAGGATCACCTGCAACGAATCAGGATTCTCTCTGAGCGCTCGACGCACGCTCTCTCGGTCAACCGCCAATTCACCGATCAGCCGCGCGCCCCTGATATCGGGATCCTCCACTGTAGGCAGAATCCAGCCCAGTCGCTGTCTGCGGTTCCCCACCTTGTCGCCAACCGTGGCAAACGGATAATCGAGACTCCCCGTCGTCATCCAGTGCACCACCAGCTCCTCGACATGCCCCCCGCTGCAGGCCGCATAGATCCCCCTTCGCCGCGCCAGTTCATCTTGCCACTCCAGAACCTTCAGCTTGTCTTCCCAATGGCTTTCCGCCACCAGAAACCACACCTGGTCGGCTGATCGTTCCTCGCCGCAGATCGCACACTGTTGCATCTTCAGGTTATCCATGGCGTCCCTTCCTATGCGGACTGTTCTGTCCCGCTTGCCTTGCTGGATACTTCTCGCGTATGCGCCGCCGCCGCAGGCCTCCTCTTCGCAACTTCCAGCCGGGGCACCGTAACCACGCCTCGTCCCTTCTCGTACGACAGAGTCAGAGCGAAAGCACACTGGTCGCACAGCCAGTAGTACTCAATGCGATGAGTGGGCCGGCCTCTCCAGTTCGCCCGCTTCAGTTCAGCCCCTTCGACAGCCTCCGTTTCCACCAAAAACAGTTTCCCCTGACTCAGCTTGCGGAAGGGGATGAGGCAAGCTGGATTGGCGCATTTGTGCAGCACGCAAGGCCTCCTGAAGGAGCATTTCTAAACCAGAGCGAGCATCTTGGATGCACGCCAAGGACCGAAATGTCGCAACCCGCGGAAGTGCATGGAACCGGTTTGAATACTTCAGCCTGCACGCCTATGTCTTGCGCTTCCCAAAGCTGAAATGCCCAACTGCGGTCTCCGCTGCCGAAATCTCGGCTGCTGCCGTTATCATGAAGAGGCATGCCCAAGACCGCCCTAATGTGCCCGCCCACATTCTTCGACGTTCGTGAACCCAAGAACCCTTACATGGGTCGCCCCATCGATCCTGCAAAGGCCCAGCAGCAGTGGGAAGGCTTGCGGACTGCGCTCGAGGACGCTGGGGTCAGCGTAGAGCTCATCGATCCCGTCAAAGACCTCGACGATATGGTCTTTGCCGCCAACCAGATGTTCGTCGGGTACCACGATCAACATGGCAAGTTCATCGTACCCAGCCGCATGCGATACGCCTCCCGGCACAAGGAGGTAACCTTTTTCGTCGAATGGTTCCGCCAGCGCGGCTACAAAATCATCGATCTGGATCTGGGCGCAGATTATCTCGAGGGCCACGGCGATCTACTCTGGCATCCCGACCGCTCCCGCATTTGGGCAGCCTACGGCTTCCGCTCCACCCGTGGCGGAGTAGCGAAGTTTGCCGATGCCATGCAGCAATTCGGTTTCCCCGTAATCCCCCTCCAACTGATCGACCAGCACTGCTACCACCTCGATACCTGTCTCTGCCCGCTGAACAACGATGCGGCGCTGATCTACCCCGGCGCGTTCTCCCCTGAATCGCTGCAGACAGTTCGCGGCCCATGGAAACGAGTCCACGAACTAACCCGGAACGAAGCCCTGCAATTCATGGGGAACGGCATCGTAGCCAACGGCCGATTCATTACTCCGCGCCTCTCCCGCAACCTTGAACAGATCCTCGCGCAGGAAGGCCTGGCTCCAGTCGTGGTCGATACGTCCGAATTCGAAAAATCCGGTGGGAGCGTATTCTGCATGAAGGCGTTCATCGACTAACAAGATTTTGGACGCTTCCACTCGACGAATTCCCACGCAATCCCTATGATGGATTCATCCCACTTCGAGGTAACAAAATGCCCGAACCAACTTATGAAGAACTGAAAGCTCGCTTAGCCGAACTGGAAAAGCAAGGCCCGCGCCGTACCGGCAGCCTGGAATTCCGGGTCAGCGAAAAAGGCGGGGTCAGCGTTTATGGCCTCGGCCGCTTTCCGGTCACGCTCTATTACGAACAGTGGACGCGCCTGCTGGACACCGCCGACAAACTCCGCGAATTCCTTGAAGAAAACAAATCCAAACTCAAGCTCAAAGACCAATAACTTCGACGGCGAGCAGTATCTATATCTCACCACTCGAGGCCGCAGCAGTGGTCTGCCCCGCGAAATCGAGATCTGGTTCACGTATCGCGACGGACTCTTCTATCTGATCGCCGAATACCCGACCTCGCACTGGCTGCAGAATCTGCAAGCGCATCCGGAAACGCAGGTGCGCGTTTCCGGCGAAAAGTTCGCGGCGCGAGCCCGCATCGTCTCTCCACAAACTGAGCCCGAGTTGCATCGCGCGATCGCCGATCTCTCGATCAAGAAGTACGGATGGGGCGAAGGCATCATCGTGGAGTTGATCCCAGACAAGTGACAATCACGATTACAATCGTCCTGAGAACCAAGAACCAAGAACTGAGAACTGATCTAAGACGCCCGAACCAATGTCCTCGGAAGATATTCTCGACCTCCCGCCGCCCCCAGCCGACGTCCGCGTCTCCTACGGCAGCGATGCCAATCAGTTCGGAGACATCCGCCTCCCCAAGACCAAGGTCCCATTCCCGGTGGCAATGAACATCCACGGAGGCTACTGGCGCGCCAAGTACGACCTGGCGCACTGCGGACACCTCTGCGCCGCGCTGACTTCTAAAGGAATTGCTACCTGGAACATCGAGTACCGCCGCGTCGGCAATCCCGGCGGAGGCTGGCCTGGAACCTTCGAAGACATTCGCAACGCTTACCGTTACGTCGCGCAAATGGCGAAACGATATGACCTCGACTCGACCAAAGTCGCGGTGATGGGGCACTCCGCCGGCGGACAACTCGCCTTCTGCCTCGCTGCCCACGAATCCTCTCTCCAGCGTGTCATCTCTCTTGCGGGCGTACTGAATTTGCAGCAAGCCTGGGAACAACACCTCAGCAACAACGCAGTCGTCGAGTTTCTGGGAGGCAAGCCGAGCGAGGTGACAGAGCATTACCGCGAAGCTGATCCCATGCAACAGAAGGTCGACCACGCGACCACTCAATGGTTGATTCACGGCGCCGAGGATGACGTCGTTCCTTCTTATTTCAGCCGCCAGTACGCCGAGCTAAAGAAAAATAATGGAGAGGATGTGCACTACACCGAAATCTCG
>Ga0207060_10123_pt2 | contig 10117 bp, 16 predicted proteins | sample Alteio_BWMinCont_30_FD_153270 | JGI IMG/M metagenome (GOLD analysis project Ga0207060, IMG submission 153270) | Enriched cells from forest soil in Barre Woods Harvard Forest LTER site, Petersham, Massachusetts, United States -... | ecosystem: Environmental > Terrestrial > Soil > Temperate forest >...
GGTGTAGAGCGGGCTTTCGGAGAACTGCGGCGCGAATCCAGCCGCCAGCATTAACAAATTGTGCTCACGGAGCGGCATACCAAGCGCATTCGCCAGACGCCCCACCGTTTCGCGGCTTGCCTGAGACTTGCCAGTCTCGACGCAGCTAAGGTGGCGGGCAGACATTCCCGCTTCTAGGGCGAGATCGAGCTGACTCATTCTGCGGGCGGCGCGCCACTCTCTCAGCAGCGTACCGATGGGTGGATGCGACGAGTTTACTGCTGCTCCCACGTCGTTGTTCCTGCCACGACTTTATCGCACTCGCTTAGCAATTTCCATGACCTCGAAGGTCATGAGTGCTTGACCAATCTCGTCATTGACCTCTGGCCTGCTTCCCAATAGCCTCAGAAATCAAGAAGGGTGAGGTCCAAAGAAACTCGCGCTGTTTTCAATGGATGTGCTGGCAGGTTGCCAGCCGGCCGAAACCCAGTCGTGATAAACGGGGTGGCTGGCAACGACAGATGTTTTGCGATCTCGGGAGGAACTTCGGATGGATAAGAGGCAGAGTAGCTCACAAGACGAGGCGGCAATTCGCGATGTGGTGGAGTCCTGGGCAGCCGTCGTACGTCGCAGAGATTTTGAAGGGATACTGCGAAATCATTCTTCGGACATCGTGATGTTCGATGTTCCCCCACCGTTTCAATCCAAGGGCATCGAAGCCTACAAGAAGACCTGGGACCTGTTTTTTTCCTGCTCCAGTGACCCGATCGTCTTCGACATTGCTTCGATGACTATCACAGCGGCGAGCGACGTTGCCTTTGTCGTCATAACGATGCATTGCACCGAACCTGGAGCCGACGGGGAGCGCCAAGGACTGGATTTTCGCCTCACGATCGGTCTGCGCAAAATCGGTGGTCGATGGACTATCACACACGAACACCATTCGGTCCCGGCCGAGGATTGACCTTGTCAGGCGGCTTACGTCTGATGAGCGACGATAGGAGACCGTTAGACAGAACTACAGCCCCAAATCCGGCGGTGAGGCCTCAATGGAAATGGAAGAACGTACCTTACAAATCACGACGATTCTGACGCAAGCGCCGGTCTATTTGCAGGCCACCGGATTGTTTCTCCTCCGGTACGGATTGGCCGCCATGATGCTGCTTTTCGGGCTTCAAAAATGGACGAAGGCAGAGGCCGAAGGTGTCCAACCATGGGTTTCCCATAGCCCACTGATGTCCTGGCTACATCATGTGACCTCGGTTCAGGGTGCGTCCGTAGCCATCGGCGTAGTCGAACTGGCGATTGCCGTGATGATTATCTCGCGGCGTTGACTGCCGGGCATCGCGGCAATCGGCAGCGCGATGGCGATCGTGATGTTCCTAATCACCCTCAGTTTTCTCATTCACCACGCCGAACATCGACCCCGGGAGCCAAGGCTTTCTGATGAAAGACATCTTTCTGGTGGGCGTGGAAATTGGACCCCCGGCGACCCGTCTCAAGAAGGAATTTCGAGCAACGGATTTTGGTATTGGTACCCAGGAACCGGAAGTGCGAACCGAGGTATGATTGCATTGTGGGTGCAGCCCCGGTGTCATCAAGCCAGGCACGACAGGTGTGCCGCAGTCGTCCGAGCCGACCATGCCATTCGCCAATGCGGGAGTCGAGTCCACAGGGCCGCCTGTGGTGTAAGTCCACAACAAAGCACCCGTCCTAGGGCTCAGAGCGTCGACGTTAGTTACGTTGCTGCGCCATCCATTCCACCCTCTCAATCGGGGCGCTCTTTCATAATGTATTGACCAGGTGTTCTGAGTGAAACGACACTACTTGCGTAACTTGAGTCATCTCTTGCTGGTTACAAGGGATGGCGCTGGATTACCAACAGGCCATCGGTGCGCTGGACTGGCGGTGGCAATCTGGGGCAGACGAGAAACTTGTATCTAGGGTTGTGACCTACCACAGGAGAACTCATGAAAAAAGCAGCATTGCTCGTAATCGTGATGGCGATATTCCTTGCAATAGCGTCCCCAAGTTTTGCGGCAACCTCCGTTGCCAGCCTGCACGGCGTCTATTCTTTCCAGATAGAAGGCTTGACAACCAATACGGATATTACAGTGGCAGTACCTGGGTGAACCTCAACAACGGTTCGTGTCCGGCGGGGCATTCTTGTTTTAATCAGGCGTTCAGCAAGATCACGTATGGCACCCTCTCCTTCGACGGGGTGGGGCACGCAACGTTCCTTTCCATCACCAATATCAATAGTGGCAGCGGCGGACCGGTGAAGGGCACGATTTGGGCTTATTCGGTCTCCGGCTTTAACGGGGCAATCGGCACCACTACTAACGGCGCATATCTATCGCTCGGAAATTTCAACGCGTCAGGTATTGCACAGACGGTGTTCATTCGTACAGCGGACACCCACCCATCGCTGGGTGTAGCAATCTTGCGGTAATGTTCGAGTGGCGAAGGCGAGGCTTCGGCCTCGCCTTTGTCGAGTGCAGCCCTTAGGGCAACCTCTTCCGCATCTGATCGTTGGAAAAGACGACGGTGCGTCCGACCAAGTCAAGTTCCGACTTTCCGATTGCAACTTCGAGTACCGAGACTTTCGCGACGCCGCTACCTAAGACTTTGGTGCGCACAAGTTCGAAGGATTTCTGGTCGTAGCATCCAGTCTAGGAAGCAACGAGATGGTAGGCATAGCTGGAAGCTACCTAGGAAGGATCACAAACCAGCGTTGGGATTTGAATCGGATCAGCGATTCTTCTGTGTAAGAAAGAGATTGGAGTGCGCGCGCGTTAATTACAATTTGACAGCGGGAACGGAAAAAGGGCGGGCCAGCAGAAAACGGTCGAAGCGCGTTCAATCCGCTGGCAAATCGGAGGACTTAGACTCGACTTCGGCTCCTTTGCAATCCGGTCGCCGCTTGCGATGCTGAGGAGCGGTTGTGGTTCGAGTTCTTCCTCATGACCGGGATGCGCGAGCAGGAAGCGCAGCACGTTTACTGGCCAGACGGAACCTGAAGGCGAACACAGTGAAGGTTACCCACAAGCCGGATCGCGGGTGGACACCGAAGGCATACAGGGAACGCGAGATTCCGATCCCGGTGCGCCTGGTCGAGAGCCTGAAGGCCTGGAAAGCGCGCGCTAAGAAGCCGTGTGAGCTGGTCTTCCCCACGGCCGGCTGTAACCCCAAACTCGACTTCCTCGACTGCCTGAAGGCCGCAGCCGAGCGTGCGGAGCTAGACAAGGACGGCTTCTGGCTTCACAAGTTCCGCGCGACGTTCGCGACGTGGCATCTGTGGTCCGGCGTCGATCTGCGGACGGTGCAACAATGGCTCGGGCCCTCGGACATGGAGAGCACGATGCGCTACCTGAAGCCGTCGCGCGAGGCTAAGACTAATCACGTTTGGTCGATTGCTGAACTACTAGTGACGCATAGAATTGCGACTCTCGGAGGTTGAGGATGGCGTTGCAGCGGTTGCACGTGCTTCTGTGCCGAAATCAAAACCCTCTGTGTGGCGAGCGAATTGTTCTCCCTTACGGAAGCCCAATAGGTATATCTCTGTATCAATGGTACTGGCCCACGGATAGCGAGATGATAACTCTTGCATGCCCAAACTGCGGGCTTTTGTCCGTTCATTTTCGATCAGACGTCCATTTGGTAGGTATGCCCCCAGAGAACCCAAATCTACCCCCCAGTGTTTTGTGGCGAGTAGAGTTTGGATGTGCCCAACACAACTGCGACCTTCCTGTCGTAGTGCATACCAGAACCGAAGCAGACGCCCCGCCAGACGAACCATACCTACTGGTAAGAGCCGCCAAACCAGTGGCCTGCTGCGCAGATGGTCACCCACTACGGGATGCCGCCAAAGAACGGCTTGCGGATGTGATTAACTTTCGGCGTTGAGTGGAGCTTTGAAAATCAGCAACACTGGATTAAGACACTACCGACTTCTTCCTGCGGCTACCGAACCTGTTTTTCCTTTGTGCGGAATTGCCGACTCAGTACAATTGATTTCGGGTTGTGAGGTGAGTATGAAGGGTTCTGTGGTCAATATGCGTGCTGAAGAATTTCGACCCTTAAATTCTATTTCCTTGCAGAATGCTGTCTTGTGCGCTGAATGCGATTTCGTCAGCGACAGCCCGCACGATCACTGTCTGGTTTGCGGAAGCCGCTCCCTATTCAACATCTCGCGTCTGTTAGGCGGCTTGCTGCCCAACCAGCGGGCTACGCTCATCGATTCTGTTAGCCGACCATTGACTCCGCCTAAGCGTATGCTCAAGTTCGCGAGAAGTTACAGAACGTTCAATTCAAGGATCAGGGCTAAAGAGCAGCCGGATGCTACTCAGTTGAGAATGTTTGGGTGATTCGCTGATTTCCTAGCACCCACAACTTGCAAGCCGCCGAAAATAGCGAAGAAGTGTGAAATCCAATCCGCAAGACAACGTAAACTCCACCTCCAATTTATCAAGCTAAGCGCAAGCTCGCGAGTGATGCGCGAGCTGTTCCGCCACTTTGGTCAGGTACAATTTTCAATTCAACCACGGTCACGTCGGCGAGATCGACGGCGTAGTCCTCGGTCTCGCGGATTGTGTCCTGCGGTTGTCTTGCAGTTGTCCTCCCCAAAAGGTCAACTTTTGTCAACCGCTATGTGGCTCCGAGCCGTATGTTTACTGGCTTTCTTCCTGGCTTCCCTCGAGATTCATGCCGGTACCGTCACCCGCAAGATGCAGTCTTAGCGGTTCTCTGCCGGTTCTCCCGCCCAAAAGCCGCGGACTGACTAGCGCCGGTGCGCCCACGCGCAAGATGCAGCAGTCGCGCGCGCGATCTGCCAACTTGCCTCGCAGCCAAAGGGAAGTCGTTCCAGAAACACTTGTTTGGAACACCGAAATACGCCTTCACTGGCGCTTAAGAACCATGCACTTGGCGGGGCGAGATTGTCAGGGTTTGTGGAACACGCCTCCATGGCACTGGGCTCTCGCACCACTCGCGCGCATCCATACAAACGGCAGCAGAGCGTGTTCGGCCTGAAGCATCCAACCACCACAACCACCCGGGATCGGTTCTCGTCAAACTCTCCGCGTTAATTTTCTGCTCTAATTCCGCGGGCAGCATCTCCTTGGGTACGCATACGGTGCCGCGCTCAGCATCAAGGGTACAGATCATGATGCCCTGCTCTTCGAGGTGCCTCTGCGCGTCGAGTTCCGCAGCCTCTGCTGCTAGCGCTCCTGCGCCCATTGTGACGCCTCGGTTCTTCGCCCAGTATGCCCGAGGTGCGTAACCAATCTGATCGTATCCCAACCACTGGAAGAGCTGTCCCATAACGATTACTTGTAGCGGCAGTTTTGCTTCAGCCGCTTTTTGCTCCAACCGGTCAGCGACTTCAATGGGTAGGTCGATAACGAGTTGTTTTGTCTCTGCCATTCGGATTCCTCCTACGATCGCTAGCCTTCTTTCCCCCTGAACCCACACTTCGATGACTCCTCGCTCGTCTCCACCTCGATGGCTCATCGAAGCTGTGCGAAGTGCGACCTGGGTTAGAAAAGTGCACATTTCTAACGCCATGTGGTTGTCTTCCGGTTGACCTCCCCAAAAAGGTCAACTTTTGTCAACCGGCATGTGGCTCCGAGCCGCATGTTTCCTGCTCGTTTGCCTGGTTTCCACGCCGCTGTTTTCCGGCTCGCGGCCTTCGTGTAAGAGATCATGCTGCCATGATCTCCTACCTTTACCGCCCCGCAAAGCGGACAGATCACTGCTAATCGGACCGGACATATCATGTGCTAACGACAGGTTGCTGATATGCCCTTGACAAACGGAGTCAAGATCAATCATAGTGCTGTCGCTTTAGCCTGGATGGCCTCTCTATCCCCCTGCCTCTGCGGCCTCCGGCACTCGATTCCGGTGATACGAGAACCGAATATGCGCAGACTTTGTTTCGCCCTGGCTGCAACGCTGACTTCCGTTGCATCGTACACCGCGATCGGCGATGAACCAAGTCAGGGCTTTACACCTTCGACACGCACAATGCCGGGGACACAAATCGGACACTATCAGAACGGACCAGCCCCTGTAGACCTTTCTACTCCACGATTGCCGCCTTTGCTCCCAACGGAGCAGGCGGTTCCACTGCGATCACAAAGGGGTAACGATTTGGACCAGGGGACAAGATGGAACAGACGATGAATAGATGGTTACAACTCTGGCTTGCCCTTTGCCACGAACTGCACCAGCTGTTCTTCGCGTTAGGTGTTCTGACGTTAATCGCGCCATCGGTGGCCGGCCAGGTTAGTGTGATCACGGAGCGCAACGACAATGCCCGCACCGGGCAAAATGTCTCGGAGACGTTCCTCACTCCGAACAACGTTACTCCCAACTATTTTGGGAAATTGTTTACACAAAAGGTAGACGGCCTGGTGGTCGCCCAACCCCTCTACCTGCCGGGCGTCGCTATTCCCGGCGCAGGTACCCACAACGTGGTCTACGTTGCTACCCAGCACGACAGTGTGTTCGCGTTCGATGCGGACAACGATAAGGGGAGCAACGCCTCGCCACTGTGGACAACCAGTTTCATCAACCCAAGCGGCGGCGTTACAACTGAGTCGGGCACCGATCAGGGATGCGCTCCAGAAACCGGGTTCACGGAAATCGGCATCATGGGCACGCCCGTTGTTGATCCGATGACGAATACGTTGTACATCGTTGCCAAAACTAATGAGAGCGGCAGCTACATTTTCCGTCTGCACGCGCTCGATATCACCACGGGACAAGAGAAATTTGGCGGCCCCGTGATGATCACAGGCTCTGTCGTAAATTCGTTTGGTGCGACCGTCCCCTTAGTCACCCAGCATCAAGCTCAGCGGCCTGGCTTATTGTTGCTCAACGGGAATGTATACATCGGCTTCGGGTCCAATGGCTGCGATTACAACGCTCATGGATGGGTATTCGCGTACAACGCCGCCACGCTTCAACAGACCGGTGTTTTCAATACCACTCCCGATCAAGCTCAAGGCGGGTCTGTCTGGCAGAGCGGGACGGGGCTGGCGGGGGACAGCGACGGCAATGTGTATTTCGCGACTGCGGCGATCGGCGATTTTGATGCGAACATCGGCGGTATGGATTTTGGCGATACCGTGCTCAAGCTGAACCTCTCCGAGGGGGCTTTGAACTGGGTCGACTATTTCACTCCTTCCAATCAAAATTTCCTGAACACTTCGGATCTGGATCTAGGATCGGGAGGAGTAGTGCTGCTGCCGGACCAGCATGGTCGGAATCACCATCTCTTGCTCGCCGCTGGCAAGGAGGGCGTCATCTATCTGGTGAACCGGGACGACATGGGCCAGTACAACCAGAGCATGGATAACGTCGTGGAAGAGTTGTCCACTGCGCTTGGACAGATCTACAGCGCTCCGATTTATTGGAATGGAACCGTCTATTACGTTGGCACCCAGAATCATCCGATGCAGGCGTACTCTCTCAGCAAAGGGATGCTTTCGACGGTTCCCGTGGCACAAAGCGTTCTCATGTATGCTCGCGGCTTGCCTTCCCTGTCCGCCAACGGTACAACGAATGGGCTCGTATGGCTGCTGCGCGGCCCGAGTTACAATGCTCCGTGGCTTACCGCATTTAGTGCGACTAACCTGGCTATCACGTACAGCAGTAATCTGGCGGCTGGAAACCGCGATACCCTTGGTCCCGTGGCCCACTTCGCGACACCTACGATTGCCGATGGAAAAGTCTACGTCGGCACCACCACTCAGTTGGCCGTTTATGGCCTGATGTCCACGTTGAGAGCTATCGGTGGAAGCGGTCAAAGCGGCCCGGTCGGCACGACCTTGCCCAAGCCACTCACGGTGAAGGCTATTGATGCCTATTCGGGTAACGTAGTCTCTGGGGTGACCGTTACTTTCAGCGATCGTGGCGCAGGGGGCAGCTTCGGGAATCCGACGCCGCTAACGGGCAGCGATGGAGTGGCCTCGACTACCTACACGCTGCCCAGTGCTCCTCGCGCGGTTTCGATCGCGATCACGGCGCCCGCTTTCATTTCTCCTCTTCCCTATAAGGAAACAGCCCAGTAAGAATGCGTCGCCTTTCCGAGCGGCAGAGCCTTGTTTGGACCCGAACACGTTCGCTATTTACAAAACAGTTTCGGTAGCATTTCCCGGCTCTGATGGCACGAACGCGAAAGCACTCAATACCTTATTCGAAGCGCAGCCTGTGGAGTGGACCCCGAATTTGAGACAACCAGTTAAGCCCTAGAATGCAGAGAAAGGGGAAACTGGATGGAGTCTCGAAGGAAATTCACGAAGGAGTTCAAATGGGCGGCGGTACGGCGGCTGCACGGCCGCGAGGTTAGATTCGGCATTCGTAATCAGTTCCCGTATGTGTCCTCCGGTTGACTTCCGGTTGACCTCCCCAAAAGGTCAACGTTTGTCAACCGCGATGGGCCTCGCAGCCGCATGTTTGCTGGCCTTTTCGCTGCTTGCGGCCCCACAGAAAGGTCAACCGCAGGAGAACCGCACAGGAGATCCCACATCACTCGACGTTCTCCAAGAACCGGCTCGGGCGGTTTCAGGAGTCGAAGCTATTTGAGCAGTTGTTTGGTTGTTTGAGCAGATCGTGCGGTAGTGTGTGGAAGTGGGGCTGGTGCAGGGCCAGCACCCGTCGGTGGATGGCAGCTTCGTGGAAGCGAATGCCGCCAAGGAGAGCCGCATTCCGCGCGGGAACAACTGACGGAAGCAGCCCGGGTGCATCAGACCGTACGCCAATGCTCCGTTTTCGCGATTGAAGTTCTTGTCTCGGTACGACTAGCGGCTAGTCCTTTGTGCGCTTGCAAGGGACCCACCGGTGTCAATGCGCTCAGACGACGGGAAAGAGGTCTTTGTCGCTTAGCGGCACCGCTAGGTGTACCGCTCGACCATGCGATTTTGGCTCTTCTGGACCGCTAAGCGGTCGACTATTGAAACAAGACTTCGGGGCGCAGCGGCCATTAGTGAAATCGGGATTTTTCGACAGCCAGCTATGGCGTAATTCGGTAAATTGTCCCACATCCGAAGAAGGGGCTGCAAATTCCCTTTCCGAATCCACCCTCGACCGTAGTGCCGTAAAGGTTCCCTAATCGATCGAAAATGGGAGCCTCCACCGGAGTGCTACCGTCCCCAAACTGAGCACCCTTAAAGTAATGGAGCACGGTTTTGGTCCATGGCCCGACAGGATTTGGTGTCAACTTGAATACCGTGCCTAGTCCATTGCCTCCGTTTTGAACGTCGACCGTGACACCGTCTACATTGCCTTGTTTGTCAAAAACTAGACCACCCACCGGGTACGCATCAGCCCCGTTGGTGTTCCCAGTAAAGTCGTACAGCGTCGTCAGCTTCCACATTCCCTTTGCGGACGGGCTCAACTCCCAGACAGTTCCGTAGATACATGAACTGGGACCACCAGCCTCGGCCGTTCCATAAAGGTTGCCACTCCTCATCACCAGGGTAGGGGTCACGCTGGCGAAACTTCCATTCGTACACTTCGGAGGCGCGTTGTAGAAGAGGTGAAGTACGCTGTAGGTCCAGCCGGTCCGGGTGGGGTGAAGTCGGAAGACAACGCCATCTCGGTCGTCGTTTCCGGTTGCGTTCGCGGTGCCATACAAATTGCCCGTGTTGTCGACTATCAGGGCACCCTGAGGGGCGTAACCATCGGCGCCATCGAAGGTGTGAATTACAGTTTCCTTCCAACCGGAGTCTGTTTTGGTCACCTTGAAGACTATGCCGCAGCCCGCGTTGCAACCGCCGCTACCGCCGAAAGGCGTCATTCCATATAAGTTGCCGGATTGGTCGAATCTCAGGCCGTTCACCGGAAGAAAGCCGTCGGTTTTATTGTTCTGGGAGAAACCGAAGTCGTGCAGCACGGTTTCCGTCCACCCGCCTCCAGCGTTCGGCGTAAGTTCGAACACAGTCCCTTGACCGTTCTTACCTCCTTGCCCTGTTGTGCCGTAGAGGTTGCCCAGTGAGTCAAACACCAAACCAGCGGTCGGAGCACTGCCATCAGTGCCTCCTTGAAATCGGTACAAAATGGTCTTGATCCAGCCGCCATCGGCCTTCCGACTGAGTTTGTAAATCGTGCCGTTCCCCCCATACTCATCTACAGT
>Ga0207060_10465_pt1 | contig 10096 bp, 9 predicted proteins | sample Alteio_BWMinCont_30_FD_153270 | JGI IMG/M metagenome (GOLD analysis project Ga0207060, IMG submission 153270) | Enriched cells from forest soil in Barre Woods Harvard Forest LTER site, Petersham, Massachusetts, United States -... | ecosystem: Environmental > Terrestrial > Soil > Temperate forest >...
GAAAAAAACCATGCCGACGCAACAACCAAGAGTGTATGAAACCCAACAAACGGACAAAATGCTATATAAGAACCAATTGCTATTGAACAGGTTAATTGTCGTCTACATGATATTTTACGAAATTGTTCCTGATAATAATGAAGCGACAACATCATCCAGGTTATACTTTTACTTATCATCTGATACATGATTCTCTAATAGCAATTTTATTTTTTAAAATCTTACCAATAAACAACCGACTTACCTCTTTATTTATTATAATAAAAACAATAACATTTGAAAAAAATAAGACTATCGCCTATCATAAGTGATGCATCGCATTCTTAAAAAATCATAAAAGAATGCCATTAAAGGAATTCATATGCTTTACCATAAATTCACGAGAATCATCAGTCATCTATTATTATCTACCCTTTTCCTATCATCTTATTGTTCTGGTACAAACAAATCAGCTGTAAAAAAATTTAAAACCACTACTCCTGTTGGCAAACTTGTTCTTGGCACCATTCAATTTCCTCCTTCGCTTCATAAAATACCCATGGTGCGTATTTATTATGGTGGCCATAAAATAACACCCTCGCTCAATGATGAGACCAAACAGATAACTTTTGGTGTTCCAAAGGGAATGAATCAAACTTCTTTATATCTCCTTATTACAGAAGCTGTTAACTGTAATATTGCAAAAAATAACCATTATACATCAAACATAATGAATACGATTGGCTATCTTAAGGCATCACCGAACAAGCCGTATCGCCTTTTTAAACTCGCCATTAATGAACAGGCCTCTGGGTGGGGCGTTGATGAATGTATGCTCACTACTGATGATTTACGCATTCCAGATATGGCAATTGTGGTTCATTATAATCCAAATTTTATTGACACTATACAACCCACCAAAAATAACTTTGCTTTGCCCGTTATTAATTTAAAGCAGAATTTATTAGAACTTGCTGGCTCTGAAGATAAATTACACGATATTTCTAACGCTCTTCTTCTTGCTTCTATCGATATTGATACTATTCATGCAACGCTAAGCGACTCCATTAAAATAGAAGCAAATCGTGCACTCATTGCAGCACCAACGGTTTAATGCTGCGCTTATGAACAAAAACATTACCGTTTTGGGCATAGAAACCTCCTGTGATGAAACCTCTGCAGCGGTATATCACACAGAAAAAGGCCTCTTATCTAATACAATATTTTCACAAATAGCCCTCCATCAATTATATGGCGGTGTCGTTCCAGAAATTGCTTCGCGATCACAGCTTGAAAAAATTACTCCTCTTGTTGCTACCGCATTAGAAAATGCTCAAAGCACGCTCCAAAATATTGATGTTATTGCTGTTACCAACAAACCAGGTCTTCCTGGCTCATTATTAGTAGGTATTAATTTTGCTAAAATGATCGCTTGGGCTACAAACAAAAAAATTATTGGCGTTAATCATCTTGAAGGTCATATTTTCTCCGCATTTCTTGAGCATCAAAATATTCCTTTCCCTCATCTATGCCTTACTGCCTCTGGCGGACATACGGCACTGTATCTTGTTCATGATTTTGGTAATTTTGAACTCATTGGACAAACGATGGATGATGCAGCAGGAGAAGCTTTTGATAAAATTGCAAAAATAATAGAATTACCCTATCCAGGTGGACCGATTATTGAAAAACTTGCCGCTCATGTTGATAACCATGATTTTTTTTCTTACCCACGAGGGGACCATCGGTCATTACAATTTAGTTTTTCAGGTCTTAAAACTGCCATATTATATGATCTGGTAAAACGTGGCGCCTATGATCTGCACACAAAAAAGCTTCTTTGCCATGATGAAGAGCTCAAAAATAAAGTAGCAAGCTCATTACAAGTTTGCATTGGTGATATTTTTACACAAAAAATTAAGCTCGCTCTAAAAAATAATCCACAAATGGCTGCTCTTACTTTTGTTGGTGGCGTTGCCTGCAATCGTTATTTAAAAAAACGTCTAGCAAATCTATGTTTACAACACAAACTTTCTTTTTTTAATCCCAGTGCTCAATATTGCACCGATAATGGTGCGATGATCGCCTTTGTTGGCCATTATTTGGCACAACAAGGGAAATTTTCAAACTGGTCTCTTGATATTTTTGAGTAATATTGTCATCTATAAGAAAAAAAAATAACTCATTTTTTTTAGGATAATGTATGAAACATTCACATCATCTTTGTTTATTAACTATCTTCATTTTATTCAATTCAATTTGGTCAGGTCAATCTACTTCTGACGTCGGCAGCCTATTTCCATTCATTCAAAGTCAAGCAACAAAATCTGATTTTCCATTATCATTTTTACGCAAAGAATTTAAAAATTTAAAACCCTGGAAACAAAAAGCCCGATCAAAAATATTAGATCTTTTACACTACGCGCCCATAAAACCAAATATAGACGCGAAAGTCATTGAAAAAATTGAAAAAGAACATTATATACAAGAAAAAATAATTTTTAACACAACCCCAAATATTGATGTACCTGCATATTTATTAATTCCAAAAAACACAACTCTGCCTGCTCCAGCTATTATCGCCATGCATGATCATGGTGGTTTTTATTTTTGGGGAAAAGAAAAATTAATCGAATTTCCGAACGAAAATCCAACATTAAAAAACTTTAAGAAAAAATATTATGCTGGAAACAGTATTGCCTCGATATTGGCAGAACAAGGCTATGTTGTTATTGTAATAGACATGTTCTATTGGGGTGAGCGGCGTATGATTTTGGATAATTCCCCAGCTTGGTATAATCCCTCTACAAATATTCCAAACGCACAAATTACCGAATGCAATCAACAGGCTGGAGAAAACGCAGAATTAGCAAATAACACTATTCTTACGGCAGGATTCACTTGGCCTGGCGTTATGCTTTGGGATGATATTCGAACAATTGATTATTTATTGACCCGTCCAGAAGTTGATAAAAAACGCATTGGATGCCTTGGATTATCGATTGGTGGTTTACGTGCAGCTATGTTAGCAGCCCTTGATGATCGTATTAAAGCTGCCGTTACTGTTTGCTGGATGACATCTTTTCCTCTGCAACTAAAAAACCATATTAAAAACACAATTGGAGAAACCGTAATTATACCAGGTCTTTACAACTATCTTGATTATCCTGACATAATCTCGCTTGCCATGCCTTCTGCACTTTTAATAATTCATGGCAATAAAGATAACTTATTTGAACCAAGTGGTGTTCTTGCTAGCTTTGACAAATTAAGTTCCTGTTATAAAAAAGCAGGTATAGCAGATAAATTAACTATTCATACCTATGATGCTCCACACGAATTCAATGCGCAAATGCAACAAGAAGTATGGGAATGGTTAAAAAAATGGTTATAATAAGTTTTTTGTAATAGCTATAATAAAATTAACCTTATATAGTAAAAGAAGTTTCCTATGAAAAACATTCGCATTTACCTGTACGGCGCAGTAATCGCTCTCATGAGCATTACGCAGCATAGCTTCGCTATGGATGGCAACAACAATAACAATATTCCTGAGCAAACATCAGAAAATGTAACTGAACAACTTAAATTAGTAGTCGCTGGACTGAATAACATACTCACTGGACTTAATAAAATAGAAAATATCATGCAAACTCAGTCTGAAAAAAATAACGAAACAATGAAACAGATCAACACATTATTGGAAAATAAGCTTACAAAAACTAATGAAGAGATGAAACAAATCAAAAAACTATTGGAAGATAATAACTTAGAAACAAAACGCGCTAGACAACTATTGCAAGCGTATGTTGGGTCAAACTCAAAAAATTATGACATTAGATTAAAAAACATGCCCAATGATTTTCAACAATACAGTTAACTTAAGGTCAATTCAAAATAAAACAACATTGTGTCCCCGGGAATTTGCGCCTAGGACGCAAATATTGGACATATCACTAAATTGTCGCACAGGTGGGAGACAATTAGAATACCTTTATAAAAGCTCACGATTTAGATTGTTGGCCCCAACCACTTTTTGTTTTAATGCCAATTTGATAAATAGGAATAATATCTATAACCGTTTCTTCATAGGGATGAACTTTTTTAATTGCTTCAATGACATTCTCAAGATCTTCAAGAGCACAAGGCATTTCCAAACGTTCTTCAGCCGCAGAAAGCAACTGACCATCCTGACCTATAAAAGGAGTGCTATCTTCACTTGGCATAAAATTTGCTATTCCTTTTTGTGAAAAAGTACAACAACTATAAGTAGCCCATTTGCCAGCGCCAGCTTGCCACATTGCTTTTTTAACTACTTCAACATGGGTTGATGGAACACAAACAATAATAGTTACATAACGCGCTAATTCTAAAAGGGGTACCATATAATCCTTTTTTTAATTGACTAGGCTATTGGCTTATCACTTTTTTTATTAATCGAATCTAAAAATTCACGATTGGTTTTAAATTTTTTCATCTTATCGATTAAAAATTCCATACCTTCAACCACATTCATCGTTGATAAGAATTTTTGCATGACCCAGACTTTATTTAACTCTTCTTCGGTTAACAATAGGTCATCACGCCGTGTGCCAGACATTGGAAGATCAAAAGCAGGATAGGTGCGGCGATTTGATAATTTACGTGTCATATGAATTTCCATATTACCCGTACCTTTAAACTCTTCATAAATAACTTCATCCATACGCGAACCGGTTTCTACAAGCGCTGAGGCTATAATAGTCAAAGAACCAGCTTCTTCCGTGCACCGAGCTGCACCAAAAAACCGCTTTGGCCATTGCAATGCGTGCGCATCAATGCCGCCTGTCAACACCTTGCCAGATGATGGAGCATTTGTATTATAAGCACGTGCCAAACGAGTAATAGAATCAAGCAAAATAATGACATCACGCCCTGATTCTACCAACCGCTTTGCCTGCTCGAGTACCATTTCTGCAACCTGTGTGTGCCGCGCTGCCGGTTCATCAAACGTAGAACTAATAACCTGTGCGCCAGTTCCTCGTACCGTACGCTTCATATCAGCAACTTCTTCTGGTCGCTCATCTATGCATAAAACAATAAGTTTTACTTCTGGATAGGTTGCAATTAAACTCTGCGCCATTTCTTTAAGCAATAATGTTTTACCAACTTTTGGTGGCGCTACAATAAGCCCTCGCTGCCCTTTGCCAATCGGCGTAAACATATCCATGATACGGGTAGCAATTGCTGATGGATCAAACTCAAGCGTAAATTTTTTATTTGGATGCAAAGGCGTAAGACGATCAAAATTAGGACGATCGAAAGCAACTGTCGGACTCAATCCATTGACCGTATCAACTTTTAATAACGCAAAATATTTTTCACCCTCTTTTGGCTTACGAATTACGCCATGGATCGTGTCCCCGGTACGCAAACCAAAACGCCGAATTTGCGAGGGAGAAACATAGACATCATCTGGGCCTGCAACATAATCATACGAAGCCGAACGTAAAAATCCAAAGCCATCAGGTAATTTTTCTAATACTCCTTCAACTTCCATTTCAACGTCTGGATTGCCTTCGGCAAAACGAATTTTTGCAAGCAATACTTCTTTAGTCATAAGACCAGCACCTAAAATACCATAGCGACGGGAATAACTATTAAGTTCAGTCAAGGACAACTCTTCTAATGTTCGGGCTTGATGCTGTTGTCCCCCATCGCGATAATTATTACGTCCATCTTGATAACGTGATGGCTGTTGTTGCTTGCGATCAGGCATCCCCTGTTCATCATAATAACCATTACGATTATCTTTATTATCTGGCACTGCTCGACGTTCATCCTGCACCTGCTGATGCTGTTCTGTATATTGTTTTGGACGACCTTCATTACGCATAGGTTTTTGCCGACGTTGCTGATGCTGCTGCATTGGCGGTTGTTTTTGTTGTTGTACCGATTGCTTTTGTTCCTGTGCAAAGCGTTGTGTTTCTTCTTCTACTCCAGAAGACTCTGATAATTCAATAATCTTATCCTCCAAAAGCGAAGCAACTTCTGCTGGCAACTGATTTGATATTGTCAATTTATCAGCCTGATCATTATGAGCCATCGATTCTTCAACTGGTTTTACTATTTTAGTATCTTTTTCATTCATAAATATTCCTTTATAACAGCAAGCTTAAGAGGGAAACCATAAAAAACACCTCTTTTTGAAACACCATGCAACAGAGTTATTATCATTATTGAGCCACACAAAAAAAGAGAACAATTAATTCACCTAACAAATTCAACAGAAAAATAAACAAAAGCAAAATGCCAACACCATAATTGGCATTTAACTTCTTCAGACAACATTAGAAAATACAAAAATAAGAACCTCAATCAAAATGATATTAACAAAACCCTATGAAGGCTGCCCTTCGTCCTTATGAAACAACATCATAACTGGGCTCGCTATGTAAATAGAAGAATAAGTACCAAAAATAATACCAACTAAAAGAGCAAGTGATAAATCACGCAACGATTCACCACCTAAAAACATAGCAATGACTGTCAAAGTGGTCGCTGCACTCATTAAAATAGTTCTTCGCAACGTTTTATTAATGCTTAATGTAACGATTTCGGTGAGCGGGACTACTCGTTTTAATCGTGCATTTTCAGCAAGACTTTCTCGAATTCGAGCAAAAATAACGATCGTATCATTAATCGAATATCCAAGTAACGTAATCACCGCAGCAATCAAACTACTTGATATTTCACGATCAAGAAACAAAAAGAATGCCAATACAACAACCGCGTCATGAAAAAGTGAAACAATGGCACCCATCGCAAAGGCAAAAGACCAAAACCTCAGCGCTATATAAAGTGACATCAAGATAAGTGCTAATCCTGCTGCCCAAAGCGCCTTAAATCGTAACGCTTCGACCGCCGCTGGTCTGATTAATTCAGTTTCAAGAATTTCAACAGAAACTCCTGGGATAGAATCGGTCAATGCCTTTCCAATACGATTTGCTAAACTTTTGGCATCAGCTGAAACATCTTTAACACGCACCAAAATTTCTTCAGGAGAAAATTGTCGAGTCGTTGCTCCTGCCCATCCATGATGTTCAAGAATCGTACGAATATTTGCCGTGTTAACCGGCTTATCAAACTTAAAACGAATCTGTGTACCACCTTCAAAATCAACACTGTAGGAAAACGCATAACCGCGCGTCTGTTTTTGATAAAAATAATAACCAATAAATGAAATAAAGATGCTCAGCGAAACTATCGCTGTATAATGACGATATTTAAGAACATCGATCATGAAAACTCTCCGTCAAAATAATTATTCACCGTAGCAGAGCTGCCCCATTTTTAAATGATAGTAATTTTGTATTGTCATGATGAAATTTTATTATAAGAAAATGAAGGAACAATGGAAACATAATGTCGATTTCCACGTCCCCGGTGAAATTTAACAAATCCTTTAGCAATTACAAATAGCGTATCATCGCTACCACGACCAACGCCCTTGCCTGGATGAATACGAGTGCCACGTTGTCGCACTAAAATTTCTCCACCAGTCACTGCATGGCCATCAAATAATTTTACTCCAAGCCTTTTACTATGACTATCACGATTATTCTGTGTAGATCCACCAGTTTTACTAGTTGCCATATCTTTTGATCCTGCTACTTAGCGTTTGATATTTAAATAGTTATTTGGAGATTTGCATTCTTACGAATGAACGATAAACTTTATCAATCTTACTAAAGGAGTATGCCGGGCAGCACGATAAAAGTCAACCCGATTTTTAATAATTAATTTAATCACCACAAAGCAACTTTATGAGCCTCGTTCTAAGGCGATTACCCGAGAAGTATAATCGTATACTTTTATTGACAAATGAATATCAGCTGCTAAATTTATCGGTAATAAAAATAAGTTAAAAAAGTTTTTGACATGCGGGAATAGCTCAGTTGGTAGAGCGTTGCCTTGCCAAGGCAAAGGTCGCGGGTTCGAGTCCCGTTTCCCGCTCCAAAACTGAGCATTATAGCTAAAATAACTGCTATTAAGGTAAGTTTCCAAAAAAACAATCCACTTATAATTTTATAATCGGCAAAATAATAAAATATATACCCAACCTACTTTTAGGAAACAGATTAAATGAAATCAATTATGGAAGAAGCTTCATCAATAATGAAGGCCATTGAAAACGGCTGGACCCGTGCTGGCAAACCACAAGAATTTAGTGTCAAAATTTTTGAAGAAGCACAAAAAAATTTTTTTGGTTTCACTTCAAAACCAGCAAAAATTGGTATCTTTATTCCCTTTAATCAAACGCCCAAGGGACCACAAACAAAAGAATCTGATCATTCTCGATCTTCATTTGCCCGATCAACACCTGCAAAACAAAGTCGTCCTCAAGAATCTGGCACACAGCCAACCAAAATAAATCGCCCAGAGCATCGTAGTGCAGAAACTACTCACCTCAATCGTCGCCCCATCCCACATTGGACAGAAGAACTCGGCTCTTTTGCGCAACATTGGCTTGCTCAATGCTTAACCTATTTACCCATTTCTCATGCAACAGTAAACAAGGAAATGTCGCAGGAATTACTTTCTCTTTATATTGCAAACCCTATGGTAGATTCATCTGAAAAACAACAGGCTCTTTTAAAAAGTTTGGCACATTTGACCATGGAAGCATTACGCAATAAATTTAAACAAAATTTTAGGTCATTACGAATTCTCATTATCATTAAATAATATGCCCCTTTTTTATGACTGTTAAATACGAGCAAGAGACTATTATAGCGCAATGTACCCCAAAGGGTACTGGAGCTCTTGCTTTATTGCGTATTTCTGGAAATAATAGTCTTACAATAGCCGATCAGATCAGTAAACTCACCCATAATAAAAAAATATCCACCTGCAAAACGCACTCCATCGAATATGGCTGGATTATTAATAATGATGGTAATATCATTGATCAGGTACTTTTTTTCATCATGAAAGCCCCCCACAGCTTTACCGGACAAGATACAGTAGAAATTAGCTGTCATAATAATCCGTTTATCATTGAACTAATCATTCAAATCGCTATCAATCAAGGCGCACGCCTTGCGCGAGAAGGTGAATTTACTCAACGCGCGTTACTCAACCAAAAAATCGATCTTTTACAGGCTGAGGCGATCAATGAGCTCATTCATGCCAATACACAGCGAGGTATACAAAAATCACTCGAACAGTTACAAGGAAGCCTTTCTTCTTATATGTATGCTCTGGAACAGGATCTTTTGCACGCATTAGCATTAACGCAAGCAAGCTTTGAATTTCTCGACGAACAAATGGAATTTGGTGATCAAATCAGTGCCATTATTCAAGAATTATTAAAAAAAATCGATCATTTATGCACCTCTTTTGACCATCAAAAACAGATACGAGAAGGATTTCGAATAGCATTTATCGGATCGGTCAATGTTGGAAAATCCTCTTTGTTTAATCTCCTTTTAGGCCATCAGCGCTCCATTGTCACCCCTATTGCTGGCACCACCAGAGATACGGTCGAAGCCGGTCTTTATAAAAATGGCAATTACTGGACCGTTATCGATACTGCCGGATTGCGCAAAACAGATGATATTATCGAGCAAGAAGGCATCATCAGATCATGCCAAGAGGCACAAAAAGCCGATCTTATTTTGCTTATTGCCGATGGATCTCGTGCCATGATGACGCAAGAACGCTCTTTTTATGATGAAATTTTAGATAATTATGGACATAAAACAGCTCTTATTTGCACAAAGGCCGATCTTGAGGCACCTCATTCTGAGGCCTTGCCATTTTCAAAATCTATAGCACTCAAAAGCTCAATCTATAGCCCCAAAGCCTCAGAACAGCTTGAAACTCTTATTCAAACTTCTATAGAACGACTTTTAACGAGCCTGCAAGCGCCATTTTTGATCAATAAACGCCATTTAGGCGTTTTACTGAGTCTTAAACAAGGCCTGCTGGAGCTTATTGCATCTTTAAATACCAAACCGATTGCTTATGAACTCATCGCCTATCAACTGAATGACCTTCTTGTCTACCTTGCCGATCTAACTGGTAAATCGATCAGTGAACAAGCCATGGATCAGATTTTCCGTTCATTTTGTAT
>Ga0207060_10388_pt2 | contig 10074 bp, 4 predicted proteins | sample Alteio_BWMinCont_30_FD_153270 | JGI IMG/M metagenome (GOLD analysis project Ga0207060, IMG submission 153270) | Enriched cells from forest soil in Barre Woods Harvard Forest LTER site, Petersham, Massachusetts, United States -... | ecosystem: Environmental > Terrestrial > Soil > Temperate forest >...
GGAGAATCGCAATATCAATTGTCCGTTCTTCAGGTCCAGAACGCCGCCTTCATACTTCCACTTCGTCGGCAATGAAGACCCATTCTCAGTGACCGACGGTAGAAGGGATTCAGACACTGGCGCCAGCAGCCAGTTAAAGGCAGGCTCGACCGATCCAAGCTGCGTCACGACAGGCACGCCTTGTATCACAGCTACTGTTATTCCGGTGTCAGATGTGGACAGTCGCCAGGAGTTCTCGCTGTCAGAGCACCAGATGGGGTTGCAGCAGCCAACGATGAATGCGATGGCAATCACCAGATACTTCATCCTGACATATCTCCCTCGCTTCTATCAGCCTGAGAAGGCTAGATGATTTCCGAACGCATTGTCAACAGTAATGTCAACAGAATAGACTAGGTCGCGACTGGCTAAGGCCATCCCAGGGGATCCGTTACTTGCGAGATCAAGGGGGCATACGATCAGGCGAAGTTTAGAGCGCATGAGGGCGATGATCAGGCCGGGAGCAGTTGGGATGAATCTTCCTATAAAGGGCTTTGAGTCTATGCATCATCGCTTTGCCCGGCAGTTCCGCCGCGGACTGGCGCGGTTTGGGGCCACGCTCCGCACGCCGACGATCTTATTGTCTGTCCTATGTTCGGCTGTTTCTTTCGCGTCCTCGCAAACCAGCATACAGAGCAAAGATGGCTATGTGCGTCGTGAGGACAGCGGTTGGGTGCTAGGCTCATCCGTCGCTGAAAAGCGGGTTCGCCTGAAAGACGGGCAGCTTGTGCTTGCTTCCCTGGTTAACAAGAGATCCGGGCACGAATATCAGGATTCGCCGAGTGCACCTCCCGAGATCCACTTTGTCATAAACGGTCAGGATGTAACCGCGCCAAATTGGAATTGGTCACTACTCAAGGATAAAGCGGTCATCGGAAAACAAGGAGAGATCCAACTCGACATCGAACTGGCGTGTGCCGGCATAAAAGTAATCAAACATTATGTGGTTTACCCGGGAACTCCGATCGATCGCGAGTGGCTGACTATAGAAAATGCTACGAACGAATCAATCAGAATCAGTCAGATAGATTTCCTTCATACCAGAGTCCTCGGTTCCAACGCCCACAATCTCGAATTCAACTACGTGACCGGCGGAGGAAATTTCAACGGAAGCCAGCTCCTAAAGTCGGAGCCTATGAGTCCGGCTTATCAGCGCATCCTCGACTCAAACGGCGGAATCCAACCGGGGAGCTACAGCAGATTCCTCCCTTTGGTGTTTATGCTCAATTCAAGTGCGGCTGAAGGCGTAGCGATGGGGTGGGACTATCTTGGCCACTGGCAGTTCGAAATCGGAAACGAGAAAGGCCGGCCACTGACGATACGGTTGAAGCTGGCTGGATTTGAAAAGGATTTACCTCCGGGCGGTCGGGTTGAAACGCCAAAAGCTTTTATTGCGCCGTTTTCGGGAGGAATAGATGAGTTAGGGAATCAGCTGCTCGATTGGCAATACGGCTATATGTGGGATTTCACAAATCCAGAATATTTTGCCAAAACCCGGTGGGCAGTTGATTGGCCATCCCCATGGGTGGGCGAAGGAGGAACTCCCAGTGCAGATAACTGGGGACGGCGGTTGGCACTCGATCTTCGTTACGTCGATCTGCTCCGGGAGACAGGCACAGATATTCTTTGGGACGATGCGGGATGGTATGACCGATGGGGTACCTGGAACGGTCCCGAATGGAAGCGCACCAACGACTACTTACGCAAGCACGATATGCGATGGGTGTTGTGGTATCCCACGTTCCTAGCAACGCCTGAGTCGAAAGTCGCCCAGCAGCAGCCTGATTGGATGATTCGAGGGCAGGACACCCTCGAACAATCGATTCCAGCAACAGCGGACTGGCAAGCGCGACTGTTGAACAGCTCGGTCAGCGCCTGGGGAGATTATCAGTGGCGTTACGATATCGCGCCGGCGGCAAGTGCCAACGATACGGATTCCCTTGCCGCGGATCAAAACTTCCGAAAGTTACTTCAGCAGTTTAAGAGCAGTCATCCCCAAAGCGGAATCGATGCATGTGACGGAGGAGGACGATGGATAAGCTACGACATCGCCCGCTTCGCGGAATCGGGCGAGTATACCGATGGAGGCGTTGGACCATACAGCGCCTACTACACTTCGCTGCTTGTTCCGCCCGACAAGCTTCATAACGTCGTTGACTACGATCAGACCTATTACGCTGCCGTTGATCGCATACATCTCGCAATGAATCCAACATGGTATCGGGATCCTGGTGACAGTACAGATGTGGAATCGATCCGGAAGGATTGGGAGACCTACCACTACCTCGTAGCGCAAGGAGTGGCTGGCCGCTGGAGTCATGTATTTCGCCCGAAGGTAGATCACGATAATGAAATCTGGTACTTCCAGCGGATGAACAGGGATGGCAAGAAGGGCATCATCATTACTAAGCATGCAAAGCACGCTTCGACCTATTTTGTGACCAGCCGGCTGACAAAACAGTCCACTGATTCACCTGATCGGTACCTTGGCGGAGCGGGCGAAATGAACACTGTGTCGACCACCATGGCAGCCAGTCTTGAGACCGGAGTCTATGAGGATCCAGTAGACGGAGCTGTTCGGTTTTATGGCGTCCCCGGGCAGGAGTTCGGTCCACTCAATGTGAAATATCAAACGAGCGCTACCGACGAGTCGTTTGTCACTAAGGTCGTTAAGCGTGGGGTAGAGCGGCGGGCGCAGGACCACTTCTTCGGAATGGCGCTTCAGCCTGATGAACCCATGACGGTTACCCAGCTCGGCCAATTCGATCCGGGGTACAACCGTGGAACATATACTCTCTCTCTCGTGCGTGCTGAAGATGGCGCAGTCCTTGCCACAGCCGACCTCGATATAAGCCGGGCTCCGATAGACGCGATGGGGTTTAAATATGTTCAGTTACCCCATCCCGTTCGACTGGAAACTTCTGCCCAACCCGTGGTCATTTACCCACGAGGACTCTTGCCAGCGGAAACCTACGAGGTACAAGGTAGCGTCTCCGGAATACATCTTCGGCAAACGGGATCCAAGCTAATGTCGGATGGCATCACCCTCGATAAGATTGCTGCCGGTGAACTGATCTTTTTCAACCTTCCGGACTTTCCCGGTTCAGGGAGTGATCACGTCCCTCCCAGCCCACCATCCAAGGTAGAGAAGCGGCTGGGAACAAATCTTGGAGTGCAGGGAATTGAACTATCATGGTTGCCTGGCACGGATGATCATTGGATTTCCTACTACGAAGTCCTCAAGAACAGGCGGCTCATTGGAAAAGTCGCCATAGGGACTTTTTTCTTCGATCACTCTGACTCAGCTCGCGACGACCTGAATGCAGTCTTTGAGATCAGGACAGTGGATGGCGATGGAAATCGCAGTCAAGCTGTGACCGCGCAAAAAACGGGAAGCCAGCCACAAATACACGAAGCACTGGGAGATTTTTCCCCTACCCAAACCGGAAAACAATGGAAATATGAGGAGACATTAGAGGATGGCTCCTACCGGGAATTGATCTGGGACAACGGGGGTTACGAAGGGCGCTGGACCGGATCAGGGCTGGGCCGGATCGGGAGAATCTGGATGCAGCCTTCCGCCGATTACGACCTGTCACGGACATTCATCGTGCCTGCTGAGGGCATGGCGAGCGCGTCGGGCGTTATCCGCAAAGACCCCAGTGCGGAAAATCAGGCCCCCTGCTTTGTACGAATCCTGCTCAATTCGAAGCAGGTCTGGCCGGCAGAGGGATGGGCCGAGGTAAGCCCAAATTACGATAGGGCAACTGCCTACGAGATTAAGAACCTTCGCGTATCGTCAGGCGACAATCTGCGATTCATCGTGAAGCACAACGGTCAGAATCGCGCCGACCCCATAGTGTGGAACCCGTCGGTCATGATTCAAGGCCCGGACAGCAATTAAGAAACATGACCTGTTGCTAGCGGATTAAAGCCCGGCACCTTTCCGCGCTGCATGGCGAGAAATCACCGTAGAATCAGGCGAAACGATTCGAGGGCGGCGCTCAGCCGCTCGAGTCCGCCGCTCACGGTCTCGGTCGTCCCGCAAAATCCAATGCGGAAATGTTGCGGCTGCTCGAAAAAGCCGCCGGGTACCACGCTCGTTTCGAACTCATAGCGCAGCATGTTGACAAAATCTGCTGCATAGCCCGCTTTCAGCCTCGGAAACACAGTTGTGCCGAACCGGCTAGGCGCGCAGTCAAGTTCCGGATGGTCCCGGAGGAACGCATTGACCAGCGAACGATTCGTCTCCAGCAACGAGCGGGCGCGATTGCGGATGAGATCGAGGTTGTCGAGCGCAATCACCCCAAGCCGCTCCGCTTGATGCACTGGGCTTCCGTAAGTGAAGTCGACAACCTGCCACATCCGTTGCACCAGCTCCGGCTGCGCCAGTATCCATCCACAACGGATGCCGCTCAGCCCGTACGCCTTCGTCAGGCTGCTGGTAACAATGAAGTTTGGTCCAAGGTGAAATGCAGAACGCCATGGCTGGTCGAACAGAGTCTCGAGGTAGACCTCGTCCACCAGGACACGTGCGCCAACTTTGGCTGCTATCTCGCCCACCTGCTGCATTGTGGCGTCGTCGCTGAGAGTGCTGCTTGGATTGTGCAGGTTGCAGAGAACCACGAGGCGCACGGCAGGCGTGAGTTGGCGTTCCAGTTGCTCCAGTCCCAGCCGGAAACCCTGGTCCGCGCGACGTTCGAAGCGGCCAACCTTCGCTCCAAGGTGATCGAGGATTGCAAGGAGCGGGTCGTAGGTGGGCTGCTCAATCAACACCTCATCTCCCCGATGCACGAGGGCTGTGAGCGCAACATAGTTTGCCATCGAAGCGCCGAGCGTATAGACAATGCAATTCTTGGGCACGCGGGTTTTCACCGCCAGGCGTTCCATTAAAGGCTGGTAGCCGTATGGGCCGGTGCCTCCAATCTCCAGATCCTCAATTTGCACTGGCAACTCTGCCAGCGGATAGTCCAGGAGCCCGCTGATCGCCAGATTAAAGCGCGCGTTTGAATGCAGCTTGGCCCACGCCATGTAACGCGAGGCTGCGTCTGCCTGCAAACCATTCACGTCTTGCTCTCCTTATCGTCGGTTAAAACCTGCGTTCGCCGATCCAGTCGAATCTTGCGGCTCCAGAACCAGTACGCGGGACTGCCTGCCAGCAGAAAGCCAAACCCTATGAGGCTGTTCTGGGGATAACGGTAGATGGTGTTCCCCACTACCCACCAACATATCGCAGCGAACACTGCTGTTGTCACGGGGTGGCCCGGCATGCGATAGCCGGTGCTCGCGTTCATCGCTCCTCGCGCCGCGCGACGCCGGAAGACAAATATCGTAGTCGCAGTCAGACCGAAAAACAGAAAGTCCATTGCGATGACATAATTCAGAATCTGCTCATAGCGCCCCGAGAGCGCAATCACAATCGTCCAGGCACTCTGCAGGACAATGGCTATTACCGGCACCCGCGTGACGGGAGCGAGCCACGCTACTCGGCGAAAGAACAACCCGTCATCAGCCATTGCAAAATACACGCGCGGCGCCGTCAGGATGGACTGGCTGAGAAACCCCAATGTTGAGACGGCAATCGCGGCCGCAACAAACTTCGCGCCTTGCTGGCCCAATGCGAGCCGCATCACGGCGGTAGCAGGTGTAGTGCTTGCCGCCAACGTCTGCGGCCCCAAAGCGCGCAGGCAAACCCAGTTCACGGCAGTATAGAGCACCACCACCCCAAGCACGCCGATCAATAACCCTCGCGGCAGGTTCTTCTTTGGCTCCTTCACTTCAGCCGCGATGAAGTTTGCCGTCTGCCATCCGCCGTACGCGAATAATACCGGCACCATGGCCGCGCCAAACGATGACAGCGACCACGCTTGGTCAGCCACGGTAGAGGTTGTCACACGCCTTTCCGTGAGGCCCAGACCGCAGATCACCAATGCAGCAATCGCGATAATTTTCATCACCATGAATGCACTTTGCGTTCGCCCGCCTACCTTGACACCGAGGCAGTTGATCAGCGTGAGGGCACCGAGCGCAGTGATCGCCACAACCCAGTCCTGCACGTGCACCCCGGTGAGTTCGAGAAAATAGCGCGCGAATGTAATGGACACCGCGGCCATTCCGCCGGTTTGGATGACCAGCAGCAATACCCATCCGTACAAAAACGCGATCATCGGGTGATACGCGTCGCGCAGGTACGCGTACTGGCCGCCCACTGCCGGCATTGTTGCGGCCAACTCAGCCCAGATGAATGCACCATCCATTGCGATGATTCCGCCGAAAATCCATGCTCCAAGAATCAGCGCTGGCGTATGCACCTGCTGCGCGACAACGTAGGGATTCATGAAGATCCCCGCGCCGACGATGCCGCCCATGACCAGCATCGTCGCGTCGAACAGGCCAAGCTGCCGGGCCATGCCGCGGCTAGCCCGACTCATGTCCGATCCGAAGTTAGTCAAGGCGCTTCAGTAGCAGGATGTCGGAGCCGATCTGCAGCTGGTCCGCAAATTCGCCATTTGCGGCGCTGTTGTCACCCTTGGCCAGCCATTCGTTGGGCAGGTGCTCTGAGATGCCGTTTGTCAGTGCTTCTCCAGTAAGGACTTTGTCTCGTCCCGGACGATCATTGAGACTTGTAACAAGGTATTTGGCTTTACTATCTAATCCTCGCAAGGGAATCGTGGTATCGGCGGCTCCCGATTTGTCACGGAAGATAAAGACGACAGACTCCGTGGAATCCTGCTTAACATATTGAATCGAACTCCAGCCTGCGGCCTGAGGCTTCGGACGATATACGTCCTCAAATAGAAGATGACGGTATTCCTTAAAGAAAAGCAAGTTTCGCTGAAACGCCTCCACGTATCCGGCCGGGGCAGCGGAGAGAAGTTGTGCCGACATGCCGTTAATATTTCCGAACGAAATCCCATGGGTAAAATGTTTGCGCAAGTAATAGTCGAGAGCCGAAGCGCTGTACCAGCGAGCCGTTAGACTGTCTCCCCGGGCGTCGCCGATTCCGGCAGTTGCGAGTGAGCCCCAGACATTGGGGCTCACCATGGGTCCCGTGATGAACTCGTTCGTGTATCCACCTGGCAGAAGCCCTTGAGGGCCGGGATTTACTCGTGCGTAGAGGAGAGACGGGTCGCACTCGAATCCGGAGAGTTTCGGAAAGCGTTCCATGAGGTATCGCATAATCTCTTGTCGACCAAGATAGGCTGCATAAGCCCCATCTGTTTTCCCATGACCATGCTCGGTGCGATTGCATTCATAGCTCACTGTGGCAGAAGGATCCCATTTAATCCAATCCAGGTTGTATTTCTCGATCAGATCCGCTAACTGTTTTTTGATCCAGGCGACAACCTTGGGATTGCCGAGGCAGAGCTGTCTGGTGGGGGAAAGTGACGGGTGTATTGTCTCCAACGGTTTGCCATCGATTTCTGCCAACCAATCCTTGGGGATCTGACCAGACTCCACCAGTTTCGCATCCACATTTCCCGGATCAACCCACAGACCAAACTTCATTCCCCGTGCATGTGCTTCATCGGAAAGGTTTCTGAGCCCGTGCGGGAATTTCAGCTTGTTCTCCTGGTAATTGCCAAGCCCTTCAGTCCAATCATTCATGCCAGGAACAATTGATGCGCCTTCGTTCCAGGTGGCATCGTGGTAGAAGACGTCGAATCCAACCCGCTGCGCCAGATCGAGTTCCCGAAGAATGGGTACTTCGCTGTTTTTCTGCGTGAGCCAGATGCAATAGGTGGCGAGAGGCGCATCCGGCAACGGTGTAAGAAAAATGTACTTCTTCAAATAATGAAAGGCTTCATTTGCGACAACGTCCGTGTCTCCTTTCGCAAGCGCCAAAAAGGTTAGGGGTGTTTCAACGGACTGACCCGGAGCAAGCTCAAAGACTGGAGCAGGCGCGCCTTTCTTGTCCTTCAGCAGAACGGTTCCTGCCTGCACAATCGTGCCCTTGGCAGAAGGATGAGTGGTTGCCTTCCATCCGAGAACACCGAGGCCAGGCTCGCCTCCGATGAGTATGGACTCCCCGGACAACTCATTTCCAAGCACCACCCAATCACGGAAATCCCGCACACTCGACACACCGCCGGCTGATTGAAATCCAAACTGGCCCTGAACAGAGGAATAAGCTTTCAAGTCACCGGGAGGGTCTTTCAGCGTGAGCGACAACGGATCTATGTGGGAATCGAGAAGAAGGGGCTTCTGGCCAAGGTTGTCAACTTTCGCTTTCATTTCAATGACGGTGTTGGTTGGGTATAGCGTCAGCATTAAAGAAAAAACGCCACCGGAGTCGGAGTTGAAGCGCAGCTTCAGTTGCTTGCCTTCTTTAGGCAGGTCGGAGATTTCATCGTCTGAAAATCGATATTGATTGCTGGATTTCTCCGGAAACGCTACGAGCGGCAAACCTGCTACAGCCCACTCGGCTCCACCTTCCCGCTTCAGGGATTTCAGCTGCACCGTGTTTGATGAGCGGACCAGTTCGACCTGGACAGTTCCGTTGGTCATCTCCCAACCAGCAGCAGACTTCGTGATGGATACCTGAGCAGCAGCAACATGGGCGACTAGGAGGCTAGAGAAGACTGCAAGGTGTAGGAATTTCATGAATCGAATCCTCCGCTTGGGTGCTTGGGCGGTCTCGAGAGTTGGGGGCTGGTCAGATTGGAAATGACGGCATGGAGCGACATATCTTTCGACCGACAACAATGTGTCAACGATGGGAATAATGACGATTAGAGTCTTGCCCATAAGACTGGGTCTTGACGAACTAAGATCAGTTCATCCGTACCAAAACCACTTCCGACATGTGGGGCTGCTCCAGCGAAATAGTTATTCCCTTCGAAAGCAAGTCTTCACCCCGCGCCTTTAAATTGGGCCGGTTTCCGTTTGCAAAGGTCAGGTCGTAGTTTCCATCACTTCGGAGTTTCCTGAGCGATAACTGAACCATCTCCTGTGAGCTCTCTGCCCGGAACGCCAAAACGACTGCCTCCTGCTCGGAGGGAGAGACGAACTCGACAGCTAGCCATTCGCCCTGACCCTTTCCCGTATCAGCGGCCGGCAGCAGTTGGTAATAGTCGCTTTGCAGGAGGTGGCGATAGCGCTTGTATAACTCCATATTTCGCCGCGCGGCCGTGAGAACAGGTTTGGGATACAGTGATACCCGTTCTTTCAGTTGTCCGTTGATGGTCCCAAACCCAAAGAGACTCATCATGCGACTTCGAAAGATCGTATCGAGCATTGCCGGATCGTTGGCGTAACGTTGAAGGTCCGGATCTTCCGAGACGATCCACGCACCGTTGTAGGCGCTCGGATAGAGATGGCTCGCCACCACCGCGTTGTGGCGCACATGGTCCGAGGGATAACTGGCGTCACTGAGCCAGTTCGACCGTATAGTTCGCGCCAGACCATAGTCGAGTCGGCTGCCATATCCGCACTGCTCCAGGACGAGATTGGGGAATGTCGCATGGAGGTGATTAAAGATCTCGTATTGCCCGACAAGAGCGGCGTAGCTTCCGTCGCCGGCTTGATGGCCGTGGTCTGCCCGATTGCAATTGGCCGGACTGGCCGGAATCCCTGAGTTGTCCCACTTGAGCCAATCGAGCTGAAATTCCCTGACAATGCGAGTTAATTCGTTCTTCAGGAAATCCAGATACCCCCTACAGCCCAGACACACCTGATGCACTGAGCTTTCCCAGCCGGTGGGCTGGAGCGTCTGGTCCTTTCCATCGACTTGCGCGATCCACAGCTTGGGAATCGTGGTGCCCACGATCCGGCTGTCAACGACGTTTGGCCCCACCCACAAGCCAAACCTCATCCCTGTTTCATGCACACGATGCGAGATGCTGGCGAGTCCGAGGGGATACTTCTGCCGGTCGTCCGAATAGTGGCCAAGCCCGCATCCCCAGTCGCCAGTCCCTCTCTTAGACGAGTCCAGATACCAAGAGGCATCCATGTTAAAGACATCGACGCCGAGCTTAGCCGCAAACTCCACTTCCTGCAGAAGTGCTTCCTGGACTCCCTCCGCTTCCGTCGCCC
>Ga0207060_10469_pt1 | contig 10026 bp, 10 predicted proteins | sample Alteio_BWMinCont_30_FD_153270 | JGI IMG/M metagenome (GOLD analysis project Ga0207060, IMG submission 153270) | Enriched cells from forest soil in Barre Woods Harvard Forest LTER site, Petersham, Massachusetts, United States -... | ecosystem: Environmental > Terrestrial > Soil > Temperate forest >...
TTGTTTACAATGATCACAACGCCGTGGAATGGAAAGGGAGCCTGGATGCTGTAACCTTAGGCTTTAATTTAAAAGGCAGGGTAATAATTGAGCAAAACTATTTTGGCAAATCATTCTCGTTTTCAAACCACCAGCATAATGCCATTTACACAGGCAGTTTGGAAAATACAATGCGAAACGAAGACCTAAACTCTGAAATGTTTATCATCCAATTTAACCGGGATGCCTTTTTGCGGCTAACAGAAAACACTACCGATAACCTCGCGCGTTTCAGGGATAATATTTTAACCGGTACGCCGATGATGCTGTCGGAGCAGAACGCTTTTATTGATGCGGATATCCGGGCTATTATTAATTCAATATTAAACTGCCCGTATACTGGTGGGACGAAGAAGATGTTTTTCCTGTCAAAATGCATAGAGTTGCTGGTGCTGCAGTCGCAGGTATTTGATAAACTTAAATTAAAACAGCAGGTTTATTGTAAAACCAATGATGATAAAGAGCGCATAGTATTTGCAAAGGACTACCTGGTAGCGCATTACGACGCCCCGCCGACATTGACAGGCCTGTGGGAGTTAAGGATACTATTATAAAAAAACTTAACGATTAATGAAAAGGCCTGAACTGGTTTTAATAGCGGGCTGCAATGCAGCAGGCAAGTCAACCTTTATTCGTACACGCCTGAATGAACTGGAAAGGTTTGAGATAATTATGACCGATGTTTATAAAGGCCGTACAAAGGAACTTGTTAAAAAAGCCATTGCCGGGCGTAAAGATATTTTGATTGAAACCGTTTTTAATGACGCATCTTTTAAAGATATGGTTGACCAGGCAAGGAATGCTGGTTATCAAACTTCATTAATAGTATTATTTTTAGATAACCCGCAACAATCAATTAACAGGGTAGCATTCAGAGGATCACAACAGAGCGGCATAATCATATCAGGCAGTAATGTCAAAATCAATTTCAACGAAAGCTTTAAAAATACAGCTACCTATTTTTTTTATTTTGACAGATCAGATTTCATCTATACTGGCGAAGACGGTGTGAGCAGATTAATTATGAGCTTTCAAAAAAGCGAATTATTGACTTATCGTTCCACTGATTTAAGTTATCCCCAGAAATTTGCTGGTTACAGTTTTCAAAATAAAAGGCTAAGCGAAAATGCTTATAAGGTGATTATTGCGAATAAAAATTTTAAGAACAAATCGCAGCCATCTCCGGAACCGGTTATCAAATTCAAATGATAAAGCAATACATAAAATTGCAGCCTTAGAAAATCCCTTTAAAACCTGCTCACATCCGTATCCGGCGGTATATAACCCAGCATCCGGCACATCGACATCATCTGCCCTTTATGATGAAACTCATGTGTAATTACGTGTGTGAACAATTCCAGCGGGGTGGCGCTTACCTGCCCGTTCCTTGAATGTGTACCTGTCACGGGTACGTCCATTGCATCCTTAAAATTTTCAAGAAAAGCAGCCACCACTTCATCTACCTCCGCATATAGCTGGCGGAGCAGCGGCGCCGTTGTAAAACCTGTATCTTTTAATGACCCGCCGGGTTGTTTCATCGCAAAATAAGCCAGCCAGTTAAAATAACAACTGGCGTTGTGTTCCAGTAAATAGCGGATAGTGCTGTTGTTATAGGCAGGCACAGGCGTATTGAGGTCGCCCCCAACCTCTGTTTCAATAAAATTTAAAACAACCACTCTTGAGCTTTGCACCAGGGTGTATTGTTTTTGGAGTACTGTGATCATCGTTTTTTACTTCCGAATATAGGTAGTTTCAGGCAATGTAATGGTCAAATTGTTTATGTAAATTTTGATTTGAACCAAGTTTTATTTATTTTTGAATGTGAACAACACCAAGCCCCATATTACTACCCGTAAAAAGCAAAAGGTGCCTTTTGTTAATCCTTTCATTCAAATGATTGAGGATAAGAAAAAGATTGACCAGGCTATCCAGGAGGGAAAATCACTTTCCACCCTTAAAGATATTAATTTTGTTAAGTCTTTATGACCTGATTCCGGCAGCCGGGGGATATCTATTTACCAATGACGCCGGTGATCAGTATTATGTTTATTTAACTGAATATGGCCTACTCGATCCCCGCAGTCCCAATGAAGAAGCATATATCAACGCTTTTATGTTAGGATTTAGTTGTAAACGATCAAATCCACATTTGCGGCCGCATTACGATACTAAAAGCAAAGCAACTATACTATTCGTTTTTAAAGAATTCATTGATCGTTATCCAGGTGAGGCATTCGTATACGTCTGCGATAACCGGGACGGACTGGCACGAAACAGACGTGTTACTTTTGCACGATGGTTTAATGAAGAAAATACTGCATACGAGCGTCATCATTCGCAAATTAGCTACGGAGAAATTAATTGGTATAGCGCAATTCTTATTAGAACCGGCAATGCAAATAAGCAACTGCTTATCAATGCCTATTATTATACTCTTCAACAAATGCTGAACGCCAGGAATGAATAAGAATTTAGTTGGCTAATGAATTGAATTTAACTCGATACAAGGACATCTTAACGCCATTTTCCTACTTAATTGTGCCGCATTAATCCCCAGGTTCAGTTTGTGTCGGACCTTTGGTAATTGCGAGCTCATTGATAATTGCGCCTGATTTAAATTTCTGGTAGCCCCGTTCAAACTTTTTCCGTTTTTGGGTTCCTTTATTGCTATACTTCCTTATCAATAAATTTGTCAAGTCGTATCGCTTCTTTACTTATCTGGACCGGAGTTTTTTAAACTTAATAGTATTTACCAAATTTATATAATATCCCCCTTAATTTTCAGCACCTACAACTTCACCCCCCTCAAAAATTCCTCAATGCCCATCTGCTTTTTACCTTCCAGTTGTACCTCCGTTAAACTAACAAACCCATCCTGTGCCGCAAATTTCAGATACGTTTTATTATCTGTTATAAAATGGCCCGGCTGAACGCCGTGTTCTTCTGTTTCATAAACAGACCTGTATATCTTCAGTATCTTTCCATTTAACGTGGTATAGGCAGTCGGAGAGGGGCTTAAGCCGCGTATTTTATTGTAAATGGTTAAGGCTGGTTTATTCCAGTTGATGAGGCAATCTTCTTTAAAAATTTTGGGCGCGTGCTTCAGTTCAACACCTGCAAGCAACTGCGATTGCGGGTGTTCGTTATACCTGCCGCTTTCAACGCCTTTTACCGTTTTTACCAGCAGGCCCGCGCCTTTGTGCATCAGGCGGTCGTGCAGTTCGCCGGCGGTTTCGTGGCCGGTAAGGGTTACTTTTTCGGTAAATAGTATATCGCCGGTATCAACCTCCTGTTTTAAAAAGAAGGTAGTAACGCCGCTTTCACTTTCGCCGTTTATAAGCACCCAGTTAATAGGCGCCGCGCCGCGGTATTGGGGCAATAGTGATGCATGCAGGTTTATCGTTCCTTTCGGGGGCATACTCCAAACCACTTCGGGCAGCATCCTGAAGGCAACTACCACCTGCAGATCGGCATTTAACGCACGCAATTCTTCCAAAAATTCAGGATTTTTTAGCTTTTCGGGTTGCAGTACTTTAATGCCGTTTTCAACGGCATATTGTTTTACTGCCGACTCATTAAGTTTTTGCCCCCTGCCTGCAGGTTTATCCGGCGCAGTCACAACAGCCGCAATATCGCAGCCCGCCGTAATTAAGGCGTCGAGCGATGTTACAGCAAACTGGGGCGTGCCCATAAATACAATTTTCATAAGTAGCGATAAACTTTAATGCATAAAGTTAATAAAAAACACCGGATTAATATCAATTAGTTAAAATTTGGATGAATTGTATTTGGTCTGCAACCAATCCAAATTCAAAAACCAAATCCGACATCCGAAGTCAAACCAAATCCGACATCGAAATTCCGACATCCGAAATCAACTCACGGATACAACAAATACTTCGCCCGCATAGTTTTATAATTACCCAACGCAGGTTCCCAGCCTGCACGTATTTCTTCCTCGCTTTTACCGGCCTCAATTTGTTTTCTCAATTTATCTGTCCCGGCAAGCTTGGTGAAATAAGCGTTAAAAAAATGTTCTTTGTCCGGGAAAGCTTTGTATAGCTCAATCAACCAGTTTAAATTGATTTTGCCGCCGGTGTATAAATTATTGGTTTCGTAATTTTTCAAATCGATACCATAACAAATTTTATCTTTTTGCGGCGGGTCTTCACTCATGCCTGGAATGCTGACCGGCTTAAATGAATACTTATATTTTCCTTCCAAAGCCGGGTGCCCAATTTGCAGGAAAGGGTACATAGTGCCCCGGCCCAGGCTAAGCGTTGTCCCTTCGAACAAACAAACCGATGGATAAAGCCATATCGATTTTTCGGTATTTAAATTGGGCGAGGGGTTTACCGGCAGCTTATAAGTTGAGCTATGCGTGTAATTTGCCACCTTTATAATTTTTAATTTGCACTGCACGTGGTTTTTTAGCCACCCTTCGCCATTTACCATCTGTGCATACTCGGCGATGGTTAGGCCATGCACAATGGGTATCGGGTTTAACCCGATAAACGACCGGTAGGCCGTATCAAGCACAGGCCCATCCACATAAAAACCGTTTGGATTGGGCCTGTCGAGGATCATCAGCTCAATATTGTTTTCGGCGCAGGCCTCCATCACATAATGTAAAGTTGAAAGGTACGTGTAAAAACGCGCCCCAACATCCTGTATATCAAATATAACCAGGTCTAAATCTTTCAGGTCGGCAGGCGTTGGTTTGTAATGTTTGTTCCCGTAAAGCGATATTACGGGCAACCCGCTTGCCGAATCAACGGTGCTGTTTACTTCGGCGCCATTGCTGGCATTTCCCCTGAAACCATGCTCGGGGCCAAATATTTTTTTGATGGGGATACCCAATTTTAACAGGGTATCAACACTAAGCGTTAAGTTTTTGCCAATTACCGAAGTTTGGTTAATAACCATGCCGATATTTTTCCCTTTCAGGTAATCGATATACAGGGCAACCTGGTCGGCGCCGGTAATAATTTTTTGTTTTTCTGCCGGTGCAAGCTTTTTATATGGCTTATAAATGCTTTTTTGCCCCGCTGCTGCGCCCGACAATAACAGGCTTATGAGTGTAAATTGTAAAAAGAGCGTCGTCCTTATCATAATTCTACAGCATTATACAATTTAAATTGGCGGCAAAACCGCATATTTGCGAAGGTACAAAAAACATGCTGCATTGAGTTTCTCCTATTTCGTTGCCAACCGTATAACATTTAAGTCTAAGCGCACATTTTCAAAATTAATTGTGCGTATCGCTATTATTGGTATTATGCTTGGCCTTGGCGTAATGATATTATCCCTCGCCATAGTAAGGGGCTTTAAACAAGAGATAAGGGAAAAAATACGCGGGTTTTCGGGCGATATGGAGGTGGTTAAGTTAGACCTGAATAATTCTAACGAGTACTCACCATTCCAGGCCGACCCTGTTTTTGTTAAAAAAGCGCTCGCAGGCCATTTGATCACTAATGTGATGCCTTTCGCAACCAAACCAGGTATCATCAAAGCCAACGGCGAAATTGAAGGTGTGGTGCTAAAAGGGGTTGACAAAAGTTATGATTGGACTTTTTTTAAAAAAAGCCTCCTGGCTGGCCGCGTGATCGATTTTAAAGACAGTATTGAATCCCGCAAGCAATTACTGATCTCGCAAACAACCGCCAACCGTTTGCGGTTAAAAGTTGGAGATAAAATATTGATGTATTTTGTGCAGGAACCGCTGAGGTTCAGGCAGTTTACTATAAAAGGTATTTTTAGTTTTGGCATTGATGAGGTAGATAAAACATACGTAATTGGCGATCTGTCGTTAATTAACAGGCTGAATAACTGGGAGCCGGATCAAATTGGCGGGTACGAGATAAAAACAATTGATTTTGACAAGGTAAATGATGCCGATTCGGCCCTTGACAATATTTTGCCCGTTAAGCTTAAATCAAACACTGTAATGGATACTTACCCCACCATATTTGCCTGGCTCGACCTGCTGGATGGTAATACAGGTGTTGTTTTGGGTCTGATGATCATTGTGGCCGTAATCAATATGGTATCGGCGTTGCTGATCATTATATTAGAGCGTACGGCCATGATAGGCATATTAAAAGCCATGGGCGCCACTAATAGAAGCATACAGGCCGTGTTTTTTAACAGCGCCTTTTACCTCATTGGCATAGGTATGCTGCTCGGCAATTTATTTGGTATTGGCATAGGGTTACTTCAATCATTCACTCACTTTTTAACACTCGACCAGGAATCGTACTACATGAATTTTGTACCTATACAATTTAATTGGACAGATTTGATCCTGATAAATTTAGGCACTTTGTTTATTTGCATGCTCGCCATGGTTTTACCCTCTATGCTGGTAACCCAGATAACGCCGGTGAAGGCGATACGGTTTAAATAAAGGAGGTTAAAGGTGAAAGGCGAAAGGTAAAAGGGGCAGCATTTACGGAGTTAACACCTTTCACTTTTTACCTTTTACCTTTCGCCTTCCTCAAAATATCCGGTAACTAATACCAAAACGTATAAGCTCGCTATGTGCATTCGGGGCAGGAGTGGAACCACCGCCGGCATTTACATCCAGGTTTGATGCGAAATTGGTAAGGCCGTAGGCATAGCCAGCCGTAAGCCCGAATCTTTTAAACCATGCAGCAATCCCAAATCTCAGGCGCAGATCAATGGGCGCATCTGACATTTTATTGTCTACTTTATAAACTGTACCGTCAGTCGCGGTTGCGCTCCCTTTATCGTACGAGTTAACATTAATACCAATATCCATCCCTGGCATTATATCAATTTTTATTTTTTTAAGGTCTAAACGATAGCCAATGTAAGGATTGATATTTATATCCTGGTCCTGCAAAAAAGCCTGGCCTTTCACCGGGATTTGGAAAGCCCCCGTGGCATCAGTGAAAACGGTAATAATACTTGGATTATATTCGTCGATATCCACGTTACTCCTCAAAACTTCGTAGCCGGCCTGTATCCCGGTAATGAACCCGCTTTTACTTACATATTGCGCCTGTACATCGCCTCCGTAACTAAAGCCGTTTTTATTGCCGTAGGGGTTGTTAGCATAGTCCGATATGCCACCTTCGTTAATAAATGTAGTTGATGCGGCATCGTTACCCGAATAATGAAACAAGCCGGAATTGGCCTGCAATGATATTTCTATCCTCTGGGCGAATAATTGTGTCGATAAAATGAAAATGAATAAGGTTAATAAAATGGCTTTCATTTTTTGGGCGGTTGAAAATTAAATTTCAGGTTTATACCGCCTGCCCCAAAGCGAATATTTTGTGCGCCCAGGCCATCAAGCGGATATTTTAAAAATGGCTCGAGTATAAGTTGGTTTTTACCTAAAGGATAACCTACTCCAAAAGCTACGTTGAGCGTTTTCGCAAAATAAAAGCCGTCAAAATTTTTCCGCGAAGTTTCGTCCTGTATTTGCTGTAAGGAAGGCGAAAAAAGAGCGGGATAATTATACTGGTAGGTATAAGTCTCGTTAATAAACGTACCCGAGCTTAAGCCCGCTAAAACGTAAAAGTCATATTTTTTCGGATTGAAATCATATTTCAGGTTTAATGGAATATCTAAACCAACCATGTTTGCATCATAATTTTTTAGCGAAGGCACTGACGCCACGTTAGCGGCGCTGTACAACACATTAGCCTTAGCCGGACCGGCTAAACTGTATGTACTGAATGAATTTGACGCAGCGGGTACAGCAAAACTTGATTGCGTACTCTCGGGGACCGCCGTATTGAAATTTAAAGAATTTTGTGCGATAGTTACACCGGTGACTAATTTAAGGTTTTTGGCGATCTTGATTTCTGCGGTAACACCGGCGCCTAAATTTGCATTGTTGCTGCTTCCTTTGGCATAATTAAAATAGGTGGCCGCATAAACACCCAAACGAACTTTTGCCGAATTCCCGTCGATTTTTTTTGTATTTACGGGTTGATTGTCGGCAAACATATCATTTATTGATTTTGCATGTTGTTTAGGCTTAACGGTGTCCGTAGCGTGGGTTGAATTATTTGCTGTCCCGGCCGCTGCCACTTGGGCCGGTGAATTGCCGGCAGCCGGGTTAGTTTTCGGAATAACGGCAGCCGGGGTTGGGTTATTTACATTAGGCGCGGTTGCCAATTGCTGGCCTGGTGAATTACCGGCAGACTGGTTAGGTTTTGGCATAGCCGTAACCGCTGCCCGATTAGTTACATTAGGGGCGGCCGCCGATTGTTGTGCAGGTGAATTATTAGCAGCTTTATTATTACCGGCAGGTGTTTTAGCAAGATAGCCCCTGTTGCCCGATGTACTGCCCGAAATTAAAGGGTTTACGCGGCCTGGTTTGTTCCCGTTAGTTGCCGCCGGTATTTTCGGCGTATTTAATTGTGCTGCGGCAACACTGCCGGGATTAGTTTTGGCCGGGTTTTCCGTATGAACCGAAGCGGGTTTGGTATTGGTGTCCTGTTTTTTACCCGAAACTAAATTTTCCGATGGGGCAGGCTTCTCATTTTTAGCTTCATATTTTTGAGCCTGGTTATTTTTGCTGTACATCCATACCCCTATACCTAAAAACAAGAATATAACGGCGGCGGCAGCCCACCACATCCATGCAAATGCACGGCGTTTCGCCTCCTCTTCAGGAAATTTTTTCCGGAGTTGCAGCCAGCCTTCATCAGCAGAAGGATCTTCGACTTTTTCGAAAACCTTCCTGATGTGGTTCTTTAGGTCCTTATCAAACTGATCATCCATGTCTTTCTGTTTCTGATCTTAAAACCGTTCTTAATTTTTCTTTAGCCCTGCTCAGGTAAACCCTTGAAGAACTTGCCGGTATCGCTAATATTTCAGCAATCTCGTCATGACTATATCCATCAATAGCATATAAGTTAAATATGGTCATTTGTATAGCCGGCAGCTCTTTCATCATCTTTAAAATATCCTGAACGTTCAGGTTTTCAATTGCACTCGCACTTATCGCCGGCATAGCGTTTTCCAGGTCAACATTTAGCTGGAATTTTATGTCCTTTCTGCGCCGGTCGATGGCTGTATTAACTAAAATAGTGCGCAGCCATGCTTTAAATGGCTTATCGCTGTCATAATTGTTAATAGCATTAAATACCTTAATAAAGGCATCGTTTACTACCTCCATTGCATCATCGCGGTTTAAACTATACCGAAGGCTTATCCCCATGGCATATCCATAGAAGTGCTTATACAGCAGTTCCTGGTATTTTAAGCTGCCTGTTTTGCATTGGCTGATGATGTCTTCTTCAGCAATACTCCGGGGTTGATGCATTAAACGTGTTTAATTCAGCCTGAATTTTGTTAGTGTTCTATCCAGTACGTAATAAAGGATGGTATTGCTACAATCAGTTTGAAATTAGTTGATTAGGCGCTTTGGTGAGTAGTCAGTAGTGAGTAGTCAATGCATTAATTTCACAACTTACTTAGTTGCCTGTTTTTACCAAAGTGTAGGTGTAGCTAAGCGTATCGAAAGCTCCAAAAGAACTAATTTCTAAATTTCTCCCATCATAGGAAAATGAATAGATACCATTTAAATGATATTTTGCGGGAATACCTGTAGTGGGATAAGTTTTATCAAAAAACTCCATCTCGGTTTTAAAGGAGTTTACCTCGTAAGTGCCGAAACTGCCGGCGTGTACTGTCGAGGTATCGCCGGTAACCGCAAACGTAGTTTGTTCTATTTGCAATTGTATTTTTGCCGTGGCTGAATCAAGCGCCCCCGTTTGTGCATGTTCATGCAGGTACTTGAATTCCCCCGAAAAAGTTCCTTCCGGTACATTATTTGGGGATGGCGTAACTCCCGGGCCACACCCGGCGGCAAATGCAAGCACCAATGGCAATAAGTAAAGTATTCGTTTCATATTCATGCAGATTTTATTGAGATACGTAATTTTTTATACAACGTAACAATATATTAGCTTATTTTATATTTTTTTCGCTTCCTCCCAAAATACA
>Ga0207060_10470_pt1 | contig 10011 bp, 9 predicted proteins | sample Alteio_BWMinCont_30_FD_153270 | JGI IMG/M metagenome (GOLD analysis project Ga0207060, IMG submission 153270) | Enriched cells from forest soil in Barre Woods Harvard Forest LTER site, Petersham, Massachusetts, United States -... | ecosystem: Environmental > Terrestrial > Soil > Temperate forest >...
TTCGGATAAAGGCAACCAAACAGTTAATGGCAACGTCATAATTATATAAACACTTCCTGTACAAAATATTAAATGCAAAATAAACCATACCCCTTAATTAACAAGAGCTTGTCGGAAATTAAAGAAAATATATTAGCAACACTTGCTTATTTCGACATGTTTGGTTATCCCTTAACCAGGGCTGAGGTTTATTTATTTCTGAAAAAAAATTACGATTTCGAGTTTTTTGAGGATGCCCTTAAATGCCTCCTTAATGCAGGGGCGGTTTACCAGTTCGATAGCTTTTATACGCTGAAAAATGATCATCAGGTAATAGCCAGGCGGATAGAAGGGAACAAGAAAGCAGCTGATCTTATTAAAATAGCAGAGAAGGTAGGGAACATCCTGATCAGGTTCCCTTATGTGCGGGGCATTGCCATTTCGGGGTCATTGTCAAAAAACTTTGCCGACGAAAACTCAGATATAGACCTGTTTATCATCACCGCCAAAAACCGGCTTTGGATAGCCCGTACTATTATGCATTGCTTTAAAAAATTAACCTTCCTGGTTAATAAGGAGCATTATTTTTGCATGAACTATTATATAGACGAACAGCAGCTGGAAATTCCTGAAAAAAACATATACACCGCAATAGAGATTGGCACCCTGATCCCGTTGCAGGGCGATATCATTTTCGAAAAGTTTTATAACGCAAACGCCTGGACAAGGGATTTCCTTCCCAACAAAAACATGCGCATAGCTTCGGCAAAACCAACAAAAACCGGTTTTTTAAAAATATTGTTTGAAAGATTGTTTAATATCGCTCCGGGCAGCGCGCTTGATACCCTGCTGATGAAAATTACCGCCGGCAGATGGGAGAAAAAAACTGTCCACAAAAAATTGAATAGCCATGGAATGGTTTTAAGTATGGTAACCGGCAAACATTACGCAAAGCCCGACCCTAAGAATTTTCAAAGCAAATTACTGGGCAGATATGAAACTAAATTGCTCAATATTATGCGGGAATTTGAGAGCAGTTTGGCGCAATAGATGTGCGGATTACGAATGTGCGGATGTGCAGATTGATAAAATGCTGCAAGGTTAGATTTTCCGGGGGTTGGTATTTTATACATCTGCACATTTGTAATCTGCACATCTGCACATCAAATTCATTTCTTCCTCAACGATATAATATAATAATCCCCAAGATATTTCCAGGGCCAGCGGGATTTCAGTTTGTCCTCTTTCTCCTTTAAAAACTTGTAAGCGCCGGGGTGCTTTTCTGCAAAACCTTCGATATATGATGGCGGCACAATAGTGCACAGGCCTTCAATGCTTAACAGGTCAAAGTCATCCTTAAGGTTTTTTATAATAAACGAGGGATTGTAATACCAACATTTAAAATAAGTCCCTTCTATATGCGCTTTTGTCCCATGGCTGCTAAAAAACCTGCGGAATGCTGTCCGGAATTTGCCTTTAAACAGCAGCAGCGTTTCCCACAAACAGAATTTTGGCAAAATAACCAGCGTGACTACTCCGTTCGGCTTCAATAAACTGTGAAATGATTTTAATACTTTATCCAACCTGTCGGTGCAGTTTAAGCCTGCAAAATTGGAGAATATAAGGTCGTAAGGGCCTTTGTATGTTAATCGATAAAGCTTCGTAAACGAACATAATTCGGTAGTAACATTGTCATCCACTCCGTTCATTTCCATTTTTCGCTTAAGCTCCTGCTGCATCCCAGCCGATATATCGGTAGCGTGTACCCTGTGCCCGTTTTGTGCGAAAAACAGGGCGTCTTCACCAGTGCCGCTGTTTAGTTCCAGCATAGCGCTGCTGGGGGCCAAATATTGCAATACATGCGCCCTTACACGTCCCCGTTTATAATTAACAATGGTATTGCCTGAATATATTTCATCAAAAATTACCGACTGGCGGGTGAATGCCGCTTCTGCAAGCTGTTCGTTCATTTTTGCCGGCATTGTTTTCATCCCTGCACTTCCTCCAGCTTTTTTAATCTTAATCCTTCTATCAATGTCGCCGGTACGTGATAAAATACCGACAAAGCTTTTCGCAGGCTTTTGGCATTCACATGCAGCGGGTCGGTAACCAGTTTAGCCAGGCTGTTTTTAGCCAGGTGTTTATGATAATTTTGATGCACGTACCTATGCAATTGCTTATAGTACGAAGGAGGAAAGGTGTTGCAGAACATTAAAGCCATTTCATCCGAGTCGGTCCAGTTGGTTTTTTTCTTCAGATCAGCTTTTACCTTGTCGTAGAACGATGTACCGGGCAGCGGGTAAGACACTGAAATGCCAATTTCAAAAGGCAAAAGCTCGTTGATCATATTAATGGTAAGCCGGATATCTTCTTTTAACTCGCCCGGATAACCAAACTGTATAAAAAATGATGGCTTTATATCCCGTTCCTTCATCAGTAGGGTAGCCAGGCGTATTTGCTCAACGGTGATCCCCTTATCCATGGCGTCAAGAATTTTCTGCGAACCGCTTTCGGCACCTATCCAAACATTTTCACAGCCCGCTGCGGCCAATGCTTTCACCGTATCTTCGTGCACCAGCAAGTCGGCCCTTGATTGTATCTTGAACCTGATGTTGATATTTTCTTTTGTTAAAAGCTGTGCAAATTCAGCAACCCAGCCGGGTTTTAGGCCAAAAATATCATCGCAAAACCAAATATGATCAATGTGGTATAATTCTTTTAAAAGTTTAATTTCAGTTACCACATTTTCCGGGCTTCGCGAATTATAGCGGTTACCATAAATGGGCTTGGCGCACCAGTTACATTTAAAAGGGCAGCCACGGGTAGTACTCATGTTTAATGAAAAGTAACCGGCATTTTTACTCCACATATCGCGGTATAATTCCATGTCCACCAAATCCCATGCGGGTAATGGCATACTATCCAGGTTTTTTAAAACCGGCCGGGCGGACGTTTTAACCACCGCCTCGTTTTTTACATAGGCCAGCCCCATTATGCCCGAATAGTCTTCAGTTTCATTTTTAATATGATTGGTTAATTCCAGCAATGTATGTTCAGCCTCGCCAATTATCACAAAGTCGGCGCCCTCTTTCAAGTATTCGGCATAACGGTCGGTCGAATCAGAGCTTGAAACAATAACTGTACAACCTGCCGCTTTGGCCGTTTTACACATATCAAAGGCGGCCTCCCGCATATTGGTGAGGCACATTTTTGTGAGATAATTGAAGCCGTCATCATAGATAACAAAAAAATCCGGGGTGTTTTTTTCTATAGCCGATTCAACCTCTTTAGGGTCGCTTACAAACATGGTATCAAATAACGATACCCGGTAATCATTTTTCCGCATTAAGGCTGCGGCATATAATGTACCCAATGGCGGATAAGGTTGCCCAAATTGCCATTGTTTTGGATCAAACCGCAAAAAATAAGAGTGTGTAAAAAGAATCCGCTGCATATCTATCATCGTTGTATTGCTTCTTTCTATATAAACTACGGTTTTAAAGGTTAATGGGTTGCCATGAGTGAAAGTATCTTTTGTCTGAAACCTGCGTTCATCTTTTAATAGCGCTTATTTTTTTATTTTGTAAATATTGTAGTTATACATACATCCGTACAAAATATACTGTTTCTTCACCAGGTCATCAATATATTGCCGCATGTCAAGGTCAACATGCTGCTCATACTCCGAAAACAGCGGGATAAGTATCATTGCCGGTTTATTAACGCTAAGATCCTCGTAAAATCTTTTCTTGGCAATAGGAGTTTGCGTTACATTAAAATAGACCGTGGGTGATAATCTTTCTGAATAAGCCTGCACCTGTGCGCCAAAACCGGCCACAAATACCATATCCTGAACTGCTGTATTTGACTTTACCCATCCGCCAAGCTTTTTAGCGTAGCCCTCCTCCGGTTTGATGAACGGTTTCTGGCAATAGATTTCTGTGTTGCCAGGTTCCTTCCATAATATTTTTTTTAAATTACTTAAAGGCTCCGAAAATTTAGGGAGGAAAATGATAAATATAATCACCATCACCGGTTTAAGCGGCAGCTTATACGTATTTACTAAATAGGCAATAGAAAAAGCGCTCATGAGCGATAGTGCCGGCAGGAGCTCTTTAAAATGTGCCGTATCATAAATTCCAACTATGTTGAACCCCACAAACTCAAAAATGAGCCATAATACGAACAGGTCGACCTTTCTTTTTATGAAAAGATAAATTATTATCAAAGGATAGAATAATGCTACCCCGGAAAAAAAGAACTTGTCGGAAAAGTTTTCGATTCTCCACGAAAGAGGGTGGTCTGTGGCGCTGCCGGGGCCAAAATTATCTGTCAGCATATAGGTAAGCACAGCGTGAAGGTTAATGCCGGCGAAAAACCCAATCAAGAAAAGGAAAAGAATGCCCGATAATACGCCAGTACAAAACAGCAAACCACTCTTCTTACTTTTCTGCAGGCATCCAATAAATATGGCTATGATACCAAAAAAAGCCGTCAGCCTGAACCCAAATCCTATCCCGGCAATAAAACCGCTCACGAAAAAGCCTTTTTCGTTTTGGGCTGTGAGGTACAGGTAAAAGGCTATGACAATAAATAATACATCGTAAGTTTCGGTATATGAAACATACCGGCCGCCGGTGCTGTGCCAAAGCAGGGATAAACCATATACCAAAATTGCCAGCTTACCCGCCTGTTCACCCGAAATATGTTTGGCTATTTTATAAACATAATATATCGCTGCCGATTGAAGCACTGTGCCCAATACTCTCGGGAACCAATAATTTACGCCGAAAAACTTGTCGGATAAGCCGAAAATCGCAAAAATTAGAGGTGATTTATTGTCTATCCCACCAGCATAAGGTACCAAGCCATTCCTGAACCAGTTGCGGCCAATATAGTGCCACATAGCTTCATCAAATGATAAGGTAAAGCCATTAGTCAGCAGCGTGAGCAATAGCTGCAATAATGCTAAAAATATGATAAGGTGCCAGGGAGCCGGTTCCCAGCGCCTGGCGGTTTCCTTCAGCGTCATACCATATCTGTAAGTGCATTCATCAGTTACCTGCGTTCATCCGCGGGGATAAATTTAACGAACATACGCATTTTATACAGGTAGTATTAGTGCTCATATCCAGCGTTTTCCTGAAATTAACCGCAGCATCGCCGTTTAATATAGATTCCAGCGACGAATCTCTGATATTGCCGATAGCCTCATGGAAAAAACACGGGCGCACACTGCCATCTGCTTCTATAACGGTTGATACCCAGGGCGCGTTGCACTTTTTATAAGGGAATGGGTTAAGGCCATAAAATGCTGCGTAATAATCATATACCTGCTGAATTTTTTCGCGTGGCTCTGCAATAAAACCTGAGTCAAAATCGAAACTATTATTTTCAATTATCCTGCTGATCACTTCCTGCAGCTCGGAGAGTTCTTTTTCGCTGATCAATATCTCATGCTGTTTTGGCTCTTCCCAGGCCATTTGCCGGTTAAAAGCATGGCTGCTTACATCGGCTGGTAAAAAGCTTACCTGGTCAATCCCCATTATTTTTGCCTCATAAATGATGGACTCCCAGTTTCTGAAATTAAGCCGGTGGATAACAGTCCTGGTCGTTATTTTATAATCCGGGTTTAACGAACGGAGGTATTGAACACCCTCCTTTAACTTATTAAAAGCGCCAGGTATATTCCTGATCGCATCGTGCAAGGGTTCGTCGCCGTCTAAAGAAAGGATAAGGTCGTCAACCCACTCCAATAACTGTCCGGCATTTTTTTTAACAGACAAGCCGGTTGAAAGCAATGTTATCTTAATGCCTTCTTTTTTAAGAATGGCGCACAGCCTGAAAAAATTTGTGTTGAGCAACGCTTCCCCGCCCGACATGGCTACCTGCTGTGTCCCAAATTTCCTTAATGCACCCAGCAGCCCTGTAATATCATTTTCGGTTAACTGTTTCAGGTTCTTATTATCCTTCCATATATCGCACATTACGCAGCGGCAGTTGCAGGCGCTGTGCGGCATTAATATAACAACAGGCAATGCAGAAATTACATGGGTTTGCAAAGTTCTGTACCGCTTATAGGTATGATATAATGTCTGTGTTGTCATTATTATTAATTGGTTACGGATACCCAGTAAAATGCGTCCTTTTTACTTATCCTGTTAATTATACCTGCCGGGTTTGCCAGTATCTTATAATTAAATTGTTTCAGTTTATTTAACGAATGATAAAAATAATAAGCCGCCATCTCCGGGCATTCTAACAAAGCAAAATAATCTTTAGCCCGCAGCATTGCACCGTCAACATCAGCGGGATTGTAAAACGGTGTATCCATAATATGTATCTCGCCCCTTGGCGCTAAACACTTAAAAGCATTTTGCAAAATATTTTTTACCGAAGGGAAATACTGTAAAGACGCAGCAAATAATATAATATCGAATTTTTTCCCTTCAAACAATTCCGGTTTAAAACTATCGCACACAAATTTAAGACAGTCTTTTTTAAAAACCCTTTCGGCCTGCCTTATTTCAGCATGATTAATATCCAGGCCGGTAACTTCGGCGTTTTTTATGGAAGACAGTTTTGAAGAGAGCCAGCCGTTACCGCAGCCAACCTCCAGAATATTTAAGGGTTTATTTTTCTTCGACAGGTAATTTATCAGCCTTTGAGATGAATGTTTCCTAATTTGCCATTCTTTATAATGGATGTGTGAAGGATCGATATCCGGCAAAAACATTAATTCACAATCGGAATATACCCTTTTTTCCTGCCGGCGCACGTCTATGTATAAATCCTCAAAAACTGAATTCATCACGGGCAAATTACCCGGCTCATTATCGTTGTGAACTATATTCACGGTTGCTGTGAATTAAAAACCCTGTATCTCTGGTTGCCGGTATTTCCAAACCTTCTGCAGCAGTTTTATTTCGTATGGGTACTTGTAAAGGCTTGCTTTGTAGCGTAAACCGGCTACCATCTGTATAGCCTTGCGTTTTATCATATTAAGGCGTATATCTGTCACCGTTGGGTAAACGCCATTCAATACCACCTCAAAATCCCTGATTTTATCAATCATTTCTGGGGTTAACCATGGGGTAAGCGGGTTTTTCCGCATATCGAAATTTTCCCATGCAGGGCTTATCCAGTCTTCCAATACCTGCGGGTATTTAAAGCCCGCCGCCTGCACCTGCTTGTACAGTGTCGAACCTTCGGTCGGCACCGGGCTATAAGTGTATAATACGATCTCGGTACGGGGGTTCACCGCTTTTACCTGTTTTATAAAATCTATCTCGAAGTCTATTTGCGCTTGTACCTGCTCCGGCGTTGGGGCGGGTGTGCCAAGCACAAACGAATATTCGGGAATAATATCGAATTTCTTTAACCGTTCGGCAAACCTTATGATCTGGTCGCCGGTTTGCGTACCGCCCTTGTCCAATTGTTCAAGAATAAGGTTATTGCCGCTTTCAGCCCCAAAAAAAATGATCTTGCAGCCACCCTCCCTTATAGTTTCCAGCGATTTGTCCGTAAACTTATCCATGGTATCGATACGGGCCATTCCCCACCATTGCATTTTTTCGGGGGCTATCAGCTTTGAGAACTCTACCGTCCTTTTTTCCGAAACAAAAAAATTGTTGTCATGAAACTCGATGGCATTGGCGCCCCATTTATCTTTTATGTACTTTATATCCTTGTAAACCGTTTGGGCCGATTTTGCTTTCCATCTTGCTTCAAAAATGGGCACTACCGCACAAAAGGAACACGTAAACGGGCAGCCTATACTGGAGTGGTAGGCCAGTGTTTTTGTTCCCAGGTATGTTTTGCCGAGGTAGTGTTTGCCTATGTCATAAAACTCATTGATCTTATTATAGGGCAGGGGCGGCAAAGTTTCCTGTTCAAAAAGGTCTTCTTTTGGCGTTTTAACCATCTCCGTACCGGCCCGGTAAATAATATTCCTGATAAATTCATAAGGCGTATTATTTTCCAGGGCGTCTATCAGTAAGGGAAAAGCATGATCCCCGGGGCCATTGATAATAAAATCAACATAGCCGGAATCAAGGATGATTTTAGGATGGCTGGAAGGGAAATAGCCCCCCCATATCATGATGGTATGAGGGAACTTTTCCTTGATTGCTTTTGCAAAAGGTATGGATTGTCTTAACTGCGGCCCTGGCATCACGGTAAAACCGAGGTACCTGAATTCGCCTGTATTTAAATAGGATTCGATTTTCCCCAACGGATCGGGCTCCCTGTTGCCGTCAACAACAACCCATTCATATTTGCCTTCAATTGAGGCGGCGATACTTAATATGGAATTTGGGATACGGAATTTCCCGTTGGCGGCTTTGGGGTTAAACAGTAATATCTTACTCATTTTATAAATTAAACACTATAAAACTAAAAATTAAATCCCCGCATACCGGTGGGTATTAGCCCACCGGTATTTTCACCCATCTGCGCGGGGACAACAATTCACAATAAACCCAAATTAGCTTATCAAACAATTACTACTACAATTACGCACCAGGAAAAGTGAAGGTTGCCCGCACCTGAAAAAAATAAATAAAAACGTTAAAAAAATTCATTTTTCAAAACCGACCCTGCACATTTTTCATTCCTGATCACGCACTTTTTCGGGATAGGCCGCATTATATTTGTATAGCCGCATTTTTATTATGATCAAGTCCGAGGCCGCCAAATTGCTTTTCGATCACTTTATCGCTGAACTGCAAAAGATCGGCCCTGTAGAAATGTATCCGCACAAAACCATGATCAGCATTTGCCACGGGCGGCAGCGGGTAGCGTACATTACCCAGGCGGGTAAAAGGTTTATCCATGTGGTATTTGCTTTTAAACAGCGTTATGACGATAACCTTTGTTTTCAACGTATACAGGAAGTGGACGGCAGGAATGTGATCTATCATCATTTCAGGATGTTAAATAAAGACGACATCAATGAAGAGGTACGTAAATTTATGCGGATAGCTTATGGCGGACAACATAGGCCATTATGACCAATGGAGCAACCTTTATAAATAACAAAACGTATTTCTATACAAAACCATTAGCTATTTTTTTTAACACCCTTAAAACAAAGTGATCAAAACCCTTAAAAAGTATATCAGGCAACACGTTTTTCCGGTCCAGGTAAAAGAAAGGGAGGTTGTTGAAGCTTATGACCTGTGGTCAGAAAATTATGATTCACAGCCCGGTAACCTGATGCTCGACCTGGATGAATTGTTGTTTACCAAACTGCTCCATACCATTGATATAAAGAACAAGGCTGTTGCCGATATTGGCTGCGGAACGGGAAGGCATTGGGCAAAGATTTTTAAAGAAAGCCCGGCCAGTTTAACCGGCTTCGACGTTTCGCCGGGGATGCTTAATAAGCTGAAGGAAAAATTCCCATCGGCACAAACCCATACCATAACAGAAAATAGTTTTTCGGATATTGAAGATCATACTTATGATGTTATTTTATCGACGCTCACAGTTGCCCATATCGAAGATATTGAGGAAGCATTAGAAGCCTGGTGCAGGATACTAAAATATAAAGGGGATATCATCATTACCGATTTTCACCCGGACGCCCTCGCTTTTGGAGGCAAAAGAACTTTCAGTCACCAAAAAACTCAAATTGCCGTGCGGAATTTTGTTCATTCAACAAATACGATCAGGGAGATACTTTTAAGGAATGATTTTCAACTCATTAATGAAGAGGAAATGAAAGTTGACGAATCGGTAAAGCATTATTATACCCAAAAAAATGCGATGCTTGTTTATGAAAAATTTAAAGGCTTCCCGATCATTTACGGGATGCATTTCAGGAGGGCATAATGATCCTTAATCATGTAAAAATGGCCGGCACTGATGAGCTTGTTAATATCAGTATTGATAATAATAAGATCACAAATATATCAGCATCCAACATTACAGATTTAGGTGATAATTTAACTTTATCATTCGGCAATGCCATCGTTTTTCCGGGGCTTATCAATTCGCACGACCATTTGGATTTTAACCTGTACCCGCAAT
>Ga0207060_10448_pt2 | contig 9954 bp, 6 predicted proteins | sample Alteio_BWMinCont_30_FD_153270 | JGI IMG/M metagenome (GOLD analysis project Ga0207060, IMG submission 153270) | Enriched cells from forest soil in Barre Woods Harvard Forest LTER site, Petersham, Massachusetts, United States -... | ecosystem: Environmental > Terrestrial > Soil > Temperate forest >...
GTACCAGGTATTTATGAAACCAACTCTACAAAAAGGGAATCACTAATTCGAGGTAGACATGAGTGTAGCACGGACTTTCGAGCAACTTTCGCCCTTGAAGAAGGCGTTCCTGGCGTTGGAGCAGGCGCAGAAGAGGATAGCTTCGCTGGAGCGAGTTCGCACCGAGGGGATTGCTATCGTAGGAGCGGCATGTCGCATACCGGGTGGAGCTGAGGATCTCGAGTCCTTTTGGCAGTTGCTTCATAGGGGTCGAGATACCATCCGGGAGGTTCCTTCGAACCGCTGGGATATAGATGAGTACTATGATCCGGACCCGGACACTCCCGGGAAGATGGCGACCCGATACGGTGGGTTTATCGACCAACCCGTAGACCGTTTTGATGCCCACTTTTTCGGAATTTCTCCACGTGAAGCGAATACGCTCGATCCCCAACAGCGTTTGTTGTTGGAAGTCACTTGGGAGGCTCTCGAAAATGCAGCTATACCGCCTGCCGATGTGCACCAAGTTGATGTTGGTGTCCTCATGGGACTCTCGACTGCGGACTATTACAACATCCTCACAGCCAACGGCCCGACAAACATCGATGCCTATCTAGGTACCGGCACTGCTCACAACACCGCCAGTGGGCGGATTTCATATTTTTTGGGGACTTGTGGTCCGAGTCTCGCGGTGGACACAGCATGTTCATCGGCGCTGGTTGCGGTGCACTTGGCGTGTCAGAGCCTGCGTAATGAGGAGTGCAGCGTGGCCCTCGCTGGGGGAGTGAACCTCATGCTCGTTCCGGAGATAAGCATCAGCTTCAGCAGATCGCGCATGTTATCTCCTGACGGACGTTGTAAGGCGTTTGATGCCTCAGCGAACGGTTATGTCCGAGGTGAAGGATGCGGAGTGGTGGTGCTGAAGCGTCTATCGGATGCGCTGGGCGATGAGGATCGGATTTTGGCCGTGATTCGCGGCTCGGCGGTGAACCAGGATGGACCCAGTAGCGGCCTGACCGTACCCAACGGTCCGTCGCAACAGAAAGTAATCCTTCGCGCTTTGGAACTGGGTGGGATTCGTCCGGACGAGGTTTCGTATATCGAGGCGCACGGGACGGGGACATCTCTGGGAGATCCGATTGAGATGGGGGCATTGGGTGCAGTGTTTGGAGAGCGACGGGAGCCATTGTGGGTGGGTTCGGTAAAGACGAACATTGGACACCTAGAAGCGGCGGCCGGTATTGCAGGCCTGATCAAGGTGGTATTGGCGTTGCAGCATGAAGAGATACCGGCCCATTTACATTTTCGAGAGCCGAGTTCGCGTATTCCGTGGGATAGGCTTCCGATTCGTATTCCGACGGAGCCAACGGCGTGGCGTCGCGATGGGGGGCGGCGAGTGGCGGGAGTGAGTTCATTCGGCTTCAGCGGGACGAACGCGCATGTGGTGTTGGAAGAGGCGCCGAGAAGGGATCGGGTGAGCAAGCCGGAGCGGCCTTATTACCTATTGCCGTTGTCAGCCAAGAGTCCGGAGTCTTTGAAGGCTTTGGCGGGACGTTATGCGAAAAGGCTGCAGGAGGATATGGATCTTCGGCTCGCGGATGTATGCGAGACAGCGGGAGCGGGTCGGTCACATTTTGCTTATCGTACTGGGATTGTCGCTGGAACGCGAGAGGAGATGCGGAGGCGGCTGGAGTGTTTTTCCCAGGGCAGCGAAGAGAAGCCGGGAGTGCACGTGGGGGAGGGAGTGGCGGAACCTGGGCGGATTGCGTTTTTGTTCAGTGGTCAAGGGGCGCAGTACATAGGTATGGGACAGGAACTGTACCGGACGGAAGGAAGATTCCGCGAGGTGATCGACCAATGCGAAGAAATTTTGCGGGAGCATCTGGAAGTATCCCTGACGAAAGTCATGTATCCGGAATCAGGAGGAGCAACGCCGCTGGACGAGACGGCCTATACACAGCCTGCTCTATTTGCGTTGGAGTATGCCCTGAGCGAGCTTTGGCAGAGCTGGGGAGTGCGACCGTGGGCATTGCTGGGTCACAGTGTAGGAGAGTATGCCGCAGCATGCGTGGCGGGCGTATTTGGAGTGGAGGACGGCCTGAAACTCATTGCCGAGCGAGGTCGGCTCATGCAGGGGACGGAATCTGACGTTCGGATGGAAGCAGTGCACGCGTCGGAGAAAGAAGTTTTGGAGGCGGTATCGTCGCATGAGTCGGTCTCGATTGCAGCCGTGAACAGTCCTCAGCAGGTAGTGATCTCGGGACGACGTGAGGCGGTGGAGGAGATCCTGGAGGAGTTGAGGAGTCGAGGGATTCAAACACGGCCACTGCGAGTTTCCCGAGCTTTTCATTCGCCGCTGATGGAGCCGATGCTAGAGGAGTTTCGGCAGGTAGCCTCGACGATTCGGTACGCATCACCGAAGTTGCGGGTAATTTCGAACGTAACGGGTCAGCCGGCAGGTGAGGAAATGGCCAGTGCGGAGTACTGGTGTGAGCATGTGCTTCGACCGGTGCAGTTTGCGACTGGGATGAGGTCAATTTTCTCGGAAGGGATTGAAAACTTCCTGGAGTTGGGACCCCAAGGGACATTATTAGGACTGGGCCAGCTGTGTTTGGAGTCGGGACAGCCTCATCAGCGCGAGCCGCGCTGGTTGAGTAGTCTGCAGCGGCAGCGAAGCGACTGGGAAGTGCTGTTGAGCTCATTGGCGGAGTTATATGTATCGGGACAGCCGATCGATTGGAAAGAGTTTGGGCGCAGATTTTCGGGGCGTCGTGTATCTCTGCCGAACTACCCCTTCGAGCGTCAGCGCTATTGGGTACGGAACTCGGGGACAAAGAGGCGAACAGGAAGAGATCCATCAGAGCACCCGTTATTGGGTTGTCGGGTGCATTCGGCAGCGGCAGCGGAGTTGATTCAGTACGAAGCAGAGATTAGCTCGCAAGAGCCCGCATATTTATCAGATCACAGGCTGTGGGGCGCAACGGTATTTCCGGGCACGGGCTATTTAGAGATGGCATTGGCTGCGGGTCGCCAGTCGAGATTGGGTCAGCCAGTCAGTCTACAGGACATGGTTTTGGAGCGGCCATTAGTGCTACCCGAAGGCGAGACGCGGATAGTGCAGACGGTACTTTCTCCCCAAGATTCGGGGTGGCGGTTCGAGTTGTATAGCCGGGAGGGAAAGCGGGGGGAGGAAGATGGACTGAGTTGGAAACGTCACGCATCCGGACATGTGGTGGAACCAGAGATGGAAGAGCAAGCAGACTCAACCTTGCTGGGTGAATGGCAGCGGCAATGTTCAGAGGAGGTCCGGTTCGAAGGTTTCTATGATGAGCGTGCTGCTGAGCAGGGGGTGGAGTATGGGAGCACATTCCAGTCCCTGCGTCGACTTTGGCGGGGGAATGGTGAATCCCTGGGAGAGGTGGAACTGAACCAAGATCTGGAATCGGAGCTAGACCGGTATGTCCTGCATCCAGCATTGTTAGACGGTTGTCTTCACGTACTGGCAGGGCTGCAAGAAGAAAAGGAAAGCAGTGATATTGCCAGGGCATATCTACCGGTGCGGCTCGCGAGACTGAACTTGTGGGGCCGGACTGGCCTAAAGCTGTGGAGTCATGCCCGTCTGGAAGATGCAGGCGAGAGCGAAGGAAAGGCCTGGTTCACGGCGCATGTGGACTTGACCGATCCCCAAGGACGGATGGTCGCCCAACTCGAAGGCCTCCGCCTCCAACAGGTCGAGCGCTTACCGAAAATCCTCAAATCTAGATCGCGGACAAGACAATCAGCCCTTATGGGAATGACGGCAAAACAACGACCCGTACCTCCAGCACCGCCAAAAGACAGCTACCTTGCCAGCCTGCCGCCGGCTGAACTCCACGATTGGATTATAAACTTCCTGACACAAGAAGTCGCAGCAATACTCCAACTCAATCAGTCAGTGCGAATACATCCAGGCGAGAGCTTCTCCGACTTGGGTATGGATTCTATTGCAGGTGTCGAGTTCGTTTATCGAATCAACCGCGCTTTAGGAATCAAGATGCCAACGAAGATATTGTTTGAGCGCCCTCGAATCTCCTCCCTTGCTGAAGAACTCCTCCAAGAACTGACGGGCCGAGGATGCTCCTTTTCTTCCGGCACGATGTCGTCGGATAGGCAACGGAACGACCAGGTATCAGCTGCTGTCGCCGAACCTGCCGCGTCCATCCGAATCTTCCACTTCCAAAACGATGCGGGCGAGGAGAGCGAGCATTGCACGGCTCAGCTCAGAGGAATAGTTCCGACACTAGTGATGTCCTCGGTCCTCGTTTCCACACATATTGACAAGCTGCCAATGCAGCACAATCGTGACTTCGCGGGCCTTATTGAGCTACTGGCTGAAGATATCTTGGAACAGCTGGACCGTCCGTTCGTCTTTCTTGCCCACGGCGATCAAGGCGTAGTCGCTTTCGAGCTTGCTCAGCTTGTTCGTGAGCGATTCGGGCTTTGTCCCGTTCATTTTTACGTCGTAGGCTCTCGCTCCCCACAAGATATGGGCGGTGACGACAATTCGCCGGCTCCAAGTGCTGGATGTGAGGAGATGATGCGCCAGTATCGCTATTCAACCAAACGAGCGCTAGAGTGTTCCATTACAGCCTTTGTTGACAAAACCGATGGCGAACTTGCATCGATTCTTCGATGGCGTGAACACACCGATGGCGTTTTCAAAGTGGAAGCCGTAACCGGCCTGCAAAGAGGAGCCGAGGCTAGCAAACGAATTCTTCTTAGGATCGTTCAAGATTTCGATTCTCAGAGATGAAGCCGCACGATCCAAATGGTTTCGGGATCGGACACCGCGTGACTTCGCTCAGTAAATTAATACCGAGGCTAAGGACCGATCCAAGAATGTCGAACTGTCCAATCAAGTCGTCTCTTGCTGGAAGGAATTACCAATGAACGCTTATATTACGGGAGTCGCCTCGTTCCTGCCAAACAAGCCAATACCCAATACACAAATCGAATCCCTGCTGGGCCATGTCAAAGGTGAAGCCTCACCCGTTAGAGAACTCATCCTCCATCGGAATGGCATCCGGTGGAGATACTATGCTCTTGACCCAAATACCAGAAAGGCGACCCACTCCAATGCTGAGCTGACCGCAGCTGCGATTCGGCGCCTCATAGAAACTACCGGGGTCGATGTAGACGAAATCGATCTCCTCGCCTGTGGCACGTCTTCACCGGATCAGGCGATTCCCAATCACGCCTCGATGGTTCATGGGATTCTAAGATCTCGACCCTGCGAGCTTGTCTCGACGGCGGGTGTCTGCTGCTCCGGAATGACGGCGATGAAGTATGCGTACAACAGTCTCCTGGCGGGTGGTTCGAAGAGAGCCATTGTAACCGGATCAGAGTTAGCGTCCACTGCTCTTACCGCGAATCATTTTTCTCATAAAGAACCCGCAAACGGCGAAGACGAATACATAGGCTTCAGTCAAGATTTCCTTCGTTTCATGCTCTCCGACGGGGCAGGCGCAATTCTTATGGAGACGACGCCGAGCGGTCGCGGTACTGTGTTAAAGATTGACTGGTTGGAGATTATGTCGTTTGCAAACGAGCTTGAGGCCTGTATGTACTCGGCAGCCGTCAAGGAAAAGGATGGATCGTTGCGTGGGTGGCGTACGGAGGATGGTGGGGTTACTGAGGCCGCGAGGAAGGGATATTTCGCACTGTCTCAGGATGTGACTCTTCTCGGAGCGAACATCATGAGGATAGCAGGGCAGTTTTTCGAGAAGATTTCAGAACAGCACCACATGAATGTTCAGGAAATCGACTGGTTTCTTCCTCATTTGTCGTCGATGTTCTTTCACGAGCCACTGGTCGAAGAGATGGCCAAGCACGGTGTGGCAATACCAAGCGAAAAGTGGTTCACGAACCTCAAGTACAAGGGCAACACCGGTTCGGCATCGATCTTTATCATCCTCGAGGAGCTGGCTATATCTGGCAAGATCAAATCAGGAGATCGAATACTTTGTGTCGTGCCAGAGAGCGCACGTTTCACTTTCGCTTGTGCGCACCTCACTGCGGTTTGATAGCGAATCGAGTTCTCATTGGTAGTACAAGTCGGACTCATCTCGCACAAGCTCTTCGGTCGTCCAACTGAGGACCCCACAAATCAATCCAGTCGCACGGCTCGGAGTTTTGTAATCGTGAGAGTATTATTAACTGGCGCGAATGGTTTTATTGGCAGTCATATCGCGGATGTGTTCCTTGAGGGTGGATTTGCGGTACGGTGCCTCGCGCGACCAAATGCAGACTTGCGTTGGTTAAACGGGAAAGATGTTGAGATTTGGCGATTTTCGTCGTTCGATGACGGAGAGTCAATCCGAGAGTCCGTTAAGAACGTGCACCTCGTCGTTCACGCGGCGGGCACGGTTTCCGCGAGAACGCCACGAGAGTACAACAGGATCAACGCAGAGCCAGTACGTATACTCCTCGAAGCGTGCAGAAAGGACAGAATAATTAAGCGGTTTGTTCTCGTTGGAAGCCAAGGTGCCGCCGGACCAAATGCCGACGCGAGTCGGCCTTTGACAGAGCGTGACACTTGTCGTCCGGTGTCTGCATACGGGAAGAGTAAGCTCAAGGCCGAAGAAATCACCAAGGAGTACAAAGACGTGGTTCCTTTCACCATTGTCAGGCCAAGTGTGGTGTATGGTCCGCGTGATCCAAATCTGCAGCGCATTTTCAAAACTGCTAAGCGCACCGGCAAGTTCTACTATTTCGGGCCGCCCACGAAGTCAATTTCTCTGGTGCATGTTCGGGACATTGCTCGGGGCGTTTACCTTGCCGCGCTCTCGAGCAAAGCTCTAAATGAGACCTATTTTCTCGGCAGCGAGGAATTCTACGGGTTGGATGACCTAAGGTCTGCGCTTCAGTTTTCTATTGGACGGGAAATAAATAGTATCGCCGTGCCTGAGGGAATGAAGCAACTGATGATGATTTATGCGGACTTGCTAAACAGAGTCTTGGGGAAGAAGGTTCTGCTCGATCGTGATCGACTTTCCACGCTAAGTTTTCCGGCATGGACCTGTGAGGTGAGCAAGGCGAAGAAGGACTTTGAATTCGAAGAAAGTACTTCCCTGACCAACGGTTTCCAACAGACGTACGAGTGGTATTGTCAAAACGGATGGCTGTAGGAGTGTTTCTGAAAGGGACAGCGCATCGCAGATCACCGCAGCGAAGCTCGAATCTAGTCTCGACAGACAAAGCCTCTCTTTTCGATTAGGTGGGACATACGAACAATGGTCTGTAGTTTAGCTGGGTCGGCGGCCGGACAGTGGAGTCAACAAGCGAGCTGTCTGCAGACGCCGCCAAGCTCAGTTGCATTGCGCACATACACACGCGTCAGTTTGCGGCTAAGCGTTTTGCTAGAGCGAGGAATCGTTGACGTTCAAACGGAGAGGGTCAGTCGTCACCCTTTGAGCCGCAGTGGTATATGAAGCCACAAGTTATGGGAGCACTCAGACGATGCGAATACTTGTCATATGCTACTCCCAGTCCGGCGATGTCGCTAAAATAACCGAGGTCTTCTGCCACTCGCTGAAGACATTGCCAGGATTAGAAGTAGTGGAGGAGCGATTGCGACCGGCCCAGGACTACCCGTTCCCTTGGAAAAGCTTGGGTGGCCTTTTTCATATCTTTCCCGAATGCCAACTCGGGTTGGGACCGGGAATAAAGCCGTTGTCCGTTAGCGCAAAGGAGCGATTCGATCTTGTAGTCCTCTCCTTTCAAGTATGGCACTTGGCGCCTTCGTTGCCGATCCAAGATTTGTTCAAGTCCGAGTATTCTAGCTTGCTGAGACGGACACCAGTGATAACCATTTGTGTAAGCCGAAATATGTGGCACTCCGCCTCAGAGAAAATGAAGCTGCTGCTGCGCAATGCGGAAGCACTACATCTGGACAATGTGGTGGTTACTCACGAGGGACCCCCCATGGCAACGTTCGTTTCCGTGCCACGACTCCTGCTTTTCGGCAAACGTGACCGGCTATGGGGAATTTTCCCAGCCGCCGAGATCAGTGATGCGGAACTCACTCGGGTTCGACTTCTCGGCGCCTCTCTCGCTGATCAAGTTGGGCGTTTGGCTGAACGGCCAGGTCAGGCGATTCTTAGTGGAAAGGGAGCGGTCCGGGTCAATCGACGCTACATTCTTGCGGAATGGATAGGAGCACGTCTTTACTACGCCTTGGCGAATCTGGCCATTATTTGCGAGAGGTTAGGGTTTTGGGCCCGCCGGGCGATTATTTACACCTGTATCCCGCTGCTCTTACTCGGAATTATCGTCTTGATTCCATTCACGATGTTGCTGACAGCGATTGTCTACCCGCTGGTCGGCTCGGCACTGGAAAACTATTCGAGGCGCTTGGCTGAACCCTCGGGGGAAGACACTAAAGCTTGCCTTCACAAGTCAAGATAAGACACTTCTGCGTTGATCGAGTCGTTGAGTGCCGACTTGTATAGAGGCGCGAGCCCATTTAGGTCCCGTGCGGAAGTGGTCCTCGATTTGAGGATGCTGATTACCACGACCGGACTGACGGAAGCTTTCATGTTTACGGAGGAGAACGATGTGGATAGGTAGTCCTGCGGAGGAAAACTTGGAGCGCAAGCATGTGCTGCAATTCTCTGTGCCGACTGCAACGATGAGTGGGCTCTGGAAGCTATATAGCAAATGCGCATTGATGGGCCGGTTTAAAGTTTGAATCGTTAACATTTGCCCGGTGGAGAACAAGAGGCCATATAGAGGTCAACTGTATGAGAAATCAAGTCAACTATCTTGCCCTTCTACAATAGAGTTCCCCGACCTTGCGTTTGCGATTGTAGTTCGATATACATGCCGGCAAGAAAGTATCGATGTGACTGCATTCGAGTAATCCGAGCTTGCGGGCTGTGCAGTTGTTCAGAACGAGGAGGCATCGATGTTTCCATCGATCGCAATTTGGTGCGCGGGCGTCGCCGCTTTCGCCGCAGGAACACTAAGAGCATTGACTGACTCACTGTACGTCGGTCCGCTACGAAAGGTCCAGAACGATGATGCCGCGACGGACCGCCTCCAGGACTGCGCCGATGAGATCCTAGACGAGTTCAGGGTCGAGGGGCCCAAACTGGCCGAAGCAGCGCGCCGTGTTTTCACCCTTCTGGGTGAACTACCCGAAGTGGTGAATTGGAACAGTGGGCTGCGCCGTGCTCTGAGTGCACTAGTCGAGGCTGCGGTTCAGGAATCGGAGCGATTCGGTTCAGGATCGGGCCCAAAGAAGCGAGCCTTCGCGATTGATTTAGTGATCCGTGTGCTTCGACGCTATAATCTGTCCGGTCTACCCTTTATTCCACCCATTGAGGATGTGTTCGTGAAGCCAGTCATAGGTGTTCTTATCGACTGGAGCGTCGAGGTTCTAAAAATCCATGGGGCTTGGGCGCCCATCAAATCCGTTCGATTCCCTAGCCTCTACCAAGGTGCAGAGGGCAAATTACTGCGAGTTGGGGTCTGGGTCTGGACGAATCTGTTAATGCTTAAGCGGGTGCTAGTTTATCCGTCTGCGTACGAACGGAACCTCAGGGATGCGTTGCAGAGCATCTCTCCCGAAATTGACAGTCTGGTGTCATTGCTCCCTCCTCCACGAATGCAGCGCGTCTACCAAGAATTGGCAAACATCATCGTGGAATTGGGCCAGGTCACGGCGCCTCATGTCCGGCTAGTTGACGAGATTCTGCGCTTCGGCCGTGAAGCGGGAGATTTGACCCAAGCCGAGCTGCGCGAAGTTGTCTTTCGTGTATTACGCGACCTAGTCCGGGAGGCTTACTCTAATGACGCTTTGGCGCTGGCATTTCTTGATAGCAGTTTCGGCGATTCCCTGTTGCGCGCTCTGGTGAATCAGACCGAGTGGATTTTAGAGCGCAACGGCATTCTACCGCGTGAAGTTGGATAGCTCTACGATCTTGCCCCGCGAAA
>Ga0207060_10468_pt1 | contig 9939 bp, 7 predicted proteins | sample Alteio_BWMinCont_30_FD_153270 | JGI IMG/M metagenome (GOLD analysis project Ga0207060, IMG submission 153270) | Enriched cells from forest soil in Barre Woods Harvard Forest LTER site, Petersham, Massachusetts, United States -... | ecosystem: Environmental > Terrestrial > Soil > Temperate forest >...
GGAAGGTATCGCGGGACTTGACGTCTACGACACTGTTCAAGAAGCCCGAAAAAATCAATTATTGATAGGAATCGTTGGAATAGAAGATGACGTTGATAATCTAAAAAATTGGTTGAAACGTTTAGAGGGTTATATTCCCTCAAGCCCAACTGGAAAACAAAAAGGACTATTTAAATCTTTTTCCGGGTTCAATCAAGAAAAAGGGTTTTGCGCAAAATTTATCTATGGTTCAAATTATGAAAGAATAATTTCACCTAATGATGTAAAAGCAATTTTAAAGGAACCTAACCGTGATAAGAAAGTATTACGTGCGGTTGATTTGTTTGCAGAAAACGTTGCCTTTTTATCAGATATTAAAAACTGTGATGTAGTTATTTGTATTATTCCAAAGAGTTTCGAAGGTAAAATTGTTAAAGAAAATAAGGACGATGAGCCCGTGGAGTCGGATGCCGAAGATAATGAAGAGCCTGAACTTGAGTTGAATTTTCGAAGATCGCTCAAAGCACGCGCGATGCAATATAACACGCCTATTCAGTTGTTGAGAGAGTATGTACTCCATGATAATTCTAAATCGCAAGACGCAGCAACTAAAGCTTGGAATTTCTGTACGGCTCTTTACTACAAAGGACTGCAAACTATTCCCTGGAAACTTGAAACTGACGAGAATAAGCCAAAAGTATGTTATGTCGGTATAGGATTTTATAGAAGCAGAGACAAGAAAACAATCCAAACCAGTTTAGCTCAAATATTTAATGAAAATGGTAAAGGAGTAATCTTACGCGGCACGCCTGTGCTGGAGGACAAGGATGATAAGAGACCACATCTTACATATGACCAATCATATAGTCTTTTAAAGGAGGCTTTAACAAAGTATAAGTTTGCGACGGGTACGATGCCTGGTAGGGTGGTGTTACACAAAACCTCAAAATATTACGTGGACGAACTTGACGGGTTTGAGGAGGCAATGTTAGAGTTGGGAATTACTGAATACGATATCGTTACTGTCATGGAAACGGATTTGCGTTTTTTCAGGAATAATTTGTACCCGCCGGTAAGAGGATCGCTGTTTTCTTTAACTGATGATCGGCATGTTTTATATACAAGGGGTTCTGTGCATCAATATCAAACCTATCCCGGAATGTATATTCCTGCGCCACTTGAAATAAGAGTTGTTAGTGCTGTATCATCTGTAAAAAATATTTGCAAGGAAGTACTTGGTTTGACAAAAATGAATTGGAATAATACACAATTCGACAATAAATACCCTATTACCATTAGCTGTGCCAGAAAGGTTGGTGAAATAATGAAATACTTAGGTGAGAAAGATCAGCCGAAAGAGTCTTATGCTTTCTACATGTAGTCAGAAACCTATACTTTTAGATGTTATCAAGCTTTTACAAGGGATCTTTGGATAAAAATGTGGTTTGACATAACGTTTGGTTGGTGACAACACCGCAAAGGCGAAATGCGAAGTGTTTTTACCCATATTTGTCCCATATATGGGACATTTGTGACACAATTTCCTATCTTTGCCGCCACAAAACATAAATCACCCTGTACGTGATTTTCTAAATTTTTATTTATAAACCGCTTCAAAAAGTCCCTCTCCCTTGGCGAAGGATTTAGGATGAGGCAAAATCATAGTTGTAGATGATTAATATTACACTTCCCGATGGTTCCGTTCGTGAGTACGAAAAGGGGACATCATCCATGCAGATCGCAGCTTCGATCTCCGAAGGATTAGCACGAAACGTATTGGCGGCCGAAGTTGACGGCCAGGTTTGGGATGCCGGCCGGCCCATTGAACAGGATGCCCTCGTAAAACTTTTAACCTGGAACGACTTAAAAGGCAAAGCCACTTTCTGGCATTCGTCAGCCCACTTAATGGCCGAGGCGTTGGAAGCGCTATATCCCGGCACCAAATTCGGTATCGGCCCGGCTATCGAGACCGGCTTTTATTATGATGTAGACTTTGGCGACCGCGAGTTTTCGTCCGATGAGTTTAAGAAGATAGAAGATAAAATATTGGAACTTGCCAGGACGAAAGAGGAATATGTCCGCAAACCTGTAAGCAAAGCCGATGCTATCGACTATTTTACCGAAAAAGGGGATGAGTACAAGCTCGACCTGATCAAAGACCTGCCCGATGGCTCCATCACTTTTTACACACAAGGCAATTTTACCGACCTATGCCGCGGGCCGCATATCCCCAACACAGGTTTTATAAAAGCCGTAAAGCTGATGAGCGTTGCCGGGGCCTACTGGCGCGGCGACGAAAGCCGTAAACAGCTCACCCGTATTTATGGGGTAACCTTCCCGAAACAAAGCGAGCTGACCGATTATTTGCACCTGCTGGAGGAAGCCAAAAAACGCGACCACCGCAAACTGGGCAAGGAAATGGAATTGTTCGCTTTCTCCGAAAAGGTGGGCATGGGTTTGCCGCTGTGGTTGCCCAAAGGCGCCGCCTTACGCGAACGTTTGGTAAGCTTTATGCAGAAAGCCCAGGTTAAAGCAGGGTATGAGCAGGTGATAACACCGCATATCGGGCATAAAAACTTGTATGTAACTTCAGGCCACTATGAGAAATATGGCGCCGATTCCTTTCAGCCTATAAAAACACCGCAGGAAGGGGAGGAGTTCTTCCTGAAACCGATGAACTGCCCGCATCATTGCGAGATCTATAAAACCAAACCAAGGTCGTATAAGGACCTGCCTGTGCGTTACGCTGAATTCGGTACTGTTTACCGTTATGAGCAAAGCGGCGAGCTCCACGGCTTAACCCGTGTGCGCGGCTTTACACAGGATGACGCCCATTTATTTTGCCGGCCCGACCAGGTAAAAGAGGAGTTTAAAAAAGTGATAGACCTGGTGTTATACACTTTTACCTCGCTTGGTTTTGATAACTATACCGCGCAAATTTCGCTGCGCGACCCTAACAATAAAGCAAAATACATTGGCAGTGATGAGAATTGGGCATTGGCCGAAGCGCAAATTATGGAAGCCGCCGCTGAAAAAGGCTTAAAAACCGTAGTGGAGTTAGGCGAAGCGGCATTTTATGGCCCCAAACTTGATTTTATGGTGAAGGACGCCCTGGGTCGCAAGTGGCAGCTGGGTACCGTACAGGTGGATTATAATTTACCCGAACGCTTTGAACTGGAATATACCGGCAGCGACAACCTGAAACACAGGCCGGTAATGATCCACAGGGCGCCGTTTGGTTCGTTGGAAAGGTTTGTGGCAGTGTTAATTGAGCATTGCGCGGGCAATTTCCCGTTATGGCTTTCGCCGGAGCAATTTATCATATTGCCGATCTCTGAAAAATACGAAGATTATGCAAAAAAACTTTCAGAATCATTAAAAGATTCCGATATTTGCGGGCTTATTGATTTCAGGGATGAGAAGATAGGGCGAAAAATTCGCGATGCTGAAGTCAAAAAGATCCCTTATATGCTGATCGTTGGCGAAAAAGAGACCGCCGAAGGCATGGTTTCGGTTCGGAAACATGGTCAGGGCGATTTGGGAAGTATGAGTATTGAAGATTTTAAACAACAAATAATTAAAGAAATTACAGTATAACTTGGCATTAAACAAACCTTTCAACAGAGGACCCAGGCTTCCATTTAAGAAAAAGGAAGCCGAACACAACATCAATCAATTTATCAGGGCTACCGAAATACGCCTTGTCGGCGATAACGTAGAGCCGGGTATTTACTCGTTAAGAGACGCCCTGGCAATAGCCGAAGAACAGGAATTGGATCTTGTTGAAATTTCCCCTAACGCTGTCCCGCCTGTTTGTAAAGTAACAGACTATAATAAGTTTATTTACGAGCAGAAGAAAAAGTTAAAGGAGATAAAGAGTAACGCTAAGCAAACCGTTATTAAAGAAATTAGGTTCGGCCCGAATACTGATGACCATGACTTTGAGTTTAAGCTAAAGCATGCCATCAAATTCCTCGAATCGGGCGAAAAGGTGAGGGCCTACGTACATTTTAAAGGCCGTGCAATAGTTTACAAGGAACAAGGCGAAATATTATTATTGCGCTTTGCCCAGGCCCTGGAAGATGTAGGCAAAGTAGAGCAATTGCCAAAACTGGAAGGAAAACGGATGTTTTTAACCGTGACACCGAAAGGGGCGAAGAAGTAGATGTGCGGATGTGCAGATTTTAGATGTGCAAATGCCATAAATTAATAAATTAAAACAATCATCTGCACATTTGCATATCCGCACATTTGCACATAGTAACAAATAAATATATCTGACATGCCAAAAATGAAAACCAATTCCAGCGCTAAAAAACGTTTTAGCATAACTGGAACCGGTAAAATCACCAGGAAGAACGCTTACAAAAGCCACATCTTAACTAAGATGTCGACAAAACGTAAGCGCAACCTTACCCACACCTCATTAGTATCTGAGGCTGATATGGGTAATGTAAAACGTATGCTTTGCATAGGTAAGTAATTAACAAATTAATTAACCAGGTATTAGGGTTCTATAAGTTTCGCCATTTTGTCGGTGAGGACACCGACAAAGGGAGAACACCCACTACCAAAAAACAACAACATGCCACGTTCAGTTAACGCAGTCGCGTCGAGAAGACGCCGGAAAAGGATCATGAACCTCGCCAAGGGGTATTGGGGTTCACGAAGCAAGGTTTATACCGTTGCAAAAAACACAGTCGAAAAAGGTTTACAATACGCATACCGCGACCGTAAGACCAAAAAAAGGGAATTCAGGGCTTTATGGATCCAGCGTATCAACGCCGGCGCCCGCCAGCACGGAATTTCGTACTCACAATTAATGGGCAAATTAACCAAAAAAGAGATCGGCCTGAACCGTAAGGTATTGGCTGACTTAGCCATGAACCATCCCGATGCTTTTAAAGCTATTGTGGATGCAGTGAAATAAAAATTAGAGTAATGCTATAACTAAAAACCCGCGATGAGCGGGTTTTTTTGTTGATATCTAAAGGAGCATAACATAAAGGTATAACCGTACTTTCTCAGTATGCGGAAGATGCCTGATCAGCTTAACCTCACACAACAATTTAAATTGATTTCATGCTGTCTTTTACTTTTCGTCAAGTAAAATAAGGGCTTTATGTAAAATTTTACATAGCGCCCGGTATCTTTTTAATATTTATGCGGTGATAAGCTTTATTGATGCTGCAGGGTACTGTTATATCTTTATTACACAACTACATAATTTTATGAAAATACTAAAACCAAATTTCGTTTTTATTGCATTGACCTCATTAGTGATACTGACATCATGCCATAAAGACAAAATAACGCCGGCAACGGGCATAACAGCAGCCCCCAGTAATATTTACATTCTAAACCAGGCAACGGCACAGTATGGTGGCAATACCAGCAGCTATTTGTCGTATTACAATATTGCGTCAAAAACACTCATTGCTGATAAGTATGGTGCGGCTAACGGCGGGATGCAGCTTTTCGGAACAACCGGCATGGGGGTTTATGGTTCAAAATTGTATGTTGTCGGTCCCTCCGGTGTTGCCGTTGCCGATGTTAAAACAAGTAAATTAATTAAGCAGGTTAACTTCGGTTATAGCTCGCACATAACTTTTTATAACGGGGATGCGTTTGTATCGGGTGACTCTTCTATAGCTGTAATTGACACGGTAACATTTGCCATAAAAAAAAATATACCCATAAGCAGTGAAGGCCAATACCGGCCTGGGGGATTGGCAGTTGCGAATAATAAATTATATGTAGCTATCCCTCAACAAAACAGTAACCTGGTATTCGTAATTGATTTAGCTACATTGACGGTAACTAAATCAATAGCTGTTATAGCACTGCCGGTAGGTATTGCCGCTGATGCCAGCGGTAATGTTTACGTATTATCATCACCACTTGATGACGATTTTGGCACTTATGCAGGCGGGATGACTGTCATTAACAGCAAAACAGATCAGATAACGTTTCAGTCGCAGCAACAAGTACCATTATGTAACACATTCGGTAATAATATCCCTATAGCTGTATGTGGAGATTTTGTATATTATTTTACTGCCAGCAATGCAATAATTGTTTTTAATGCAAAAAAACAAACCTATACTGGTTTTTTTGTAACCGATGGTACGTTATTTAACAACCCTTACAGCATAACTGCAAACCCGGCAACTGGTGAAATATTTGTAGGGGATAGTAAAACGACCAATGGCGTAATATATGCCTTTAATAAAACAGGCAAGCTTGAATATACTTTCACAACGGGGGTATTACCCGTACAAATTGCTTTAGTGCACAATTAAGGTTTTTGTTTAAGCATAATGATCAGTGATTGGCTTAAACAGCAAGGTATTAGCTGATCTGGTAACGAACCATCCGATGCTTTTAAAGCCATTGTGGATGCAGTGAAATAGACCAGGATTTTCAGGACGAGAGGATTTCTAAAATTTTTTTTATATCAGATCGTCATTGCGAGGTACGAAGCAATCTCTGCAACAGACAGTCAACGAAACGGAATGAATGGCTATACGGCGTGCGGCTAACAGGTAACTGAAAGATCGGGGTTCGTTGATTAGCGTGTGTAGCGATTGCTTCGTACCTCGCAATGACGTGATGGTGATCTGTTTATATAAAAAACTCAATAACTAAACTGAAACTTTGCCAAATCAGGCAGGTATTTCTTTTTGCGCTGCAGTTCATACTGATAGATCACCTGCCCCAGGTTTTTCATAAAGGGGTGGGTTACGGTCTTGTACTCGTAAACATTGGTGTTGTATACCTGGCTGTCGTTTGATTGGACAACGGCCGTTAAAATAAATTCCACTTTGTTTTTAAAATCAACGATGTAGGCATTATCAATGTTATACCCGTACGAGTCGCCTACCTTGTTGAATATCCTGATGTCAGGGTTGATCACGGCAAGGCTGTCCCCGCCATAAAACAGGAACTTACAATAGGCCGGGTAGTAGTCAGGTGCATTATAGGTTGGCTTTTTACTCTCGTTGGGGAACATGCTCATATAATGGTAAATGAACTTGTAATCCTGCTTTGTTAAATTAAATTGCTGGTCTTTTGCGAATGTTTCGGGGAAAAGCAGCCGTTTCAACACCATTTGCTGATCGGCGATGGTGTAAACATTTTTATCCAGAAAGCTGAAAGGCTGCATTATCAGTTTGTCGTTATTATCCATATAGCCTTTGCCCTGTATCATGTTTTCCAGGTGCATGGGATAATCCTTTTCGTCATACTGGGCAGGCTGGTGATATATTAGTTTATCGTCCTTATAAAAATCGATAGCGTTGGTGTGTTTTGCACTTTCGCCGCCATCGCCAATAGCCAAACGGCCGATGATGCGGGTGTTATTTAAATTGTACTTTTTTAGTTTTCTGTTGATCTCATCGCGGCCGACAAACTCGTACAGTCTGTTATAAGCATAGTTATCGCTCACCAGCAATATCTTTTTTATATAGTTTTCAATGCTTGGCAAGCTGCTAACTGATGATGTATCCTCAAGCATTTTTGTTTCCCCGGCAAAGGAGCTGTCAGTTTTCATCGTAGATTTTTTATCCAGGCCGCGGATATTTAATTCATTCAATTTCTCCAGTGCAAATATGGCTGTTGGCAGTTTAACCGTACTGGCCGGGTAAAAATAATGGTTGGCGTCAAGGCGGTAGCTATACGAAGTAAAATGGGGCACATTGTTCTCATCCCGGTCAATTTGAGTATATAGTATTTGCACTTCGTTGTGGGTGGGATGATTGAGGATATGGCTGAATAATTCGGGGTGGGCTTCGAGCAGGTTTTTTAGGAAAACGGTATCGGGCTGTTGCGCCGAGGCGGCATAGGTTATCAATAATAATAGTATTGTAAAAAAGCGTTTCATCAACTAAATATATAAATCTTAGCTTGAATTCTTAAATTCTTATTCTACATTTGTACCGCTTTAGGTTTTCTTAGGATTAATATGCTAAGAGATTAAAAGGGAATACGGCGTAATTCCGTAACTGTCCCGCAGCTGTAAGCTCCATAACCATTGTCCATTCTATTGGTCACTGTCCCGATTTAAACCGGGGCGGGAAGACCGGGCAAAGGGGAGTAAGTCAGAAGACCTGCCAGAGCACTTTTATTATTCATAGCTTTCGGGGATTGAAGCTTGAATGTGAATGCTCTTCACAAGTGTGTTTCCATTCTTACTTTTTATTTCTGTATGCTTTGGGGTAACTCCATATCATGCAAAAAAAGGTACAATATTTAAAAAGCAGCCTATTGCCTTTGTCGGCAACTGCGCTGTGCTTTTCTTTTGTATTTCCTTTTGCCGCATCGGCACAAACTGATACCGCTAAAAAACTTAAAGAAGTAAACGTAAATACCAGGCCCCTGCCTATTATACAGGGCCCCAGCCCGGTACAGCAAATATCGGCCAATAGCTTCGACCAGTTAAGCGCCTTTAACGTCGCCGATGCTATCCGCGATTTTGCCGGGGTTAACATAAAAGATTACGGCGGCATAGGCGGTCTAAAAACAGTATCGGTACGCAGCCTGGGCGCCGACCATCTCGCTGTTTTATACGATGGCGTACAAATAAACGACGCCCAAAACGGGCAGATCGATCTCGGAAGGCTAAATCTCGATAACGTCCAATCCATAACTTTATATACCGGCCAGCCGCCGGAACTGTGTATGCCGGCCCGTACATTTGCATCGGCGAATGTGCTTTCTGTCATCACTGTTCATCCAAACCTTACGGCAGAAAAGCCTTACCAGGTACTGTTGGGGATCAAAGGCGGTTCGTTTGGTCTTGTAAACCCATACCTGCAATGGCAGCAGCGTTTGAGCGACAAATGGTCGTTCATTATTAACAGCTATTGGGAAAAAGCGAACGGGCAGTATAAATACAAGGTTAAAGGCGATGGGTCGGATACTTCATCAACGCGGACAAATGCGGATATAAATGCGCAGGAAGCAGATGGGGGCCTGTACTATACCAAAAACGATAGTAACAAATTTAACCTGCATATTAATTTTTATGATTCCGACCGGGGCTTGCCCGGCGCGGTAATATTTTATAACCCGGTGTCAAACCAGCGGCTCTGGAACAGGGACATTTTCATCCAGTCGGGCTATGAGCGTTTATGGAAAAATAGCGTTCACCTCCTAATAAACGGAAAATTATCACAGGATTACACGCGCTATATCGATCCTGATTTTTTAAACGGACAAGGCGGCCTGGATGACCGTTATAACCAGCGGGAGTTCTACCTGTCGGCTGCCTTATCGTATCATTTAACTTCAAATTGGGAAATATCATCTGCTAATGATATAGCCCTCACAAATCTCGATGCCAATTTGTACAATTATGCCTATCCTTCAAGGTTTACTTTATTAAATGTGCTTGCAAGTAACTTTACAACGGGAAAATGGCGTTTCGAAGGGAATTTGCTGCATACTTACGTAGATGAATGGGTTCAATCGGGCAGCGCCGCGCCAAACAGGTCGATTTTCTCACCTACGCTGATGGCTACTTTTCAGCCGTTTAAAACCCCTGACTTACAATTAAGGACATTTTACAAAGATATTTTCCGCAATCCCACATTTGATGAGCAATATTATTTTTCAACAATAGGCTCGCGTAATATAAAACCTGAATTTGCCAAACAGTACGATGCAGGCATTACCTACCGCAAAGTGTTTAATTCCTTTTTTGATTACATCACGCTAAGTGCTGATGGATATTACAATGATGTAACAGATAAAATAGTGGCGCTGCCTAATCAAAACCCTGCCATATCGTCCATCATTAATTTAGGCAAGGTTGATATTACCGGGCTTGATGTGGGGTTTAAAACACAAACCCGGCCCGGTAAAGACTGGCGCGGCACGTTATCCGTAAATTATACCTACCAGGATGCCATTGATGTGACCGACCCGACCTCATCCTTTTACCGCCAGCAGATACCCTAC